>Ga0209568_1000184_pt1 | contig 21970 bp, 18 predicted proteins | sample WorMetOlspDAHAB2_FD_187406 | JGI IMG/M metagenome (GOLD analysis project Ga0209568, IMG submission 187406) | Marine gutless worms symbiont microbial communities from Max Planck institute for Marine Microbiology, Germany - Olavius sp. DAHAB.2... ...
TTGGGGTCGTGGTTCGCGGCGCTGAGCGCGGGCATAGAGAGGGCCATGCGCAGGTAACGGTTACCGGCCTTGGACAGGCCGGGCTTCTTCATCACGCTGGAGCCGGACGAGTGCTCGCGTGGATCGGGGCCGGCCATGGCAACCCACTGCTTGGCGCGCAAGTCCTCGGGCAAGACCAGGAGCTCGCCGAGCAGCTGGATCGCGCTGGCGGCGGCGATGCCGGTGGTGGTGCTGATGACCAAGGTAACGGTTTTGCTGCTGACATCAATTCCGGCGACCTTCATGTTCGTTTCTCCCATGAGTAAAAACCAGTAGGATAAGGACTTGGTTCCCCGACCCTGAACCCTCGCCTACCGACCTTGTATACAGGCTCAAGAGCATGGCTCAAGGCCTCAGATACTCTCCGGTATTGGCGAAGAGGGCGGGGAGCCAATCTACGTGTAGGCTCGTAGCCTCAGAGGCCGTCTAAAAAGGCAAACGAGTTCGATCCCTTCCCGTAGGCGCTGGCTTGCCCGCGCTTTTGCGCTGGCAAGCCAGCGCCTACGAGGGGTTACCGCTGGAGCGTAAGCGCCGGATGGAAATATGATTTTTATATAAAATCAATGGGTTAGTTTTTAGACAGCCTCTCAGGGTGGGACGGCTTCCCCAGGTTCTCTCTATCAATTCTTTTCGGAAGTATGTACTTAGCGAAACCCCAAGCTTCAAGCTGAATTTAGGGCACTTTGAAAAATCCGATTTTCGTCAACGGCGTGTCCGAATAATCAATGGTTTAGAGTCACCTGATCGGTGAAAATGCCTGTTTTTCAAGGTGCCCTTTATACTTGATGGGGTTTATCCAAGTACATCCTTCCGATTCTTTTTATACTCCTTCCTTGGTTTTCCTCAGCTGGATGTTGAGTGCGAGCCGTCCCTGGCTATCGCCGTCGGGAGATGGGTAATACTCCGTTCTGACAGCGGCGATAAGTGCGGGGCAGGGACGGCGCATCCCGCCAGTGACGGCGGGATGCATCACTGGCAGGATGCGCTACGCTTTCCCGCCCTACAGCCCTTCCAACGGAAGAATGTCCAACGCCGACAGCACCGCTTCGAGTTGTGACGATAGACGCCTCGATCCTTTCTTGCGTGCGCCGAAGCGAAGCTCCGCGCTGACGACGAGACTGGTGCAGACGCTTCCCTCACCGACGACCTCGATCCGCCGGGCAACCGGCCCCCTGGGGTTGCGGACGAGATCGGACAAAATGTTGGTGTCGAGGAGACACCGCTTCCCTTTCATGGCAAGGGGCTCACAATGCCACGTCCGCGGGAGGTGGGTCCTCGAGTGCCGGAAAGTCTTCGTTCAATGGTTCGAGCGTAGCGAGTACCGCAAGCAAGGACGGACGCGCAACGGGTTCCACGATCAGGTCGGATAAGCCCGCGGGTCCCGCACCGATCGCCGGCGAGACCCCGCGACACCAAGGTGCGCCCAAGCGATCGGTGTGGGGTAGTGACGCGGGCGCATCCGACACTCGGCTGATGCCACCGCCGATTACGCTTCCAGAAACAAAAAAATCCTGTTCATCCTGGAAATCCTGTTAATCCTGTACCATTAGAAAATAAGCCCGGAGGCGAGGGTTTACTCCTCATCAAATGTCAACGCGCCCTAGTTGTGCTCCTTTTTTGCCAACCGGTTCGGTGCGGGCGTCGGTGTGACCCCGGTAAATCCACCCGAGCTCTTCGGCGCCATCGTCGGCTCCGATGCCTGGCCGATCCTGCGCGTCGGTCTGCAGGGTGCATTTTTCCTGACGGTAGCCTACCTCATCAAGCTCGGCTTCGACTTGCGCGGCTCCATGGAGCTGCGACACCTGGGTCGGTCCAAACGGTCTTTTCGCCTCTTTTTTATCGGCCTGACCCTGCTGTTCTCCTGCGTGCTCCTCTATCAGGCGACCTGGCAACTGACCGGCCTGTTCCGTCCGCGGTTCCTCGCTTTTATGCAGACCTACGACCGTCGTCAGTTCAACCCCGCCCACCGTATCCGGCGCGGCCGGCTCCTGGATCGCCGCGGCGAGGTGCTGGCCTTCAGCGAGAGGCGAGGGGAGCGGGTTCTCCGCCGCTATCCCTACGGACCCGCGTTCGCCCATGTAGTGGGTTACTGTGATCCCAAGTTCGGCGCCGGCGGTCTGGAGGCGGCCGCCAATGCCCATCTGAACGGGGCGACGGCGGACAGTCTGCCGGCCTGGGGTGAGCTGGGACACCAGCTGTTGACCCGCGACCGGAGCCCCCGCGGTCAGGACCTTGCGCTCACCCTGGATGCCGAGCTGCAGATATTGGCGGTGCAACGGCTCGGCGGCAAGCGGGGGGCGGTGGTGCTGCTGGACCCGAGAGATGGTGCGCTCCGGGTGTTGGTCAGCATGCCGGCCTTCGACCCGAACCGGATAAACGCCGGTCTGTTCCGGCCCGGCCGCTCCGACTCCGGGACGCCCCTGCTGAACCGGGCGACCCAGGGGCTCTATCCGCCCGGCTCCACCTTCAAGGTGCTTACCGCTGCCCTGGCCGTGGCAAAGGGATTCAAGGGGACGCTCCCGTGTCCGGCGGACGGCTATGCCACCTCCTCCCGCTACCGCAAGATCCGGGACCATGAGTACTATGCCGTGCGCAGGGCAGGGCGGGTCTGGAAGGGTCACGGCAACCTCGATTTGGCCACCGCCCTGGCGAAGTCATCCAACGTGTTCTTCGCCCGACTCGGAGTCGACTATGGTCATGTCGCCTTCTTCCGCAACCTCCGACGCTTCCACTTCGACCGCCGGATCGACCTGTACCGAAGCCCCTACGGTGCCTGGACCATGAACACCGGCCGCATACCCGAGATCGCGACCTCCGACAAATATGGCCTGGCGCAGGCCTCCATCGGCCAGGGGAAAATCCTGGTGACCCCGGCGCATATGGCCTTGGTCGTAGCGGCGGTCGCCAACCGGGGGTTGGCAATGAATCCGCGCCTGGTGGCGACCGCTCCTCCCGTCCGACTCGCCCGTTTCATGTCCGCCGCCGGGGCCCGGCGGCTGGCGAGGATGCTGCGCAAGGTAGTTACCCAGGGGACGGGACGGAGCATCGACATCGAAGAGCCGACCATCGCGGGCAAGACCGGCACGGCCCAAAATCCCCAGGGCGCGGCCCATAGCTGGTTCATCGGCTTTGCCCCGGCGGATCGTCCCACTCTGACGGTGGCGGTGCTGGTAGAGCACGGCGGTTACGGATCGGCAACCGCGGCCCCCATTGCCCGCGATCTGCTGGTGCGGGCGCACGCGCTGGGGTTATTGCAGTGACGGCGGTGGGCGCCGGAGCAGCCGGAGCTTGGGCGCTGCGGCGGCCGGAGCGGCTGTTACTGGCCGGTTGCCTGCTCCTGGTCGCCCTGGGCTTTCTGATGATATTGGGCTCGGGTCAGGCGTCGGGCCGCCGGCTCGGTCTGTTGGATCTTCTGCCCCTGTTCACCTATGCGGCGAGCCTGGTGGTAATTCACCTGACCCTGGTGCTGTTCCGATTTCGCGGCGATCAGCTGCTGCCGGTCGTCGCCGCCTTTCTGTCCGGGCTCGGACTGCTCGCCCAGTACCGGATGGGCGCCTTCGACGGTGCCGACCCCTGGGCAAACGTGCGCTTCATCTTTCCCGGCGGGGTTCTGGTCATGTTGGTGGTCTGTGTCTTCGGGATGCGGGGACGCTACCGGCGGCTCGCCGCCTGGCCCTGGGTCTGGGCAGGACTTTCGTTGATCCTCCTGGCGGGGGTGCTGATTACCGGGCAAAGGTTCCGCGGCGCTGTTTATGCAATGGGCCTCATCACGCCCACCGAGCTGCTCAAGCTGACGGTTATTCTGTTTCTGGCCGGCCTTATCGACCGGGACACCAAGGCCCTGGGCAATTGGGGGCGTCCGTGGCTGATACCACCATTCAGGGCGCTGCTGCCCCTGCTGGGATTCTGGGTACTGCTGGCGGGACTGCTGTTGCTGCAACGGGACCTGGGGATGTTCATTATCCTCAGCGTCGCCCTCCTGGTTCTGCTGGTCGCCGGCACCGCCCGCTGGGGCTATTTGATTTACGGTGTCCTCGCCGCGACGGGACTGGGTTATCCGATGCTCACCCTGTTTTCCCACGGACAAAGACGCATCCAGGCCTGGCAGGCGCCCTTCGACGACCCTACCGGCGCCGGTTGGCAGGTCCTGCAGGGCCTGTCCGGTATGTACTCCGGCGGGCTGTGGGGAGAGGGCTTCGGGCGCGGCAGCCCGGAATATACTCCGATTGCCGAGTCGGACTTCATCTATTCGGTGATCGGCGAGGAGCTGGGTTTTTTCGGCTGCGCGACTGTGGTGGTCTTCTATCTGATCCTCTTCGGGCGCGGGCTGCGGGTCGCGGACCGGATCGGGTCCAGGTTCGGGATGTTGCTGTGCCTGGGGCTGACCACGGTGCTCGCGACCCAGACCTTCCTCAATATCGGCGGGGTCACCAAATTCATCCCCCTGACCGGCATCACGCTCCCCTTCATCAGCCAGGGTGGGAGCAGCCTGCTTGCCGCCTTCATCGGCCTGGGACTGATCCTGGCGATCTCGGATGGGGAGATCGCCAGGAAACGCCCGAAGCAGGATCAACCGAAACGCCGGCGGGGGAGGGCAGATCCTTAAATCCTCCCGAAGACAATGATGAATGCGGAATGATGAGTGATGAATGATGAGTAATAAAAGGAGATGGTGGGGAGATGACATCATAGGACGCAGGCCAAGCAACGGGTGCCGGCCAATCCGAGTCTGACCGATCCTTCCCTGGGGTAACCCTTCAGGTGCGGGGCCTAGCCCTTACCCAACTTACCCAGAAGGAGTAGGTCGGATAAGCCCGCGGGCCCCGCACCGATCGCCGACGAGACCCCGCGACACCAAGGTGCGCCCAAGCGATCGGTGTGGGGCAGGGACGCAGACGTATCCGACTGGATGTTGGGTGCGAGCCGTCCCTGGCCCTTACCCAACCTACCCAGAAGGTGTAGGTCGGATAAGCCCGCAGGCCCCGCACCTATCGCCGACGAGACCCCGCGACACCAAGGTGCGCCCAAGCGATCGGTGCGGGGCAGGAACGCGGGCGCATCCGACACTCGGCTGTTAATCCTGTACTATTAGAAGATTAAGCTCGAAGGTGAGAGCTTGCTCCTCGTCAAATGTCAACGCTACTTGATATAACTGCTGCCCCTGCCGTTACAACCCCGTTCCCCATGTCCGCACTTGCCGTCAGAAAGCTCACCAAGGTCTACCGCAACGGCCATCGGGCCCTGGAGGGCGTGGATCTGACGGTGGACGAAGGTGACTTCTTTGCCTTGCTCGGACCCAACGGCGCCGGCAAGTCGACCCTGATCGGCATCGTCGCCTCTCTGGTTAACAAGACCGAGGGCGAGGTGCGGGTCTTCGGCCACGACCTGGACCGGGAGCCGGAGCCGGTGAAGGCCAGCCTGGGCCTGGTGCCCCAGGAGTTCAACTTCAACCTGTTCCTGCCGGTCATCGAGGTGGTCCTGAATCAGGCCGGCTACTATGGTATCCCGCGACGCGAGGCCAAGGCGAGGGCGGAATACGTGCTACGCCAGCTCGACCTCTGGGACCGACGGGGCACGCAGATGCGGCTGCTGTCCGGTGGTTTGAAGCGGCGCCTGATGATCGCCCGCGCCCTGGTGCACCGACCACGGCTGCTGATCCTGGACGAGCCCACCGCCGGGGTGGACATCGAGATCCGCCACGCCATGTGGGGCTTTCTGCGCGAGCTCAATGCCGGCGGCACCACCATTATTCTCACGACCCACTATCTGGAGGAGGCGGAGCACCTGTGTCGCAACATCGCCATCATCAACGATGGCCGGATCGCGGAGCACGTGGATATGGGGGCCCTGCTCGGCAGGCTGGAGACCGAGACTTTGGTACTCGATCTCAAGGCACGTCCGACGCGGCTGCCCCGCTTGAACGGATTCGTGCTCACGCGGCGTGACGACCGGACCCTGGAGGTGGAGGTGACCAGAGACAGCAGCATCAATCGTCTCTTCGAGGCCCTGTCGCGCGACGGTATCGAGGTGGTGGGCCTGCGCAACAGGCAGAACCGGCTCGAACAACTGTTCCTGACCCTGGTGGAGAACGACAAGAGCGGTGGGAACAGCTTGCCATGAATCGTTACCGACACTACTGGATCGCCTTCTCTACCCTTCTGGCTAAGGAGATCGTGCGTTTCTCCCGGATCTGGATCCAGACGGTGCTCCCCTCGGCCATCTCCACGACCCTCTACTTCGTGATCTTCGGCCGGCTCATCGGCGAGCGCATCGGCCCCATGGACGGCTTCGCTTATCTGGACTTCATCGTCCCCGGCCTGGTGCTGATGGGGGTGATTACCAATGCCTACTCCAACGTGGCGTCTTCCTTCTATTCGAGCAAGTTTTCCCGTTATCTGGAAGAGCTGCTGATCGCCCCCGTCCCCAACTGGGTGATCCTGGCCGGCTTCGTCGCCGGCGGGGTCGCTCGGGGCCTGGTGGTCGGTATCGCAGTGACCCTGGTGGCCCTGGTCTTTACCCGGATCGAGATCCACAGCTACGGCATCACCCTGCTGGTGTTCATCCTCACCGCCGTGCTGTTCGCCCTCGTAGGCTTCATCAATGCCGTCTATGCCAACAGCTTCGATGACATCTCGATCATCCCCACCTTCGTGCTCACGCCCCTGACCTATCTGGGGGGGATCTTCTACTCGATCGAGCTGTTACCGGCCTTCTGGCAGAACCTGTCCCTCGCCAATCCGGTGCTCTATATGGTCAACGCCTTTCGCTTCGGGTTGCTGGGAGTAAGCGACATCCCCCTGGGCGTGGCCTTCGCGATCATCCTGGGCTGTATCGTCGTGCTGACCCTCTACAGCCTCCGCCTGCTGCGCCGCGGCGTCGGCATCAAGACCTGACGGATAGGCCTTTACTCATCCGGTTGCCTCTAATGAAGAAAAACTACGAATCACGCGAATCTACGCGAAAACGGATTCGTGCGGATTCGCGTGATTCGTAGTTTTTTCCGGTTGTGTTTTCACCGCGTAAGATGGGGGGCCTGAATAGTTACGAAAAACTACGAATTACAGACGCTCGGAGGCAAAATCCGCCGACCGTGAGCGTTCGCCGCGGATCAGGGTGATGTGCCCGCCGTGTGCCCAGTGCCTGAAGCGGTCGACCACGTAGGTGAGCCCGGAGGTGGTCTCCGTGAGGTAGGGGGTGTCGATCTGGGAGATGTTTCCCAGGCAGACGATCTTGGTGCCGGGTCCGGCCCGGGTGATCAGCGTCTTCATCTGCTTGGCCGTGAGGTTCTGGGCCTCGTCCAGGATGATGTATTTGCGCAAAAAGGTGCGCCCGCGCATGAAGTTGAGGGAGGAGATGCGAATGCGGTTGCGTAACAGATCGTTGGTTGCCGCCCGGCCCCACTCGCCGCCCTCCGTCTGGGTGAGTACCTCCAGGTTGTCCATGAGGGCCCCCATCCAGGGGGTCATCTTCTCCTCCTCGGTTCCGGGCAGAAAGCCGATGTCTTCCCCGACGGGCACCGTTTCCCGGGTCATGATGATCTCACGGTAAAGGTTGCGATCCAGCACCTGGGACAGGCCGGCGGCCAGGGCCAACAGGGTCTTGCCGGTGCCGGCGGCCCCGAGCAGGGTGACGAAGTCCAGCGCCGGGTCCATGAGCAGATTGAGCGCGAAATTCTGCTCCCGGTTGCGCGCGGTGATGCCCCATACATTGTGTCGAGGCGAGCGGAAATCCTCCGCCGACTCGATGATCGCCTCGGTGGGAGAGGGCCTTGCGCGAACGATGGCCTCGAAGCGTTCGTCTGCCTCGAAATAAAGGCACTGGCTCGGATACCAGTCGGCGATGTCCGGACCTGCGATCCTGTAGAAGGTGCGGCTGGTCCCCTGCCGGGGCTCCACGGCTTTGTCGTGGCAGGTCCAGAAGCTTTCCGGCAGCGCCTCCTGTCCCGTGTAGAGCAGCGAGACATCGTCCAGTACCTGATCGTTGGCGTAGTCTTCCGCCAAAATACCCAGAACCGTCGCCTTGATTCTGAGGTTGATGTCCTTGGAGACGATGATGACGGTGCGGTCCCGGTGGATCTTCCGCAGGGCCTGGGCGGTGCCCAGGATGTGGTGTCGAGGTTGCTGCCCGGCAGTGACTCCGGGAGGTCGAGCGCCAACGGCGTGGTCTGGAAGAAGATGCGCCCGTCGGCTTGGGTCCTATGGACCCCGCCGTTCTCGGTACAGGACGCAAGGGGCAGTCCGGCGGCGATTTTCTCCTTGTCGGCGCCGCGCATGAGTCCGTCGAGGAAGCGGCTGACCTGGCGCACGTTCCGCGCCGTCTCCGACATCCCTTTTTTGCCCTTGTCGAGCTCTTCGAGCACGGCCATGGGCAGATAAATGTCGTGCTCGTGGAAGCGGAACAGGGACGTGGGATCGTGCATTAGCACGTTGGTATCGAGCACGAAGAGACGGGGCTTGTCGTTATCGCGTTTGCTCATTTCCGATCCCGCCATGCGGCGGTATCACTCACGATTCGGAGTCCGGTATATCGGAGTCCAGTATAAGGGTACCGGTATACCGAGAACAAAGGAGTAAACCCTGACCTCCGGGCACGTCTCCTAAGTGGTACAGGATTATACTTTTATAATTCACAATATTTACTTTATTAAATTCGAGCAAATCATAGAATAACCTCTTACAAAACAATAAGATATAGTAAAAATAATTCGCCTTTAAGCTAAATAATAAGTTAATTTATTCATAATTCTAAGTATAACAGGATTATTTTTCTAGTAGTGGTTGAAGTCAAAGTGTTCAGGTTCGCTGACCCCTGCCTTGTCATTCCGGCAGGGATTGCCGGATTCTTCCGGTGCCGGGGATGGCAACAATAATGGGGTTCGAATCATCGGGTCGCACCACCAGGCCACTTCGAATTCAACCACTACCATTTTTCTTAAATAAAAATTATGGTAGTGGTAGTTTTTCAAGTGAGCACAAAAAGCCCCTCTCCCGGCGGGAGAGGGGCTTTTGTGACACCCTCGGAGGGAGAGGAGGTGCAGCCGGTGGCGCGCCCAACATATTGCTATCGACGATGTTCTCATTTAAACATTAACCACTACCTCAGTTCCCACTTTGGTAGTGGTGAATTTTTAAATGGCTGGCATAGACTTTTCTTTGATCCCCTCTCCCAGCGGGAGAGGGAGTGTAGCCTATAGCGCGCCAAACTTACTGCGAGCGGCGATGGTTCCATTTAAACCTTAACCATTACCCCCACTTTCAACTCACCCACCACCAAAATTATAAAATCCTGTTAATCCTGTCCTATTAGTGGTTGGTACGGCGATGATGTCAACAGCCACTAGCGTCGAATGGCTGACCGGCCATCGCCTGGGTATCCGAGCTTAGTGCCCCACCTTCTCGGCGGCCGCGAGGACCTCATTCACGTGCCCCTTGACTTTCACCTTCCGCCACTGATTGCGTAATATACCTGCCTTGTCGATCAGGAAGGTGCTGCGTTCTATCCCTGAGTACTCCTTGCCGAACATCTTCTTGGGCCTGATGACGTCGAACAGCTTGCACAAGGCTTCGTCCTGGTCGGAGACCAGCTCGAAGGGAAAGGCGTGTTTGGCCTTGAAGCTCTCCTGGGCCTTGAGTCCGTCCCGGGAGGCACCCAGGATCTGGGTGGAGGTCGCCGCGAAGGCGTCGGCGGCGTCCCTGAAGTCCTGCCCCTCCGTGGTACAACCGGGCGTGCTCGCCTTGGGATAAAAAAAGAGCACTAGGTTCGCGCCGTGAAAATCGGACAGCTTCAACCGCTTCTCGCCGGTGATCGTCAGCGTGATGTCGGGTACCTTGTCGCCGATGGTCGGACTCATGCGTATCTCCTCAGGTAGGAGGTCGGGTAAGTCCGCAGGGACGCGGCGCACCCGACATTCCGGCTCAACCCTTCAGGGGCTCGAGTACTGCGTCCAGATTCAGCCCGTCACAGTAATCCGTGAACTCCTCGCGTAACCCTGCGATATGCATGTCCATGGGGATGCCGATGGTGATGTGCACGGCGAACATCGGCGTTCCGGTATGCGCGGCGGCGTAGGTGCTGGTCGTCAGGTCTTCGATATTGATGCCGCGCTCCGAGAAGAACTTGGCCAGGTTGTTGACGATACCCGGATGATCCATGGAGATGACGTCCACTGCATAGGGCAGCAGGTTGGCTTCGGCGGCGCGTTCTCCGGTACGCTTGGAGAGGATGGTCATGCCCAGCTGCCGCTCGAGCTCCGGCAGTGCGTTCTCGATTTTGGCCAGGGTGTTCCACTTACCCTGTACGAGAAGGATGGCCGCGAATTCTCCACCAAGGACAGTCATGCGGCTGTCCTCGATGTTGCAACCGTGTTCGAGGATCGCCTTGGACAAGGTGTTCACGATGCCGGGGTGATCCTCCCCGAGGGCGGAGAGCACGAGGTAGGTCTTCTGCGTGGGCATGGTCTGAATCCCTAGATGAGTCTTGTCAGCGGTCGAGTCGGATATGAGTCTAGCATGGGTTCGGGCGCGTCTCGAAGCCCGGAGCCGGGAAATCCGGCTGCCGGTCGCCTGATGCGGTTCGCCGTGGCCCCATCCCTGGAACCACGGCGAACCGCATCCTGCACCCGAAGCGAGGTCGGAGCATACCGGTAGTGCGGGGGGTATGTGGGTGCAGGTTGCGTCAGGACGCCGGCACTGACCCGGCAGACGATCACGTGCCTTGGTGCGTCGAACGCAACACGTCGAACTGCAGTCAGCTTGTACTACCTGAATTACGGCAAGATAATAGGCCCTGATTTTCACTTCCCGGAGTCGCGTTATTATGTTTCGCGGTAGCATTGTTGCCCTGATCACGCCCATGCATGAAGATGGCCGGATCGACGAGGATGCCCTGCGTCGGCTGGTCGATTTTCACGTGGAGGGTGGCACCTCGGCAATCGTGGCCGCCGGTACCACCGGGGAATCCGCAACCCTGGAAGAACAGGAGCATTGTGCGCTCGTGCGCAGTGTCGTGGAGTTCGCCGCGGATCGCGTCCCGGTGATCGCGGGTACCGGCGCGAATTCCACCACCGAGGCCATTGCGCTGACCGAGTGCGCGTACCGGGCCGGAGCAACAGCGGCCTTGTTGGTCACACCTTATTACAACAAGCCCACCCAGGAGGGACTGTATCTGCACTTCAAGGCCATCGCCGAGGCCGTGGAGATGCCACAAATCCTGTACAACGTACCGGGGCGGACGGCCTGTGATCTGTTGCCCGAAACGGTGGGGCGTTTGTCCCGGATCCCGAACATCGTGGGTATCAAGGAGGCAACCGGAGACCTGGCGCGGCTCGTCCGCCTGAAGTCTCTGTGCGCGGAGGGGTTCGACCTGCTGAGTGGTGACGATGCGACTGCCTGCGAGTTCATTCTGCAGGGTGGTCATGGGGATATCTCGGTGACCGCCAATGTCGCCCCCCGGCTCATGCAGCGGATGTGCGCCGCGGCCCTGTCCGGTCGGCGCGACGAGGCGCTGGCGATCAACGCCCGTCTCGACCCCCTGCACCAGGGTCTGTTCGTACAGTCCAATCCGATCCCCGTGAAATGGGCGGTTGCTGAAATGGGGCTGTCGGCGCAGGGGATCAGGTTGCCGCTGACCTGGCTGACGGAGGATGCGCAACCCACGGTACGCACCGCCATGCAGCAGGCGGGCGTCATTTAGGTAGGGGCTGTTGACATCATCGTCGTGCCAACTGCCGATAGGACTTGATTTTGCTGTAGGGAACGCCCGGCCTGGCGTTCCGAACAGCGGAACGGCACGGAGGTCGTTCCCTACACGTGCAAAATGGGATGAAATGAGGTACTAGAGGGATCGGTTGGGCCATCGGCCGGCCCCTTTTGGAGAGCGCCGGCAGAGCGGCGCCCCGGATCGGGTCGCAGGGAGAGGGTTACCAACCCGATTGCCGGGGAGCGGCGGCGCTATCTTTTATCCGCACTGCGGCGACGGCGCTTTGGTTGAGGTCGGCTCGCATCCAAAGCGGCGTCGGGTCCGTGCCAACCGGGAGACCGCTGCGACCGGCACGCACTGGAGACTCAGTCGCCGCACTCCAAAGGGTGGGATGCCGACACCGGCGGTAGGTGCTCCGATCCGGTCTGAATGACCGATTTCATGCCTTCTGCGTGCTCGGTGTCTCCGCATCTCTAAAATAGGCTTCATGTCGGGTTACGGTGCGCCCGAATCCCGCGCACTAACCAACAAAACTTAAATATCAATTATAAAATCCTGTGAATCCTGAAAATCCTGTTAATCCTGTACGATTGGCGTGGGAAGAGGAGCTGCCATGCCACGCCAAGGTCTTGTTTTAGCAGCGGGTATTATTCGGCTGCCTGCTAAGCCGATTGACAAAGCGCGGCTCCAGGAATATTTTTGGCAACATGCGGGGCGTAGCGCAGCCTGGTAGCGCACCTGAATGGGGTTCAGGTGGTCGGAGGTTCAAATCCTCTCGCCCCGACCAAAATGGGCACGCGACGCCTGATTTGTGTTCCGACCAGCGGTCGCGGTTCGGAAAGCCCGGCGGAATGACGAGCGCTCGCGGCCTTCCGGATGGGCAGGCTTCGCTTTGCCCATCCTACGGGTTGAATATCAACAGCCCCTATTACCCAAAAGCCACTATAGCCAAAACTCCGGATAGCGGCGGTGTGCACTCAGGTTGTTTATCAGGAGTCCGACGATGAGCAGAAGGACCGCGCCCAGGCCCACCGGCGCCAGGACGAAGAGGTAACCGAGGGCGTGGAGCTCCTCGGAGCCGATGACGGCGATCAGGGCCGTCGCCCCGCCCGGCGGGTGCAGGGTTCGGGTCAGGTGCATGAGTGCGATGGCGCTCGCCACGGCGCTGGCCTCCGCCAGCCCTGGGATGGGATGGAGCGCCTGATAGCACAAGACGCCGACCAGCGCCGAGAGCATGTGTCCGCCGACCAGGTTGCGGGGTTGGGCCAGGGGGCTGTGGGGCACGCCATAGACGAGGACGGCGGAGGCCCCGAATGAGCCGATCATGAAGAGGTTATCGGTTCCCGCCAGAACGAGCCGTCCGAACAGCCCTACCGCGCCTATGCCCAGAAAGGCCCCGAGCCAGGACCAGAGAACCTCGGCCATCGGCGCCCGCGGTGGACCACCGCGCAGGGTGGCGCCCCGCATCCGGTGCAGATACCGCCCCGGACCCGCGGTGGGCCGGTTACGCTCGGGTGTGGCTTCTGATGGTGCCGGCGGAGACGCATCAGGCAAGCCGGCGGTCGTTCTTCCCGTACCGGATTCGCCTGACTTTACCGAAGGTGGCGTATGCATCGAGCCTGAGGTTGTGGGCACTTTGAAAAATCCGATTTTCGTCAACGGCGTGTCCGAATAATCAATGGGTTGGAGTCACCTGATCGGTGAAAATGCCTATTTTCAAGGTGCCCTCGTGTCATGGTACGCAAGCGCCAATATTACTCCACCGTTCGCGCTGGGGAAAATCCGGAGCAACTCCGGGGTTGCATCCGAAATCATCGAGCTATAAAATACTTAACTCTATTGCGGGGTGGAGCAGTCAGGCAGCTCGTCGGGCTCATAACCCGAAGGTCGGAGGTTCAAATCCTCCCTCCGCTACCAGATTTTATCGTTCAGCTAACGGCTTAGCCCCCAACGGCTAAGCCGTTTTGCGTTTATAGCGAGCCGATTTCAACCACTTGCGGCAAAAAGAAAGGCTCGTTTTAGACCTTAACCACTGCCCGCACGGAAATATGACCTTATGTTCGGAACGCCAGGTCGGGCGTTCCCTACAGCAAAATCAAGCGAAATGATGTACTAGGAGGGCGCCCCGACGGCAAAATCCGGGGGGCGTTAAGATAGGGAAATGCAGCGAGAGATCGGTGTCGTCATGGACCCCATCGGGTCCATCAAGATCGCGAAGGACAGCACCTTCGCCATGTTGTTGGCCGCGGATCGCAGGCAATGGCGCATCCGGTACATGGAGCTGTCCGACCTGTTCCTGCGCGACGATCGCGCCTGGGCGCGGATGCGGGAGGTCCGGGTCCGGGACGATGCGGCGCGCTGGTACCACTTTTGCGGCGAGCGGATACGTCCCCTGGATACCTTGCCGGTGATGCTGATGCGCAAGGACCCGCCGTTCGACATGGAGTACATCTACGCGACCTATCTGCTCGAACAGGCCCAGGCCAGGGGCGTCCGGGTCGTCAACGATCCGCGCAGCCTGCGCGACGCGAACGAAAAGGTCTTCATCCTGCAGTTTCCCCAATGTTGTCCGCCGACCCTGGTCACGCGGCGCAAGGCGGATATCGCGGAGTTTCTTGCCTGCCACGGAGAAATCATACTCAAGCCCCTCGACGGCATGGGGGGACGCTCCATCTTTCGGGTAAAAGCCGCGGATCCCAACTTCAATGTGATTGTCGAGACCTTGACCGATCACGGCAATCGGTTCTGCATGGCCCAGAAATTCATCCCCGAAATCGCGGACGGCGACAAGCGCATCCTGCTGATCGACGGTGAGCCGGCGCCCTACGCCCTGGCCCGCATACCCAAGCCCGGTGAGACCAGGGGTAACCTCGCCGTCGGAGGGACCGGCGTCGGGCAATCCCTGACCGAGCGCGACCGCTGGATCGCCTCCCAGGTTGGCCCCGAGCTGCGTCGGCGCGGCATTTTGTTCGCCGGCCTCGACGTGATCGGCGACTATCTCACCGAGATCAACATCACCAGCCCGACCTGCATCCGGGAGCTGGATGCCCGGTTCGGGCTCGACATCGCGGGTGATCTCATGGCTAGGCTGGAGGAACGGATGGGGGCTGATTGAGGGGGTGGCCCCGACAGTCGGGTAGATCGGGTTAGGTGTGTCCCTGAAGCGAGAGAGGTCACTGTGGTCGAACGCGCCGTAACCCGACGCAAGGTGGCCGGTTTCACCCTGTCGGGTTACGTCGCGTCCCTGCAATTACACCGTCCGTGCGTCATTTTTTCGTTTTTTGCAGGAGCGGGCTCGCCCCGCACCTATCGCTCGGGCGCACCTTGGTGTCGCTAGCTCTCTCGGCGATAGGTGCGGGGCGAGCCTGCTCCTACGCAGATGCAGGTTCGAGCGGAAAAAACGGGAAATTGGCATAAGGCGGGTATAACCCGACCTACCTGGCTGCAATACCTTTATCCGGTATAGATACGTCGCCGAATCCAAAGCGGCGGCAGGCAAGTGCCCCAAGGTGAACCCTGTGATTCCGTCGGGCACCGTGGATTCCGCCGGGGATTTCGGTAAGCTTGCCGCCGCACTCCAAAATGTCCGGTAGCACCTCTCCATGATCGTCAGCAGTCCGGAATCCATAAAGAGCCAAAAGCAATCCTGCACGGAAGGTCAGGGCAACCAAATAATCATATGAAAGAAAGGGTAGTGGTAAATTTTTAAATGGCTGGCGTGGACTTGTTCGATCCCCTCTCCCCGGCCCTCTCCCGGGGGGAGAGGGGGTGTAGCCTGTAGTGCGCCCTACCCATTGCCAGAGGCGATGTTTCCATTTATACCTTGAACCATTACCAAAGAAAGAAACCGGATACAGAAGCGGTATGTTTTTTTCGGTGGCCCTGGTTGAATCATTAGATCGCACAAGCATGCCACTTGAATTTAACTACTACCTAAGCGCCTTTTCCTTGAGGAGAGAACAACCATGCCGGCCGATGCCCGAGCCGCACTGAAACATCACTTCGGCTTCGAGACATTTCGCCCAGGGCAGGAGGCCGTGGTCGCACACCTCATGGCCGGCCATTCCGCCGCGGCCGTGTTTCCCACCGGCGGCGGCAAATCGCTGTGCTATCAGCTCCCGGTCCTGCTGCTGCCGGGCCTGACCCTGATCGTCTCGCCGCTGATCGCCCTGATGAAGGATCAGATCGACGCCCTGACCCGCCGCGGTATCGCCGCCGCCCGTCTGGATTCCACCCTGGATGCCGCAGCCTATCGGACGGTGATGAACCGGATGCGCAGCGGTGATTTGCGATTGCTCTATGTGGCGCCGGAGCGGTTCAACAATGAGCGCTTTCGGGAGGCCATCAGCCCGCTACGGATCTCCCTGTTCGCCGTGGACGAGGCCCACTGCATCTCCGAGTGGGGTCACAACTTCCGTCCCGACTACCTGAAGCTCGCGGGATTCGCACAGGCATGCGGCGCCGAGCGGGTCCTCGCCCTGACCGCCACCGCCACGGAACCCGTGCTCGCCGACATCTGCGAGGGACTGACAATCGACCCCGAGCGGGCCGTGCGCACCGGCTTTTATCGGCCCAATCTCTCCCTGGTCACGACCCCCGTCTCCGCCGCGGAGCGCGACGGCGTACTGCTCGACGCCCTGCGGGCCAATCCGCCGGGTCCCACCATCGTCTATGTCACCCTGCAGCGCACCGCCGAGGAGCTGGCGAAACGCCTTGCCGCAACGGGTTTCGAGGCACGCGCCTACCACGCGGGGATGCAGGACGAGGTCCGGGCCGCGATTCAGGACTGGTTCATGGCCTCGGAGCGGGCCACCGTGGTCGCCACCATCGCCTTCGGCATGGGCATCGACAAGGCGAACATCCGCTACGTCTATCACTACAACCTGCCCAAGAGCCTGGAAAACTATTCCCAGGAAATCGGACGCGCGGGCCGCGACGGTGAGCCGGCAATCTGCCAACTGCTGATGTGCCCGGACGACCTGAACGTGCTCGAAAATTTCGTCTACGGCGACACCCCGGACCTGAACGCCGTCAGGAGTCTGATCGGGGATATCTTCGCGCACGGGAGCGAGTTCGACGTCAGCCTCTACGACCTCTCGTTCGAGCACGACATCCGGCCGCTGGTGCTGCGCACCCTGCTCACCTATCTGGAGCTCGAGGGATTTCTCGCCGGGGGCACGCCCTTATATGGGCAGTACCGGTTCAAGCCCTTGCTGACCTCACGGGAGATACTGGCACGGTTCGAGGGATCGCGCCGCGCTTTTCTGGCCGACCTGTTCCGGCAGGCACATAAGGCCCGGTCCTGGCTCCATATCGATCCCGCCGCGGCCGCGATGGTACTGGGGACCGACCGGGAACGGATCATCCGCGCCCTGGACTGGTTGGGAGAACAGCAAATGTTGCAGGTCGAGGCCGCGGGGCTACGTCACCGCTACCGGCGGCTCCAGGCTCCGGCGGACCCCATCGCGCTGGCGGACGCGCTGCACCGCTACGGTCTGAAACGGGAGGCGGCCGAGCTCGGGCGACTCCGGCAGGTCGTGGAGCTGGCAGGCAGGGACGGTTGCCGGACCGCCGCACTCGCCGCCCACTTCGGCGAGCGTTTGGAAGAACCCTGCGGCCACTGCAGCGGGTGCCGAGCAGGTGGGTCCGAACTCCCGGAACGCGACGCGCCTGAAATACCACCGGACCTCCCGGATCAGGTGCACCAACTGGTCTCTGCCGCCGGCGGCGCGCTCGACGAGCCCAGGTCCCTGGCCCGCTTTCTGTGCGGTGTCCCCTCCCCTCGCCTCGGCCGGGTCAAGCTGGGTAAGCAGTCACTGGGTAAACATCCACTCGCGGGGACCCTGACCCGAGTTCCCTTCCGCGCGGTCCTGGAGTGGGCGAGTGCGTGTCGGCCGTGCAACGGTGGATGACCGCCCGGACTGCGATGAGGCACCGCGACCCGAAGTACACAACTACCTATTCGCAGAAAAAAACACTATCTGGAAAGGAGTCAATTAAATGGCAATCAATGCGGATAAACCTCAACTCTGGAAGGCCGATGTTGAGAAGTCCATAGACTTCTATAACGACTTCTTGTGCGGCTATTTTGAGCCAGGGTATTTGGGATATGAGGCATCCGAGGGCATCGATTGGATCTGGGAACATCGGATCAATGACCTGGCGACACTGCTTCGAGAACCGCAGCATCCGGATCCCAGGGTAGAAGAAGACCGCGAAACCTATACCGGACCTATTGAGTTAAAGGAGAAAAAGCGGTTCAAGAGACAGAAGGAAATTGACGATCGCAGGACGCAGGAAGAACGCAACTTGGCTTGGTCAATTCTCAACACCTTTTGACCTTGCTCGGGATATTGTAAAGCATTCATTAGACCTCCACGGTAATCGTGATGTTTGCTTTCTCGAACCTGCATTGGGAACAGGAGCTTTCTTCAGTGCAATAGAAGCCGGTGTGGACAAGGCACGAATAAAACAAGCATCAGGAATCGATCTCGACGCCGGGTATTCGTCTGTTGCCGGTGAGCTATGGCCGAACGCCCCCATTAGGGTCATCAATCAAGATTTCCTTGATTTCTCGAAGCTGCCGGAGAATCGAGGTGCCTTCGGTCTGCTGTGCACAAATCCCCCCTATATGAGACACCACCATATCCCATCAACCGTTAAATCGGCCCTACAGGATCGCGTCCGATCTGAGCTTGGCCTCAATCCAAGCGGATTAAGCGGTCTATATGTCTACTTTATCCTTCTTTCCCACCATCTACTTGCACCGGATGCAGTTGCATCCTGGTTGATCCCCAGTGAATTTCTCTCCGTGAATTACGGGCGTGTCCTCCGGGAGTATCTGCTGCGCAGGGTGACCCTGATTCATATTCATCAGTTCGATCCGGCAGATGTGCGGTTTGAAGATGCCCTCGTGTCGTCGTGCATAGTTATGTACAAAAATGCGTTCCCTGCCAAGTCGCAAGGATTTATTTTTTCCTACGGCGGCAGTCTTGCCGAGCCTAAACGCAAACGCAAAGTAGCCTCGGATGATATGCTGCCGGAGCAGAAATGGAATGTTCGGAATATTTGGCCCCATAATTCCTCGAATGTAACCGGCTGTACTTTATTGGATATCTTCGATATTAGGCGTGGTATTGCAACCGGCGCAAATAGATTCTTTATCATTGACCATGCCACAGCCTCCCGGCATAAAATTCCGCAAAGATTCCTGCGTCCCATACTGCCAAGTCCTCGACACATAAAAACCACCGTCATTGAAAACGAAGACACCGGCCTCCCATCGGTTCCGAAGGCTTATTATTTGCTTGACTGTACACTGCCCCCCGACTCTGTGAAGAAAGCATATCCTACCCTCTGGCAGTACCTGGAATCGGGTCGCTCAGAAGGCATTTCAGAAAAGTATCTCTGCTCGAATCGAAAGTTCTGGTACCTGCAGGAAAGAAGAGCACCAGCGCTCTTCATGGCGACTTAATATGGGCAGAAGTCGCTCGCCGGACGAACATCCGTTCCGGTTTTTTCTCAACCTTTCCGATGCCATTGCAACCAATGTTTTCCTGATGCTTTATCCCAAGCCGAACATCCGGTTTCTGTTGAGCGAGAACCGCAGCAGAATGGAAGAACTTCTCGATTGTCTGAATGACCTCAAAAAGCAAGTCTTAATCGACGGAGGAAGAACCTACGGCGGAGGATTGCATAAGCTGGAACCAAGTGAGCTTGCAAATCTACTGATGCCGAAGCTCCCGGAATGGCTCCGGACTCAAACGCAAGCGGAACTGGTCTTTTCATGAGCGCAGTTCCCAAAATACAACCGTTCAGCCCCTACCTTGTCATTCCGGCAGGGAGTGCCGGAATCCACCAGTGCTGGGGATGACCGTAACCCAGCAGGTTGTCACGGAGCGACTCATTATCATGTTAATAGACGCAAGAACGGGAATTCAGTAATGGCAACCAAAGAAGCTGTGGCAAAGTTAAGGGAAGACATAGACGCAGCTCAAAAATATCAGAAGAAGAGTCTCGAAAAAATTTCAACATCGAGATCGCATAATCTCGGGGAAGCATTTTTTGATTTGGATCGATTTTCTGGAGTTCTTTTTGATCTATCCGCGCTTCCTCTCGATCATCTTCCAGATGTTGTAATAACCCAAATAAATGGCGAGATAACTCAAGTCATTGAACTCTTTAATAAAATCGATGCATTTGATAGAGAAAGAAATGATCCCATAAATGCAATAAGTAACTTGGTTACCCGAATTCACTTAAATGCCAATAGTTTCTACGCGGTAGCATGCCACCGAGCACAGAATCCAAAGACGGCAAAGACCTACGGCACCGGGCCGAGCGGCTCACCATCGAGCTGTGTGATCTGGCGGCGCGACATTTCGATGCCGAGCTCGCAATGCCGAACGTTCGCTTCGATCTGCGCGGGACGAGCGCCGGACAGATGCGCGTCACGGACGGAGGCGACTGCTTGATCCGCTACAATGCACGCCTGTTGGAGCGTTACCCTCGGACGTTTCTTTCTCAGACGGTTCCTCACGAAACGGCGCACCTGGTGGCTTTCGGCCTGTTCGGACCCCAAGTCCCTCCCCACGGCTGCGAGTGGCGCGCGATCATGGTGCTCTTCGGCGCATCGCCCGAACGCTGCCACAGCTATCGCGTAGACGGCTTACAGGTCCGGCATCTGCGCCGGTATGACTACCGCTGCGCCTGCCGCACCCACCAGCTGACCAGCATCAGGCACAACCGCATCAGAGCCGGACAGGTCTATCGGTGCAGGCAGTGCGGCCAGCCCCTCGAATGCAGCTCGGCATGAATATCACTGCCGGGATCCTGTTTCAGCAGAGGTTACTATTCGCCGGCCCTGCCGGACCGGCAGGGCCGGTGCGTATAAATCCGCCCGAAAACATGGCCTCGGCGGAGTCGCTCGGGTAGCGATCAGGTCGGTAGCTGCATGGAAATCCTTTTTTGAGTTATGATCGAAAGCTCATCCCCTGGTATGCGCATCGTGTGTCCTGTCGTGACCCGATAATCGGCGCCCGATGTCTCGGGGCAAGAACAGACTACCGACCATCCCCGCGGGGTAATGGCGGAGGAGACCGAGATCATGGGAATGGGCGGCATCAGCATCTGGCAACTGTTGATCGTACTGGTGATCGTGCTGCTGCTCTTCGGCACCAAGCGACTGAAGAGTATCGGTTCGGACCTGGGCAACGCGGTCAAGGGTTTTCGCAGTGCCATGTCGGAGCATGAACGTGAGGATACCGAGCCGAAGCAGCTCGAGAAAGAGGCCGCCAAGCGCGGCGCCGAAGGCGACAAGGTCGCCTCTGCCGCGATAGCGGACAAGGAGAAAACCTGAAAGCCCCCAGGTCTTGCCGAATCCGTTCCGCGTCGCGGATGCGCCTTGCGGAAATGGCCTTTGGTTAGGTGATAGTGCCGTTCAATACGCCCAGGTATGGATAGGAGCGGACCATGTTCGACATCGGATTCTGGGAGCTTACTCTTATCGGCCTGGTTCTGCTGCTGGTGGTAGGGCCCGAGCGCCTGCCCAAGGTCGCACGCACCGCGGGGTTGTGGGTCGGGCGTGGTCGCCGCATGCTGAGCGCAATGAAAGAAGAGATCGACCGGGAGATCAAGGCGCAGGAGCTCCAGGAGATCCTGGACAAGCAGGCCCGGAGCAATCCGCTGGAGACCATCCTGGACGACTCCGGGGCCGAACCGGCCGCGAAGGCAGCCCCGACCGATTCGACGGCAGCGCGTATCGGACCCGGTGACAAATCCGGCTCCGGTTAGTGCGCGAGGAACGGCAATGATAGTTGTCGGTGGGTGCGCCATGAGTGCGCCACGGACAAAAGAAAAGGGGCCAGGTTTTCACCTGACCCCTTATTTTCGCTTGGCTCCCCGGAGAGGACTCGAACCTCTGACCTAGTGATTAACAGTCACCCGCTCTACCGACTGAGCTACCGAGGATTTGCATCAACCCCCAAGTATATGGGCGCGGTCCGGCAGGGTCAAACTACAGTCATGTCCAACAAAAAAAGAGTCAAGATGACAAGCTCAAGTCGCTGCCCAATGCCCACTCCTTCCTCATAACGTTTCCTGATTAGCGATGAGATTCAGCCATCCGAATCCAGCCTTCCGGGCGTGGGCCACAGGCCACCGCAGCCACCAAGAGTCGGTTGGGCAGCGCGCGCAGATCAAAGCGCCGACTGAAGCGATAGGCGATGGCACCGAG
>Ga0209568_1000185_pt1 | contig 21809 bp, 19 predicted proteins | sample WorMetOlspDAHAB2_FD_187406 | JGI IMG/M metagenome (GOLD analysis project Ga0209568, IMG submission 187406) | Marine gutless worms symbiont microbial communities from Max Planck institute for Marine Microbiology, Germany - Olavius sp. DAHAB.2... ...
TCAAAAAAGCTATCCTTGAGTGTGTTTATGGCGCAAACGAAGAGCATAAAGAGAAACTCGATTCTTTACTCACATTAAAATTTCAGTCGCTCAAAAAAGTAAATATTATTAATTATTAGAGTATATCAACCGCGGCGCCTTACCAGCAAAGGCTGAAGTGGATGCATACCATGTGGCTATTGCAGCGGTAAATGGCGTCGAGTATCTGCTTACCTGGAACTGTACACACATCGCCAATGCTCATACACGTCCTAAAATCGAGACTATTTGCAGGGCATTGGGGTACGAACCCCCTATCATCTGTACCCCTGACGAGTTAACGGAGAGTTAAATCATGTGGCAAGATTCTATCGTTGCTGAGACACGTGCGCTGAGAGAGCAATACGCCAACCAGTTTGGTCACGATGCGGATGCCATTTTTCAGGATATTCTGCACAGGCAAAGTGCTCCAGGCAAAAAACTGGTTTCATTTCCTGCACGTAAACCTATTCTCGCACAAGGCGGCGCCCAACAAGGCGCTCCAGCGGATGCTCGTACCTCGCGCCGCTGAGCTTGATCGTTAGCCTATGAGCGATCTACAAAATAAAGGCGATGCCTACGACAGCCCCTGGAAAGAGGTGCTCGAACACGCCTTCCCCGAGTTCATGGCCTTCTATTTCCCCGCGGCGTACGCTCAAATCGATTGGGTACAAGGCTATGAATTCAAGCATACCGAGCTGCGCCAGGTGGTGCGTGACGCCGAGCTCGGCAAACGCTTTGCCGATACGCTGGCGCAAGTCACCCTCGATGATGGCGAGCAACGTTGGATCTATATCCATATCGAGGTCCAGGGCCAGCGCGACAGCGACTTCGCCAAGCGCATGTTCACCTACAACTATCGGCTCTTCGACCGCTACGCCCGCCCCATCGCCAGCCTCGCCGTGCTGGCCGATGAGGATGCCGGGTGGCGACCCGACCACTATGGCTTCGAGGTCCTGGGCTGTCGCCATACCCTCGAATTTCCCGTCGTCAAGCTCATCGACTACGCGGACCGCGCCGAATCACTGGCAGCGAATGCTAATCCCTTCGCTCTGGTGACCGCCGCGCATCTGCGTACCCGTCAGACCAAAGGCGACCCGCAAGCCCGCTATCGGGCCAAGCTGGCACTCGTGCGTTCGCTCTACCGGCAAGGCTGGAACCGGCAGCGCATCCTGGACCTGTTTGCTATCCTGGATTGGATGATGCGCCTACCGGAGGCGCTCGAGCAACAGCTCTGGCAAGCGATCGAAACGATCGAAGGAGAAACCAAAATGCCCTACGTCACCAGCGTTGAACGATTGGCCATTCAGAGGGGGATGCAACAAGGCCTGGAGCAAGGTCTGGAGCAAGGCAGGGTGGAAGGCAAGCTCGAAGGCAAGACCGAAAAGGCCGCAACGATCCTGGAACGCCTGCTTGCCAAACGCTTCGGCCCCCTTGATGAAGAAACCCGCAAGCGCCTCGATAGCGCCACTCTGGAACAACTTGATTTTTGGGCCGATCGTATTCTGGATGCAGCCACGATAGATGCTGTGTTCGAGGGGCATTGACGCGAGGGGATGCTAATACAACATTTGCGTCCATTCGCGTTTATTTGCGGACTCCATATTACGGACAAAAAATGCCCCGACGAACTGACATAAACAGCATCCTGATCATCGGCGCCGGTCCCATTGTGATCGGCCAGGCCTGCGAGTTCGACTATTCGGGGGCCCAGGCCTGCAAGGCGCTACGGGAGGAGGGCTACCGCGTCGTCCTGGTCAACTCGAATCCGGCCACCATCATGACGGACCCGGAGATGGCCGACGCCACCTATATCGAGCCCATTACCTGGCGGACCCTCGAGCAGATTATCGAGCGGGAGCGCCCGGACGCCCTGCTGCCCACCATGGGCGGTCAGACGGCGCTCAATACGGCCCTCGACCTGGTGCGCGAGGGAGTGCTGAAGCGATATGGCGTAGAGCTGATCGGGGCCTCCCGGGAGGCCATCGACAAGGCGGAAGATCGGGATCTGTTCCGCCGGGCCATGCGCAGGATCGGGCTGGATCTGCCCGGCTCCGCCATGGCCCATAGCCTGGAAGAGGCCCTGCAGGTGCAGGCCCGGATCGACTTTCCAACCATCATCCGGCCCTCTTTTACCCTGGGCGGCAGCGGCGGCGGCATCGCTTACAATCGGGAGGAATTCGAGGACATCTGCCGACGCGGGCTGGATCTTTCCCCGACCAGCGAGCTCCTGATCGAGGAGTCGGTCCTGGGGTGGAAGGAGTACGAGATGGAGGTGGTGCGGGACCACCGGGACAACTGCATCATCGTCTGCTCCATCGAGAATCTCGATCCCATGGGGATCCACACCGGCGACTCCATTACGGTCGCCCCGGCCCAGACCCTGACGGACAAGGAATATCAGCGGATGCGCGACGCCTCGCTCGCCGTGCTGCGGGAGATCGGCGTCGATACCGGCGGTTCCAACGTGCAGTTCGCGATCAACCCGGTCGACGGACGCATGCTCATCATCGAGATGAACCCACGGGTCTCGCGCTCCTCGGCATTAGCCTCCAAGGCCACCGGCTTTCCCATCGCCAAGGTGGCCGCCAAGCTGGCGGTGGGCTACCGGCTCGACGAGCTGGAGAACGAGATCACGGGCGGCGCCACGCCCGCCGCTTTCGAGCCCACCATCGACTATGTGGTCACTAAGATCCCGCGCTTCGCCTTCGAGAAGTTTCCCCAGGCGGACCCCAGGCTCACCACCCAGATGAAATCGGTGGGGGAGGTGATGGCCATCGGACGCACCTTTCAGGAGTCGCTGCAAAAGGCCCTGCGCGGGCTGGAAACGGACCACTCCGGACTCGACGAGGTGGTGGACCCGGCCCACCCGGAGGTCCACCGCATCCTGCGCCGGGAGATCCGCCAGTCCGGCGCGGAGCGTATCCTCTATGTGGCCGATGGCTTCCGGGCCGGCATGTCGCTACGGAAGTTGCAGAAGCTCAGCTGCATCGATCCCTGGTTCCTGGCCCAGCTCGAGGAGCTGGTCCGGATCGAGGCGGACACCAAGGCCGAGGGGATCGCAGGACTGACCGCCGAGCGACTCCGCTTCCTGAAACGCAAGGGGTTTTCCGATCGGAGATTGGCGACGCTCGTCGGCGTCAGCGAGCGGCAGGTCCGAGACCTGCGGCACGCGCTGGGCGTGCGTCCCGTCTACAAACGGGTGGACACCTGCGCCGCCGAGTTCGCCGCCGGTACGGCCTACATGTACTCCACCTACGAGGAGACATGCGAGGCGGTACCGACCGAACGCAAAAAAATCATGGTCCTGGGCGGCGGGCCCAACCGTATCGGCCAGGGCATCGAGTTCGACTACTGCTGCGTCCACGCCGCCTTCGCCATGCGCGAGGACGGCTACGAGACCATCATGGTCAACTGCAACCCGGAGACCGTATCCACCGACTACGACACCTCGGACCGACTCTACTTCGAGCCCCTGACCCTGGAAAACGTGCTGGAGATCGTCGCCAGGGAACGGCCCTTCGGCGTCATCGTCCAATACGGCGGTCAGACCCCGCTCAAGCTCGCCCGGGACCTGGAGGCGGCCGGGGTGCCCATCTTCGGCACCACGCCGGACTCCATCGACCTGGCGGAGGATCGCGAACGCTTCCAGCACCTGATTCGACACCTGGGTCTGCGCCAGCCCCCCAACACCACCGCCCGCAGTGAGGGAGAAGCGGTGACCGAGGCGACGCGGATCGGCTACCCCCTGGTGGTACGACCCTCCTATGTGCTCGGCGGCCGGGCCATGGAGGTCGTCTACGACGAGACGGACCTCGAACGTTACATGCGCGAAGCGGTGCGGGTATCGAATGCATCCCCCGTGCTGCTCGACCGCTTCATCGCCGACGCCATCGAGGTGGACGTAGATGCCGTCTGCGACGGCAAAGAAGTGCTGATCGGCGGCATCATGGAGCACATTGAGCAGGCCGGCGTACACTCCGGCGATTCCGCCTGCTCGCTGCCTCCCTATACGCTCTCGCCAACCATTCAGGACCGGATGCGCGAGCAGATGATCGAGCTGGCGCGGGCATTGAAGGTCGTCGGGCTGATGAATGCCCAGTTCGCGGTCAAGGACCAGGAAATCTACATTCTGGAGGTCAATCCGCGGGCCTCGCGCACCGTACCTTTCGTCGCCAAGTCCATCGGAGTGCCTCTGGCCAAGGTGGCGGCACGTTGCATGGTCGGCGTCTCCCTCCGGGAGCAGGGTTTGGTCGGGGAACGCCGGACGAAAAAACATTACTTCGTGAAAGAGGCCGTATTTCCGTTCATCAAGTTTCCCGGCGTAGACACCGTATTGGGGCCGGAGATGAAGTCCACCGGCGAGGTCATGGGGGTCGGTGAGTCCTTCGGCGAGGCCTACGCCAAGGCCCAGGAGGGAGCCGGGACGGGACTGCCGAGTCGGGGCAATGCGATGCTCAGCGTGCGCCGGGCGGACCGGTCGAGATTGATCCGGGTAGCCAGGGACCTGTCGGAGCTCGGCTTCGACCTGTACGGCACCCGCGGCAGCGCGGCAGCAGTAAGAGAAGCGGGTATCCCGTGCCGGGCCGTCAACAAAGTCGCGGAAGGACGACCCCACATCGTCGACATGATCAAGAACCACGAGGTCAGCTTCATCGTCAATACCACCGAAGGCGCCCAGGCCATCATCGATTCCGCGGAAATCCGCCGGACCGCCCTCCAGTACAAGGTCAGCTACACCACCACCATCGCCGGCGCCGAAGCGACCTGCCTGGCCTTGAAACAGCTGGACGCCGTCGGCATCAATCGGTTACAGGAGCTTTACTGACCCTCGTCCGGCAGGCATTCCAATATGGGACCTGACATTCATAACGGTATCAACAGGTTGGCGTGATCGAAACCCACCTTCACAGAAACATCGACCATTCTCAAGAAACGACCGGCATTATCAGTAACTTCATTGCTTCAATGACTTGGCGGTGGGATTCAACCGACCAGGGCCACCACTGCGCCGGTCAGAAAACAGGCGAGATTGCCCGCGAGCAGCGACTTGGGACCGAGCGCGAAGATGTCCCTGCGCCGCTCCGGGACCATGGCCCCGAGGCCGCCGAGGAGGATCCCCAGACTTCCGAGATTGGCGAAGCCACACAGGGCATAGGTGAGAATCAGACGGCTGTGGGCAGACAGGCCGTCTTCCGGCAGGGCCGCCAGCTCCAGGTAGGCAATCAGCTCGTTGAGCACGATCTTGGTGCCCATCAGCTCCCCGGCCAGGCTCGCTTCACTCCAGGGAATGCCCAACAGCCAGGCAACGGGGGCCATGGCCCAGCCGAGGATACGCTGAAGACTCAGTGCCTCTCCGCCCAGGTTGGGCAAAAGACCGAACAGCTGATTGACCAGGCTCACCAGCGCCACCGCAACCACCAGGGTCGCCGCGACGCTGACCACCAGCTTCACGCCGTCGAAGGTGGCGCTGACGACGGCCTCCACACTACTATTGAAGTCCTGGGTCAGAACGGTCGTCTCACCAGGCTCGCCCTTATCGACGCCCGGCACCAGAAGGGCGGCGACCGCGATGGTGGCGGGGGCGCTGATCAGAGATGCCGTCATGAGGTTGCCGGCGGCATCCGGCACCACGGGGGCCAGAATGGTCGCGTAGAGCACGAACATGTTGCCCGCGATGGTCGCCATGCCCGCAGTCATGACCATGAACAGCCCGGCGCGACTCATGCTCCGCAGGTAGGGACGGACGAGCAAAGGCGCCTCGATCATCCCGACGAATACGTTGGCGGCCGTCGATACGCCGACCGCCCCTCCCACATTGAGCACCTTGCGCAGCACCCAGGCAAAGCCGCGCACGATCAGCGGCAACACACGCCAATGGAACAGCAGGGCGCTGAGCACGCTGACCAGCAAGATCAAGGGTAGGCCCTGAAACGCGAAGATGAAGGCGTACTCCGGGTGTGGGCTCTCAAAGGGTGCGGCGCCGCCGCCCAGGTAACCGAATACGAACGCCGTGCCCTCCCGGGTCGCCGCCTGTACCGCCAGCACGGCCTGGTTCAGCGCCTCGAAGGCGTCTTCCACCGGCTCCGCTCGCAGCAGCAGAAAGGCACAGGCGAACTGGAGCAGGATACCGAAGACCACCAGCCGCCAGGACACGGAACCGCGGTTCTCGCTGAAGGCCCAGGCCAGACCGAGCAGTATCAGGATACCGAAAGCTGCTTGCCATGCCATTGTCAACCGTCCTCCGGGTAAACGCGCGTAGGTTGAGGTGAGGAACGAACCTCAACATCTCTTTGCAACGGGCAGTTTTTCCAACCAGGCGACCTCAGACTCCAGACGAAAATATTCCGCATCGCGGGCCAGGGCCTCGCGATAAAGGCTCTCCAGGTTCAGCCAGTACTCGGCGGGTTGTCGAAACACGCGCTCGAATTTGAGGGCGCTTTCGGGCGTGATGGGAGCCTTGGCCTTGATGATCTCATTGATGGTTTTCTTTGCCAGACCAGTTCGCTCGGACAGCTCGACCTGAGACATGCCTCGGCTTTCCAGCTCTTCTTCCAGGATTTCACCCGGCGGCACCAGATAATTTGGAAGGTACTGATTTTCAATTGTATTACTCATGAGTATCCTCCACGCCGAGAATCACGACGGCTGTGACACCGCTCCAGTCAAGCCCACCCTCCTTCCTTAAAGGAAGTGGATTGTGGGCTGGTTTGAAAAGCAGCCGGTACGGGTGATCCAGGTCTACGGATAAGACCCCCTTGCGGTTTTCTTTCAACTCATGACAACGGGCCGGTCCCGAGTAGGGAGGATGGAAAGTTGCCAATGTCGGGGCTGCCCGAAGCTGGGCAAGGCGACGCCTCAGTAATTTAGTCCGTCTGCTCCCATAACGCCTCAACATACGCTGCTCATCATTGCAGTCCTTTTTGAGCCGCTGATTCTCGAACTCGATCTCCATAGGACCCCATCTGCTTCTGGCTTCCGTTTTCCGAACAATCTAATACCCAGTTTCTCTCTATTTTTCCTGGATAGGGCTGACGGGCCATTGGGTTTCCGTATCTTACTAACCCTTGGAAGTGAAAAATAGACTGAAACTGGGTACTAAGAGGCTGTCTAAACAGGCAAACCAGCTCGATCCCTTCCGTAGGCGCGGACTTGCCCCGCACCTATCGCTTGGGCGCACCCTGGTGTCGCTAGTTCTCTCGGCGATAGGTGCGGGGCGAGCCGGCGCTTTCCAATACCCCGGCTTGCAAGCCGGTCCGGTGGCTACTCAGTGTGTAGGTCGGGTTAGGCGCACGGGAGAATGCTTCGGGGGGCACGGCCTCAAACGCGCCGTAACCCGACAGTAAATTAACCGGTTACGTCATGTCGGGCTAGGCCGCGTCCCTGCAGCTAACCCGACCTACCATTAACTGCCGGTGCCGTCGATGTAGCGGTCCCGCGCGTCCTTGGTGCGCCGGAAGATTTCCAGCAGATGGTCGCCGTCGCCGCGGCGGATGGTGGCGGCGAGGTCGAGCATCTCGTCGCCGAATCGGCCCAGCATCTTCCCCAGCTGCTCCCGGTTGGCGATGCAGATGTCCCGCCACATGGTCGGATCGCTGGATGCGATGCGGGTAAAATCCCGAAATCCCCCCGCGGCATAGCGGAAGATCTCGTCGTTCTCCCCCAGCCGCACCAGGGTGTCCACCAGGCCGAAGGCCAGCATGTGAGGAAGATGACTGGTGGCGGCCAGGATTTGGTCGTGGTGGGCCGCCTCCATGGTGGTGACCTGGGCGCCGCAGCTGCGCCACATCCGGGTCACGCGGTCCAGGGCCTCCGGGTCGGTGGCGGGGAGGGGAGTCAGAATGACGCGCCGGTCGCGGTAAAGGGTCGGAAAGGAGGCCTCCACGCCGCTCCTCTCGGTGCCGGCGATGGGGTGACCGGGGACCAGACGCGCCGGCACGTGCCCAAAAATCGCCTGGGCATCCGCCACCACGCTGCCTTTGACGCTGCCTCCGTCGGTGACGACGGCATCGTCCCGGAGCCGCCCCTCGATGGCGGCAAAGATGTCCCGCATGACGCCGAGGGGAACGGCGATGAAGACCAGATCGGCGTCCTGCACCGCCTGCGCCGGGTCCTGCACGAAATGGTCGATCACGCCCAGCGCGCGGGCCCGCTCCAGGTTGGCGACAGAGCGGCCGCAGCCGATTACCTGGTCCACCGCGTCCGCGGCGCGCAGGGCCCGGGCCAGGGAGCCGCCGATCAGCCCGACCCCGATGACGGTCAGCCGCGCGATCATTATTTTATTTATCCAACACGGACGCCAGTGCGGCCAGCAATCGGGCGTTCTCCGCCGCCAGTCCGACGCTCACCCGGAGGTGGTTGGGAAGCCCGTAATTGGCGAGGCGACGGGCGATGCAGCCGGCGCCTAGCAGGTCCCGATCCACGGGCTTCGCGGGTCGGCCGAGATTTACGGTGATGAAGTTGCCTACCGAGGGGATGTAGCTCAGCCCGAGGCGGTCGAAGCCGGCGGCGAGCTGCGCCAGTCCCGCGTCGTTGAGGGCGACCGAGTCCCGCACATGGTCGGCATCCTCGAGGGCCGCCAGCGCCGCCAGCTGGGCCAGGGTATTGACATTGAAGGGTTGGCGTATCCGGTTCAGGAGCTCGGCGATGCGCGGATCGCTGATCCCGTAGCCGATCCGCAGGGCGGCCAGCCCGTGGACCTTGGAGAAGGTGCGGGTAACGATGAGATTGGGGAATGCGTCGAGCCAAGTCGAGGTATCCGGATAGTCGGGGGCCTGTACATACTCGCTGTAGGCCTCGTCCACTACGGCGATGCAGTCTGCCGGCAGGGCGGCCAGAAAGGCGCGCAACGGCGCGGCCGGGAGCCAGGTGCCGGTGGGGTTGTTGGGGTTGGCGATCCAGACCACGCGGGTATGGTCGTTGATGAGGGCGCCCATGGCGTCCAGGTCGTGGCCATAGTCCCGCGCCGGCGCGATCCGGGCGGTCGCCCCGACGGCCTGGGTCGCGATGGGATAGACCGCGAAGGCGTGCTCCGAGAAGACGGACTCTGCTCCGGGCCGCAGAAAGGTCCGGGCCACCAGGTCCAGGACATCGTTGGAGCCGTTGCCCAGGGTGATGGCCGCCGGGTCCAGGTCGTGACGACCCGCCAAGGCCCGGCGTAGCGCGAAGCCGCCGCCGTCCGGATAGCGACCCAGGTCCGCCATGGCCGCAGCGGCGGCTGCCCGTGCCTTGGGTCCCGGCCCGAGGGGGTTCTCGTTGGACGCGAGCTTGATCGCATCCCGGATGCCCAGCTCCCGTGTCAGCTCGGAGATGGGTTTGCCCGGAACATAGGGGCGCAGCCCCGACAGTCCGGGGGCGGTGAGCGCAAGGAAAGGATCGACTCCCATGCTCATCTGGTATCCCGGTCGTGGCCGAGGACCCGGGGTTGGGTATAGTAATCGATGGTAGGGGCGGCGATGTTCATGAGCAGTACGCAGAAGGCCACGGCGTCCGGATAGCCGCCCCAGGTTCGGATCACGAACACCAGCACGCCGATGGTGGCCCCGAAGACGAGCTGGCCCCTGGGGGTAGTGCAGGCGGACACGGGGTCGGTGGCAATGAAGAAGGCCCCCAGGATGGCCCCGCCGCTGAATAGATGGAAGGCGGGGAAAGGGTGGGTCTGGGGGTCCAGGAGCCAAAAAAAGCCGGCGGTGACCAGGAGTCCCAGGAGCATGGATACCGGGATGTGCCAACTGATGATCCGCCGCCAGAGCAGGAACAGTCCTCCGAGCAGGAACCAGTTGCCCACCCACTCCCAACCGCGGCCGCCGAAGTCTCCCCACAGGGGGCTGGCGCGGATCTCGTCGATCATCAGATTCCGGTCGAGCTGAGTGCGCATCTGGTCCAGAGGAGTAGCCATGGTGATGGCGTCCCAGGTCAGCCCCGCAGGCGGCGTGCCGGTAAAGATCAGGCGTATCGAATCGATGAAGCCGAGGTTCTGTTCCGCCAGCATGGAGGGTGGGAGCCAACTGGTCATGGCCAGGGGATAGGAGACCAATAGAAAAACATAGCCGGCCATGGCCGGATTGAAAGGGTTGTAGCCCAGCCCGCCGTAGAGCTGCTTGGCTACGCCGATGGCGAACACCATGCCCAGCAGGGTCTGCCACCAGGGCAAAGTGGGCGGCACCGCGAGGGCGAACAACAGGGCCGTGACCAGGGCGCTTAGGTCCCGTAGCGCCGGCAGTGCCGGGCGCCGGCGCAGCTTGAGCGCGACCGTCTCGGTCAGCAGGGCGAACAGGCCGGCCAGGACCAGGTTGATGAGAATGCCCCAACCGAAGTACCAGATCATGGCCAGGGTCCCTGGAATCAGGGCCAGGATGACCTCGAGCATGATCCGGTCGACCCGATTGGGGCGACCGCCGTGGGGGGAAGAAACGATGCCGTCCGCCATGCCGTACCCTCAGCCCGCGTCGGCCGGTTGCGTCCCGGCGGTCGCCGTTGCCCGACGCCGCTGCTCGGCCGCTGCGATCTGCCGTTGTTGGGCGGGCGTTAGATCCCGTATGTTCTTGGGGCCGATCCCCTGCTCGGCCAAGGCCGCCTTCTTGGCCGCAACCCGTGCCCTGGCCGCCTCGATGGCCGCCTGCTTGGGGTCCTGGGTGGCCGCGGCGCGGTCGGGTCCGGCCTGGGCCGGGTCGGTGGCCGAGCCCTTGGTCAGGGCCTCCTGTTTGCGGCGCAGCTTGGCCTTGCGTGCCTGCTCCAGACGTTCGAGCCGCGCCGTTCTGGCTTCGTAGCGGGCCCGCGCGTGCTCGGCGGTGCGCTGGTCCTGCTCCCGGCTCCGAATCTCCGCCTTCGCGTAGCGGTAATACTGCACCAGCGGGATGTGGGATGGGCAGACCTGGGAGCAGCAACCGCACTCGATGCAGTCGAACAGGTTATGGTCTTGCACCTTATCCAGATCCTTGGCGCGAGTGTACCAGTACAGCTGCTGGGGTAGCAGGCTCACCGGGCAGACCTCGGCGCATTTGCCGCAGCGGATGCAGGGTTGCGCCGGCCTGGGGGCCGGCGCCTCCTGGTCGGTCAGGGCGAGGATGCAATTGGTTCCCTTGGTGACCGGCACCTGGTCGGAATGCAGGGTAAAACCCATCATGGGGCCACCCAGCACCAGCTTGCGGATTTCTTCGGTGAACCCACCCGCCGCTCGGATCAGGTCAGCGACGGGGGTGCCGATCAGGACCTCGAAGTTGCGGGGCTCCCGGATACCGCGTCCACTCAGGGTGACATAGCGGGCGATCGGCGGCGTACCCGTGACCACCGCCTCGGCCACCGCGGCCAGGGAGGCCACGTTCTGGCACAGGACCCCGATCTGGGCCGGGGTACCCTTAGTCGGCACCTCCTTGCCGATGAGGATGCGGATAAGCTGTTTCTCGCCGCCGCTGGGATAAAGTGTGGGGATGGGGCAGACCTGAGTGGATTGCCCGATGTCGCTCTCCGACACCGCCAGCCGCATGGCCTCGATGGCCTGCGGCTTGTCGTCCTCGATGCCGATCAGGCACTCGCGGATGCGCAGCAGATGCATGACGATGCTTGCCCCCTGGACGATGCGACCGGCATGTTCCCGCATCAGCATGTCGTCGCAGGTGATGTAGGGCTCGCACTCGGCGCCGTTCAGGATGAGCGTCCGGATCGATTGGTGCGGCTCCAGATCGAGCTTGGCGCTGGTCGGGAAGGCGGCGCCTCCCAGCCCGACGATGCCGGCCCACCGGATGCGCTCGCGTAGCCTCGAGGTATCCAGATCCTTGTAGTTTTCAAGGGGCTTGGGTCGCCGCGCCCACTGGTCCAGGCCGTCGGTCCGGATGACGATGCAGGTACTGCCGAGCCCGGACGGGTGGGGGACCGGCCGCTCCTCGATGGCAATCACCCTCCCCGATCTGGAGGCATGGACCGGGGCGCTTATGGTGCCCTGGGGCGCGGCGATCCGCTGGCCCTTCAACACCCAGTCGCCGACCTGAACCAGGGGCAATGCGGGGAGGCCGACGTGCTGCTGCAGGGGTATCGTCAGGAACGACGGCAGGGGCGCCGCGGCAACCGGGCGGCCGGTGGACAACTCCTTTTCGGCGGGCAGATGGATACCACCGTGAAATCGCCATAGCCGGCGCTGCTGCGAATTGGAGGGAGACTGCTGCAAGGCTAGGGGTCCCGGTGGTCGTTCAGGCTATGCCCACCTGCGTCATCGAGCCAGGTGTCGGCAGGCCAGGTGCCGTCGGCCCGGACGAAGGAGCGGGATAGGGCCACTGCCAGGTTTGCTGGTCCTGCGCGATCGGCACCATCTCGATGCAGGTCACCGGACAGGGCGCGACGCACAGCTCACAGCCGGTGCACTCGTCCGCGATGACCGTATGCATCTGCTTGGCGGCGCCGAGGATGGCATCCACCGGGCAGGCCTGGATGCACAGGGTACAGCCGATGCACTTCTGCTCGTCGATGATTGCCAGGGCCTTGGGCTTTTCCTCTCCGGCCGCCGGCGGCAAGGGGTCCTTATCGAGCAGATCGGCGAGGGCCAGGATCACGGTCTCACCCCCCGGCGCGCACCTGTTGATCGCCACCTCGCCTTTGGCGATGGCCTTGGCGTAAGGACGGCACCCCGGATACCCGCATTGCCCGCACTGGGTCTGGGGCAGCAAGGCATCGATCCGGTCGGCGACGGGATCGCCCTCGACGCGGAAATAGATGGCCGCGTAGCCCAGAAGCAACCCCAGGCAGGTGGCGAGCACCGCGAAGGCGACGATGGCGGTCAGCATGCATGTACCTCCGTCACGAGGTCACCAGACCGGCGAAACCCATGAAGGCCAGCGACATGAGACCGGCGGTGATCAAGGTGATGGCGTTGCCCCGGAAGGGGGCGGGCACGTCCGCCACGTCCACCCGCTCGCGGATGGCCGCGAACAGGGCAAGCACCAGCGAAAAGCCGATGGCGGCGCCGAAGCCGTACAGGGCCGACTCGACGAAGGTCCGCTGCCCCTGCAGGTTGAGCAGGGCAACGCCGAGCACCGCGCAGTTGGTGGTGATGAGCGGCAGAAAAATGCCCAGCACCTGATACAGCACCGGGCTGGTCTTGTGCATCACGGTCTCGGTGAGCTGGACCACGGCGGCGATGACCAGAATGAAGGCGATGGTGCGCAGGTACTCGATCCCCAAGGGCTCCAGCAGGTAGGCGTTGACCAGCCAGGCGGTGACCGAAGAGAGAGTGAGCACGAAGGCCGTCGCCAGCCCCATGCCGGTGGCGGTCTCCAGCTTCCTGGAGACCCCCATGAAGGGACAGAGTCCGAGAAACTTGACCAGCACGAAGTTGTTGACCAACACGGTGCCGACCAGGATGAAGGCATAGTCTTTCATGCAGCTGCAAAATCGGGTGACCAGGCACCCCAGGTTAACCTCCGGGGTAATGGTTAAGGTTTAAATGGAACCATTGCCACTGGCAGTGGGTTTGGCGCTCTAATAGGCTATACTCCCTCTTCCTCCGGGAGAGGGCCGGGAAGAGGGGATCAAAACAAGTCCACGCAAACCATTTAAAAACTTACCACTACCACCTCCGGATCAGGTCAGGCTGGTACAGCAGCACCCACGTGCCGACAGCAAGGAAATTATTGTTTGCCGCAAATGAACGCGAATAAACGCAAAATCGACACGAATGTTCCCCCTAAGCGCAGAAATTCAATTCGCGGAGATTCGCGTGATCCGTAGTTTTCCTTGGGGGTCGAAAACCATCTCCCATCATTGGGTCTCGGACGGCGGGGTTTCAACATGGCATTGGTGTGGGAATCCACTGTCGGACCTGATGCGCGGCGCCGATCGAACACCGCAGCCAACCGATTATTTTGGGACCTATAGACGTGACTAGCCACGGAGGGTGGTGTTTTCCTTTGCCGCCCGGATGAAATCCGCAAGTTTGCCAACCCTCCCTTCAATCCGACCCCACCCAAGTCTCTTGCCATGGTTTCGGCTAGCTATGTATATAGGTCCCATTATTTTAGTGCAAAATCATTCCGCTCGGGGTTAAGGTGCAGATACAAACAGGGCGAGCGCGTATAAATTTGTTGTCGATTAACAGGTTGCTGCCAGCTTCGGGTCGTCAGCCGCACTGGCGGTGGTTCGCCATGACCGGTAGGCGCCGGCTTGCCGGCGCTCAAGTCCGGCTTGGCGGCGCTGGGCTGGAAGGCAATCAAGCCAGCCAGTCGAACCCTGCGAAAGCACGGGCAAGCCTGCGCCTACGGGACTGGGAGCCTTCCAGCGTAGGGAAAACCAATCCGGCAACATCATGTTTCCAGGAAGATTTATACGCGCTCGCCCTGGTGATCCGCCGGGGTGCGTTGCCAATCCGATGTGCCTTCAGGTAAACTGCTAACCGATCTACCCCTTGTCGCACGCGGCTCCGCGTCTGGCTTGGGGAGAAAAAGCCGCCTTCAGGCGGTTTTTTCGTCTGTAGAGAGGGGGCCTGCACCCCATCGCGCACGAAACAGGCTGTGCTGAGCGCCGGAAGCTATTTGGCCTGGATACGAGGAAATCACCATAAGGCGGAAATTCGCGCAGAATGAGAGACGGGCGATTTTTGACCCTGCCGTCCGCTTGGGGGAGAGGCGTGAGTACGATATCACCTCCTGTCATTGCCGTACTCCGGATTAGGCTCCCTGATAAGCTCGGAACCATATTCCGGTTCCGACTCTCCGTAGGCGGCGGAGAGACCGATCAGCGATGCGCTCAACCACGATTCACGATCAGAATCGCTTTCCGATGGTTCGGGGATGGATACGACCACATTGGATCCCGGAGAGATCCCGAGCGGGGTCGACAATTCGATATGTCGATCATCGATAACGGTTGCGTACATGACAACCATGAGTGTTGCCTCCTTATGAATAGCAATCGATTACACCTCTTGTTCAGCTTCCGCAATATCCTGGAAGCGTGAAGCGCCGTCGGCTATGCGCCGCTCTCGATTTCGCAGGATGTCGGCGTGCCAAGAGGGGGAAGGCATATCTTCGGATTCATAATCCCTTGGTCCGGGGTTCAAATCCCTGACGGCCCACCAACATCGGTTTCGCCGAACTTCGGACGCAACAGATTGCGGCCGATCGTATAACAATGCATTCCTCTTCCCTGCCGGCGAAGTTCAGATATTCCGCGAAGGTCAGAGGCGGTAACAGGAACTCGGTGAAGCGGCCGGCGCCCGACTCGCGGCTTTTCATGCGCAACGCAGCCGCCGCCGAACCGCTGGCGATGAAGCGGATGCGTGGATAGCTGTCCACCAGCGATTTCAGGTGCACCTCCCAGTCCTTGTGATACTGCACCTCGTCGAACAGAATCCACAGTTGACGGTCGCTGCCGTGTTCATGGGGGTCCATGAACAATCGCACCATGCTCTCGAGGCTTCGCCCGGAGTAGAGCGGTGTGTCAAGGGAGGCATACAGGATCGCCGTGCCCGCGACGCCTGCGTCCAACAACCGTTTTACCAGGTGTTTTAGCATCACCGTCTTGCCGACACAGCGTGGCCCGATCAGCACTACCGCACGGCGTACCCCGACTGCGAGAGCCAAACGGCAAAAGTGCGGGAAGTAGGCGCGTCGCGGCCAGGCAGCCTCCTCCGAATCGATGCCGGCACCGGCACGCCACCAGGGGTTATCCGCCCTCAGCCTACTCTGTACTTCCCGCACTGGAATATCCGGCTGCGACACCATAAGCTCCGTACCCGATGCCTATTCCGTCAAATTAAGCATGAATTTTAGAGCTTAACCTGCATTTTCACCACAAAATCTTGTGCAACAGAGACTTACGGTGTTCGCTTTATTGCGTAGCGCCGGATGCAAGTGCTCGCGGGAAGGGCGCCGAGGGCGGATTCGCCCGGTCGCTTCCGGGCAAGACCTATTCGTCCAGGAGCAACCGCTTCGCCGCGTTGATCTTGGCCGCCAGGTAGTCCGAGCCGCCACGGTCTGGATGGAAGCGCTGCATCAGGCGGCGGTGAGCGGCGCGGACCGCGTGCTCGCTTGCCCCCGGCTCGAGGCCGAGAATCGCAAGCGCCTCTTCCGGGGTCAGCGCGGCATCGGCCGCCGGCGGCGCGGCTCCTGCCTCTCCCGCGCGTTCCCGCCAATCGCCACCCCGGACCCGGTCGAGATAGGCTTCGAGTACCGCGACGGACTGGGCGTCTCCGCTTCGACACAGGGTCAGCAGATCTAATATCTGCTCCAGGTCCAGCGCGGATAAACGGCGATCCTGGAAGGGTCCTTCCAGCACCAGCCCATCCATCTCGCCGCTGGCGTGGTCCAGGGTCATCTCCAGAAAACGGGTGTGGATCGAGGATGTCTGTCCGCCGGTGCCCGTGGTTGTCCCCGCTCTCCCGGATAGTCCCAGGGCGTGCATGGCCTGCCGGATCATCGGCAACAGCCGCAACAGGTTGAGGGCTCGGATGACCACAGGAACGGCGGCGGGAAGGGCCGCGAATAGGGGATGTAGGCGACCGCTGACCGCCAGGAGCACCAGGACTCCCACGGCGCCCCAGAACAGGGAGCGACGCAGTATCTTGGCAACCCGTTCCGGAGGAGTGCGTCCGAACCAGCGCAGGAGCCAGAGCACTGCGCCCACCAGCGCGATCAGTACGATCAGGCGACCAAGCATCGCTCGGAAATGGTCATGTTTTGACGAGCTGGTGGGCCAAGCGCAGGGCCGCGCCGCCGCGCTTGCTCCCGAACTGCTCCAATGCCGTGCGTCCCCCAGCGGCGTAGACCGCGACGGCGCTCAGCAAGTCACGCAGGGTCCGGGGACTGCTCGCGTCGAAGCGGCAATAGGCACCGCCGCTCAGGCGCGCGATTCGGCGGAAGCTTTGCTCGGCGCCGGGATCGGCCCCTTCCTGGAAGACGAAGGCAGGCAGGCCCAGAAGACCAAGCCGTCCGGCAAGCCCGGCCAGCTCGTCCGGGCTCTCCTCGACACAGTCACCCACGAACACCAGAGCGCTTACTCTACTGCGCCGCGATTCCTCCCCGGCGTGTCGGAGCACGCGGGCAATCCGGGTGAGCCCCGCCGTACAGGAGACCCTGGTCATATAGTCGCAAAGCGCGGCGGCCTCCCGATACCAAGGGGAGCATTCGAACCCCAAAACGCCACTGTAATAACACAGTTGGATCTCCAGCCCCCCCAGCTCCGCGCTTTCGCTGAACATGGCCGCCTGGATCTCAGCCGCCCGGTCCCAGGTGGGCTCGCGGCTCGCGGTGGCGTCCATGGCGAAGATCAGACGGCCACGTCCGTCCGCAGCGGGTAGCAGCGTCTTCGCCACTTGGCGCAGAAAAGCCGTCACCTCGCCCTCGGAGGCCGACTTCCGGATTTGTTTGGGATTGCCGATCATTGCAGCAGCCGGGGGCTGTTGACGGTTAACGTCGACTAGGTATTTTCACATGTTACATGGCCGCCGGATGCATTATTTCAACCTGTTTCCGGTGGTGTTGTCATTCTGCTGTTCCTGAGCAGTTTGCGCAAAATCGCAAACCGCGCAAACCGAGCCGCTACCCCGGAACAAAGTGTCGTTGCAGCGGCAGAAAAATGGATTAGAATATTACGTTGCATCAAGAATAAGGTGGTTGGCTATGCAACTGACATTGTTGAAATGCAAGCTGCACAAGGCCCGCGTCACCCACGCGGAGCTGGAGTACGAGGGTTCCTGCGCCATCGACGAGGCGTTGATGGAGACCGCGGGGATCCGCGAGTACGAGCAGATTCAGATCTATAACCTCGCCAACGGCGAGCGTTTTACGACCTACGCGATTCGGGCCGAGGCCGGCTCCCGCGTCATTTCCGTAAACGGCGCCGCCGCCCACAAGGCGTCTCCGGGGGATCGGGTCATCATCTGTGCCTACGCCGCGATGAGCGAGGCCGAAGCCGATCGCTTCGAGCCGAGCCTCGTTTACCTCAACGAACATAATCGCGTCCTGCGCACGGGCTCCCAGATCCCCGCCCAAGCGGCCTGATCGGTCGAGCACCCGCCTCCATCAGGAGCAAAGCATCATGTCGTCAGTGAATCAGACCCCTCAATGGCGGGCCTTGCAGGCGCACTGGGACGAGCTGTCTGGAGTTCGGATGCGGGACCTCTTTGCCCAGGATCCGACGCGATCGGAGCGGATGTCGCTGCAAGCGGCCCACCTGTTCGTGGACTACTCCAAGAATCTGATCACCGACCAGACCCTGACGCTATTGTTCGAGCTCGCCGCGGCGGTAGACCTGCCCGGCTGGATCCGCCGCATGTTTGCCGGCGAGGCGATCAACAACACCGAGGGGCGGGCGGTGCTGCACATCGCCCTGCGCAATCGCTCCGACCGTCCCATCCAGGTGGACGGCAAGGACGTGATGCCGGGGGTCGACCAGGTGTTGCAACGCCTGGGGGACTTCGTCGCTACCGTGCGCGGCGGCGATTGGAAGGGTTTTACGGGTAAGCGCATCACCGACGTGGTCAACATCGGCATCGGCGGCTCGAATCTGGGGCCGCTGATGGTCTGTGAGGCCCTGCGCCCCTATCAGTCCGACGACCTGCGCGTGCACTTCGTCTCCAACGTGGACGGTACGCACCTGGCCGAGACGGTACGGCGTCTCGATCCCGCGACTACCTTGTTCGTGGTTGCCTCCAAGACCTTCACCACCATGGAGACCATGACCAACGCCGAGAGTGCCAGGACCTGGTTAGTGAAGGCCCTGGGCGAGGCGGCGGTCGCCGACCACTTCGTCGCGGTATCCACGAATGAATCCAAGGTCGTCGCGTTCGGTATCGACCCACGGAACATGTTCGGCTTCTGGGATTGGGTCGGCGGGCGCTATTCCCTCTGGTCGGCGATCGGGTTGCCCATCGCGCTGGCCGTCGGCATGGACCGCTTCGTCGAGCTCCTGGAGGGCGCCCACGCCATGGACGAGCATTTCCAATCCGCGGACCTGAGCGAGAATCTGCCGGCCATTCTCGGACTGCTCGGGGTTTGGTACGCCAACTTCGCCGGCGCCCGCACCCATGTAGTGCTGCCCTACGATCAGTCCCTGCGTTATCTGCCGGCCTACCTCCAGCAGGGCGACATGGAGAGCAACGGCAAACGGGTGACCCGCGCGGGCGATCCGGTGGCATACACGACCGGACCCGTGGTCTGGGGCGAGCCCGGAACCGATGGTCAGCACGCCTTCTTTCAGCTCATCCACCAGGGCACCCAGCTGATTCCCGCGGACTTCATCGCCCCGGTCGACAGCCACAACCCGCTTGGCGATCACCACGCCAAGCTGATGGCCAATTTCTTCGCCCAGACCGAGGCCCTGATGCGCGGCCGCACCCAGGACGAGGCCAGGGCCGAGATGCAGGCCGCCGGGATGTCGTCCGCGAGCGCCGACGCCCTGGCTCCCCATCGCACCTTCCCCGGAAACCGGCCGACCAACACCATCCTGATGGAACGCTTGACCCCCAGAAGCCTCGGTGCCCTGATCGCCATGTACGAGCACCGCATCTTCACCCAGGGCGTGGTCTGGGGCGTCAACTCCTACGACCAATGGGGGGTGGAGCTGGGAAAACAGCTCGCCGGGGTAATCCTGAAGGAGCTGGAAGCAGGCAAGGTGAGCGCCGAGCACGATGCCTCTACCCGCGGGTTGATCGAATACTTCCTGCAACACCGAAAAGCCGAGGCCTGATGCCGGCCCTGGCCCAGTAGATTCCGGCAATCCCTGCCGGAGTGACGAGTAGGGGTCGGTAGACTTGACTGTCGCGTCCTGAGACTTTGTCGGGAGAGCAATTTCTCAAGGCCCCTGAAGGGGGCTGCACCCAATTGCGTCGGGTGTCCACGCCAGGTCCAGGTGCCGGGCGGCGCGCACTTCGTCCAGGCGGCGAACCGGCATCCGGTGGGGCGCTTCCCTGACCAGGTTCGGTCGTTTCCGCGCCTCCGTCTGGATCTTTACCAAGGCATCCACGAAGCCGTCCAGTTCCTCCCGGGTCTCGCTCTCCGTGGGTTCGATCAGCAGGCACTCGGGAACCAGCAGCGGGAAGTAGGTGGTCGGGGCATGGAATCCATAGTCCAGCAGGCGCTTGGCAAAATCCATGGCGCCGACCCCCAACTCTTTGGCCTCCCGGTGCAGGGTAATGATCAGCTCGTGGCCGACACGACGCTTTCCGTAGGCGGGCTCGAAGCCGGCCTCGGTCAGGCGCTTGAAGAGATAGTTGGCGTTGAGGGTGGCGAATTCGGCCACCCGTTGCATGCCCTCGGCACCGAGCATACGGGCGTAAACAAAGGCCCGCAACAGGATGCCCATATTGCCGCCGAAGGCCGTGAGGCGACCAATGCTGTCCGGGCGCGCCGTCTCATCGAGCCAGGCATAGTCGGTGCCGTCGTAGGTCACCAGGGGCACCGGCAGATAGGGCTCCAGGCGTTCCGACACCCCGACCGGGCCGGCGCCCGGACCACCGCCGCCGTGGGGGGTGGAGAAGGTCTTGTGGAGGTTGATGTGAATCACATCGAAGTCCATGTCGCCGGGGCGCACCTTGCTCAGGATGGCGTTGAGGTTGGCGCCGTCGTAATAGAGCAGACCGCCGGCGCCGTGCACTGTGGCGGCGATCTCCCGGATGTTGCGATCGAACAGGCCCAGGGTGCTGGGATTGGTGAGCATGATGCCGGCGGTGCGGGGACCGACGGCAGCCCGCAGGGCGGTGAGATCCAGGTCGCCGTCGTCCCCGGTCGGAATCTCCTTGACCCGATAACCGCACATGACCGCCGAGGCCGGGTTGGTTCCGTGCGCCGAGTCCGGGATCAGCATCTCGCGCCTATCATCGTCGTCCCCTCCGGCCCGATGATAGGCGCGGATCATGGCCACGCCGGCGAATTCACCCTGGGCACCGGCGGCCGGTGCCAGGGAGACCGCGTGCATGCCGGAGACCTCCCTGAGGATCTCCTGCAGCTCGTACAGACAGGCCATGACGCCCTGTCCATGACTGGCGGGGGCCAGCGGGTGACGCCCCGGAAAACCCGGCAGCGAGGCCAGGCTGTTACAGGCCCTGGGGTTGTATTTCATGGTGCAGGAGCCCAGGGGATAGAAATGGGTATCGATGGAGAAGTTCCGCTGCGACAATCGGGTGTAGTGACGCACGGCCTGGAGCTCGGAGACCTCCGGCAGATCGGGCCGGCGCTTGCGGCGCAGATATTCCGGCAGCTCGGCCGGCGCCACGGTCGGCTTGAGCGGGGCCTGGGCGCCGGCGCGACGTCCGGGGCGTGACTGGTCGTGGATGAGCATGGACGGGTAGTGGCTGAACTTCCAAGTGTTTAAGAGGCTGCTAAAAATAAATCCATTGATTTCAAAGAATAAAAAACCGAATTTTTCAGTGACCAGGTAGGTCGGGTTAGGCGCGCTCGATGAGTCGTGTCGGATGTAGACGCCAGCTTGCCCCGCACCTATCGGTTGGGTGCACCTTGGTGTCGCTGGATCTCTCGGCGATAGGTGCGGGGCGAGCCGGCGCTCACGCGATCAGTTGAAAATTTAGGGACCTATATACGTGACTAGCCACGGAGGGCGGTATTTTCCTTCCTGATTAGCAAGAATTTTCAGCCAGACTCGTGGTCTAAGTTCTTGAGGGGCCGATCCCCTTCCTGGGTTTTCTCAAGAAATGGAGTGTGTCATGGCCATGAATCACATTCAGTTTCAGTCTGGGATGTCGCTGTCTGAGTTTTCCCAACAGTTCGGGACGGAGACGCCGCGCGAAGCGGCGTTGGAGCGCGCGCGTTGGCCCGAGGGCTTTCATTGCCCGCGCTGCGGGAGCGCGG
>Ga0209568_1000186_pt1 | contig 21746 bp, 19 predicted proteins | sample WorMetOlspDAHAB2_FD_187406 | JGI IMG/M metagenome (GOLD analysis project Ga0209568, IMG submission 187406) | Marine gutless worms symbiont microbial communities from Max Planck institute for Marine Microbiology, Germany - Olavius sp. DAHAB.2... ...
TTGTTGTTTGGTTTTTTTTAAATAACAACAGGATTTTTTATTCCTCAAAATTTTTCAAGTGTTTTTTTGATTTAATCCAGAATTCGCGTTATTAAATAAAATTTCCTAATTTTTTCTTAAGAGCCCCCATCTCTTTTAATTGGTTCTTAACATCTACATCATTCATGTATTTCTTCTTAAAATAGGGCATTTTTTTCATCATTTGTTTCATGCGTTTAAAACGCTTAATCATACGATTCACTTCATCAAGAGAGTTACCACTGCCGAAAGCAATGCGACGGCGACGAGAGGGCAGAAGCTCCTTTATCCCTTGCCTTTCATCCAAAGTCATAGAAAAAATCATCGCTTCACTCTTTTTCATTTCTTTTTCAGAGAGTTCAAAGTCCCCCACTTCAGAAAAACCTGGCATCATTTGAAGCAATCTTTTCACGGAACCCATTTTTTTTATAGAATGCATAAGTTTCAAAAAATCATTATATGTCAGGGTGGCCTTAAGTAGTTTTTTTCTCCATTTTTCCGAATCTGATAGATCGACATGCTCTTGCGCCTTTTTTACGAGATTAATGACATCTCCCATACCCAAAATACGATCTGCCATAGACTCTGGATTAAAAAGTTGAAAATCGGAAATTTTTTCTCCAAACCCTTCAAATTTAAGGGGTTTGTTGGTGATTTCTCGAATGGAGATAGCGGCACCAGCCCGAGTATTGCCATCAAGCATAGTAAGAATAGTTCCGGTAATAGCAACACGCGCATCAAATTGTGCAGCAATTTTTACCGCATCTTGCCCCGTTGCTGCATTAGCTACAAAAAGGATCTCATTTGGAAGCGTAACATTTTTGATTTTTTGTAACTCTCTCATAAGATCTTCATCGAGATGAAGGCGTCCTGCTGTATCGATAATAAGGATGTTAAAACCTTCTTTTATTGCATGTTCATGTGCTAGCTTTGCAATTTTAATAGGATTTGCCTGCTCTCTATTTACATAAATAGGTATTTCGATCTGTGCTCCCAGTGCTATGAGCTGATCAATTGCTGCTGGACGTTGTACATCACAGGCAGCAATCAAAACCTGTTTTTTCTGTTTTTTAAGAAAGTGAGCCAGTTTTACTGCTTGGGTAGTTTTACCAGATCCCTGTAATCCGCACAAAAGAATAACAGAAGGAGTTTTAGTGATGCTAAGCTCAGATTCCTCCCCTCCCATAATGTTTTTTAGTTCGTCATGGACAATTTTAATGAATTGGTCTCCCGACGAGATAGATTTTAATACCGTGCTTCCAAGGGCCTTTTCTTTAACCCTTTTAATAATATTTTTAGCAACGGTATAATTTACATCGGCATCCAAAAGAGCTATACGCACTTCGCGCACTGCATTGGAAATATTTTCTTCGGTTAATTTTTTGTTTACATTCAAGGATGTAAAAATATTTTGAAATTTTTTTGCAATATTTCCAAACAAAATCAACCTCACTATAAGCGATAAAGAGTACCGCGGTATATTTTAGGCAAAAGCACCTTTATGCTCTATGTTTTTTATTGAAATTCAAGAAAAAAGAAACGATCATGTCCTGCCCAATCTTTTTTACACCATCTCTTCTTCCAATATTTTTTATCAAAAATTTGATGCAAGATTTTACTTTGTGTTGCTCCAATTTCCAAAAACACCTTTGCTCTAGAGGTTAAATAAGAGGGCAGCTCTTTAGCTAAGCGGGTGAAATAGCGTACCCCTCCAACAAGAGCCTCTTTGGGTTCATAAAGGCGTACCTCATCTTCAAGAGAATCATACTCTTTTTCAAAAACATAGGGAGGATTACAAAGCACAACATTTGCTTTTTTGTTAAAAAAGGGCTCCAATAAATCCCCACAAATCAGATTGACGCATAGTTCATTTGCTTGAGCATTTTTTTTCGCTATAGCAATCGCCCTTTCGGATAAATCAGAGAGTGTTACCTCTAAATTGGGTCGTTTTTTCTTTACACCTAGCCCTAAACATCCACTACCCGTGCAAAGATCCCATAAAACATGTGCTTCATCTGAAATCTCTTTCAAAGCAAGTGTTGCTAAAATTTCTGTTTCCTGTCTTGGAATAAAGACACCAGGACAAACCATAATGGTACAATCTAAAAATTCTACACGACCAACTATATACTCCAAAGGTTCTCTGTTTCCTCTGCGCTCAATCCATTTGAAATATTTTTTAACATCGTCCTCTTTTATAGAAAGATCATAAGGAAAAAAAAGTTCCCAGCGTTTACATTGCAAAAGTGCGGAGAGAAGTTCTTCGGCTACATAGCGCGCTCTTTCTATTCCCCTTTTTTGAAGATATTTTGTGGCCGATATGATAAGATCATTCATGAAGATGTTTTCGATGAAAATGATGAATAAGCGCTTGAGATATCGCTTCTAAATCCCCCGCCATGATTTGTTCAAGTTTATACAAGGAAAGGTTAATACGATGATCAGTCACCCGATTTTGAGAATAGTTATAGGTGCGAATCCTCTCAGATCGATCTCCACTACCCACCTGTTTTGAACGTAAAGAAGCTGTTTGTTCACGTTTTCTATTCGCATATTCTTCAGCAAGTTTTGCACGTAATACTCGCATAGCTTGATTCTTGTTTTTATGTTGAGAACGCTCTTGTTGACAACAGACGATAATACCTGTAGGGTTATGAGTAATACGTACAGCAGAATTAGTTGTGTTAACATGTTGACCACCGGCACCTGATGAACGATAGGTATCGATCTTTAGATCACTTTCATCGATTTCAATCTTCTCATCTTCCTCTGGTTCCATAAGTACCGCAATCGTAATGGCAGAGGTATGTATCCTACCCTGTGCCTCAGTAATCGGTACCCTTTGTACACGATGGGTTCCCGCTTCATATTGCAAATAGCGATATACATTTTTCCCAGTGATGGAAATAATAAACTCTTTATACCCTCCAACAGTAGAATCTGTACAAGAAAGGGGCTCATATTTCCACCCCATTTTATCAGAAAACAGGCGATACATACGCGCACAGTCTCCAACGAAGATTGCAGCCTCGTCTCCACCCGTTCCAGCACGTATCTCTAAAATCACATTAGCATGATCACGGGGATTGGGAGGAACAAGAAGGGTCTCCAACTTTTTTTTTAGCTTTACCTCTTCTGTTTCGAGCTTAGTAATCTCCTCTTGCACGATTTGTATAAATTCAGGGTCTTGCTCTTCTTTTAAAAGATTGTAATTGTCTTGCAGTTCCTTTGCAATTCTTTCACAAAGAAAATAAAGCTCTTTTAATTCAGATAGATAGGAATGCTCGCGTGTAAGTTTTTTATACTTCTTTTTATCCGAAATTACACTTAAGTCCCCCATCTCCCTTTCCACTTCTTTGAGACGGGAAAGAAATTTCTGGATCTTTTGTTGCACTATTTTGCGTCTTTTTTCTTCTTCCGATTTGCTTGTTTGGATGTCTTTTTTATAGAAGACATTTGCTTCGTTTCTTTAGCTTCATTTGCTAATGGCTTTTTAAGATAACGCTTTTGAAATTTACTTACACGTCCTTCCGAATCAACAAATTGTTGGCTTCCTGTAAAAAAAGGATGAGAAGCAGAAGAGGTCGGAACATAATAAACGGGATACTTTTTTCCTTCATACATCTCTGTTGCATTGGGTTGCAATGTAGTGCCGCACACAAATTTCGTTCCTGTAGCCGTATCTATAAATAAAACATCTTGATAAGGAGGATGCCCTTTTTTTTTCATCAAATAAACCTCATCTATCCATGTTGAAAAAGACTATTTTATAGCTCTCTCTTCAAGAGCATAACCAATCGGCAAATTTTAAAAATTCACTTAGCCAAAGTTACCATATCTTAGATTAATTTTCTAAGAAAATCACATCAAATTACATAGTAAACTCTCTTTTCGGATAAAAAACAATAGAAAATGACCATATAATTGCTATATTCCAAGACCATTGCACTATTAAGGGAAATTTATTGCTTTGTTTTCTTTTATATCTACCAAATTGCCGTAGGATTCTTGAGAAGATGGAGACATATTGATCTCATTTTTTCTAAAAGCTTTCCATACTTTTAATATAATTTCACTTCGGATATCACTCACGCCACCTTGTAGATCAGTCACCCAAAAACGTAAAAAAAGATCGACATAATTATCGGTGAGGGCATGAAAACAGACAGAAGGAGGCGGATGGTCTAGTACACTATTGGTAGAAAGAGCAATTTTTTTTAAAATATTTTCCACAAACAAAGGGTCTGCATGGATAGAGACTTTAAATGCAATTTCAACTCCAATACGATTTTCTGTATGTGACCAATTTTCTAACGTATTTGAGATCATATCTCTATTCGGAATGAGATATTCCTTACCCCCCCATGTTTTAATTGAAACGTAGCGTGCATGTAACTTATTAACTATTCCATACAACTGTCCACCATGGATGCTGACAATATTACCAGGCTTAATGGAGCGACCTCTCCAGAGAAGAAATCCATGAAAAAGATCGGTTAAAACATTGTGTACGCTAAAAGCAACTCCTATACCAAGAATTCCCAAAAATAGGGAAAATGTCGATAGATCTATTTTAAACAGAAAAATTCCGATTAAAGAAAACAAAATCACAAATGCCGTTTTCATGAATTTTGACAAAGTTAATTTTGCAAAAAACTTGTTTTGCATATATTTTTCTAAGTAATTTGCACAAATAAAAACACCACAACCAATAATAGCAATGGTGAACATCGACTTTATTACCGTAACTAAATTGAATGGGTGAGATGTTAAATATGTAGAAACACTTCCTAAGCATGAGAACATAGGATGTAAGAGTCCAATGACATGTAACATAAAAAGGCTCCAAATAAGCAAAGATATGCATACTTTCATTACAAGATTTTTCAACCAATTGTTTATCATAAACGTAATGAATATCATAATGGAGGCTTGCATAAGCAAAGGAGAAAAATGGAGGCTAAAACAAAAACTCAAGAAGATCATTAACAATATGAAGAACACCATTACATAAAAAAGAAATCGAGAGCAACAAATTTTAATGGGCTGTTTTAAATTAAAAGAACTCTTTTTTTTAAAAAGAGGGGCAAAAATCCCTTTGCACACAAAAAAAACCATAGATACAAGCTCAAAAAGCGAGCTCAAGCTATAAGTGTGTAAAAAACCTAGAACGTCCATATTTCACTCTTCTCTTGGGTCCTTCATAAATATGGACTGTAACATATTTTATGTAATCGATCATGGGAACAACTTATACTAAAATCCAGTGATTTAAATCAAGTAATAATTTAGACTTCCCATGGATGGTTAATGAAAGGATGTGCAAAAGGCGAAGTTTTTGTTATGTTTCAGGGCAAGACCTGATTGGAATTTTTTTCTTTTATTATAAAATTTAAATGAGATATAATGTAGGGAAAACATAATATGTTACATACCCCGATTGCGGGAGTAAAATGATGGATAAATTTTGAGTATAGTAAGAAATAGAGTCCTGTTGATTAAGGATAGTAGGGAGTGATGCTCGTCAACTACAAGCTCAATATATAGGGACCATGACGTAGAAGAAAAGCGTGTATCAAGATAAGCTTGGGAACATTTGCACTCTTCTAGAAGCGGACCCACTTAGAAAACAGGTTGAATAAGCCCTCCTTATTTACTTATATCGACAGGATTCTTTTAATAACTATTTGAATCTAGCGAAACTTTTCCCTTAAAAACATGATAAATATAAAACCCATACAATAAAACACAGGGAATTCCTATGGCTACGATAGACAATAATACCTTTAGAGTTAATATGGATGAGACCGAATTAAATAGGGTCAAGCTATACCTTTGTGGATCAATACTCGAACGTACCATAATGGGGTAACTCCCTATGCAAAAAAGAATTACGAGAGAGGTGATAGTAAGACACGAAAAGACAAATCCCCACCTGTCTTTTTGATGTGTAATAAAATAGGGAATAGTAATCAAAAAACCGAAAAAAAGTAGTGGAAAAACAAAGAATAACGGATGTAAAAGCATGGTTTCCAATACATAGGAATGCAGAAATAAGGTTGCGATACCTAATACAATGGAACAGATAAGAAAGATAGCACTCCCCCTTTTTGCCCATTTTCTTATACATTCATGGAGCACACCCTTTGTCTTGATAAGCAAGTAAAGAGCGCCATGCATCATAAATAGAGAGACAATAGTCACCCCTCCTAAAATAGTATAGGGAGTAAAAAAGCTCCAAAACGAGCCGATGAAAACTCCATCTTGATTGATAGCAATTCCTTGAATAAGGTTTGTCATCACCACACCCATACAAAAGGCAATCAAGATACTTGCAACGTTAAAGCCAAGATCCCAACTACGGCGCCATGTATGTGATAAAATTTTTGAACGGCACTCAATTGCAACGGCTCGTAAGATTAATGCACAAAGTAAAATCATACAGGGAACATAAAAAGCGGAAAAAATCGTCGCATAAACATTGGGAAATCCTGCGAATAATGCCCCTCCAATGATAACAAGCCATACTTCGTTTCCATCCCAAACAGGCCCAATGGCGTTAAGAAAGATTCTTCTATGCTGATCTTTTTTAGAAATGAGGTGGAGAATACCCACTCCAAGATCAAATCCATCCAATATTGAATAAAACAGAAGTGCAAGAATAGTGATTCCATACCATATAATTGGCAACAATTCCATCTCTATTTCCCTTTATTTGTGATTATTGATAAGCAACTTTCCTTGTGGGCCAGTGTAAATCTTGTTTTTTAATAAAAATAGAAACAGAGCAAATAATAGAGAGTAAATTACGGTAAACATGATAAGCGATCCAATAACGTATCCTGTAACAATCGAGGGAGAAACCCCTTGAGAAGTACGAAGTAATTTGTAAACAATCCAGGGCTGCCGTCCCATCTCAGCTGTAATCCACCCACTTTGATTAGCTATATGTGGCAGTACAGCGGAAAAAAGTAAAAAACGCAAAGTCCATTTTGCCCGATTCAAGCTCTTTTTTGCCCAAAATAAAACCCCAAAAAAAGTAACAAAAACCATGAGACACCACATATAAATCATCAAATGATAGGTTTGAAAAACAATTGGACTATTGGGACGATCTTGTTCCGGAAATTGTTTAAGCCCAACGACTGGAATTTTTGTATCACGATAGGCTAAAAGGCTCAGTAATGCGGGGATTTGTATTCCATATACCCTTTGCGTATTGGGATTGACATATCCTATCACAGTCATTGGAGTGCGCTCTTTTGTATCATATACTCCCTCTATAGCAGCAAACTTTTCGGGTTGATTCTTAGCCACTCCTCTTGCTGTAGAGTCAGCAGAGATCAGTTGAAGGATTAAACTAATAGATGCGATAAGCAAGCCTATCTTTATAGAGGTGTAGGAAAAAGAGATATGTCTTTTTTTTAAAAGATAATAGGCACTAATACTCAGCACAAAGAAAGCTCCCGTAATCCAACATCCTATAAGTGTATGAAAGAGCCTATCCAATGCAGAGGGGTTAAAAACCATATGCCAAAAATTTACGATAACCGCTCGCGCTTTATCTCCCTCTCCTACAATTTTATATCCTGCTGGTGTCTGCATCCAAGAATTGGCAGTAATAATCCAAACAGCACTTAAATGAGCTCCTAAAGCAACACAAATCGTAGATAAATAATGTACACCTTTATTAACACGTTCCCATCCAAACAACATAATCCCCAAAAATCCCGCTTCCAAAAAAAAGGCAAAAATGCCTTCAGCTCCCAATGCGCTTCCAAATACATCACCGACAAAAGCCGAATATTTCGACCAATTATTTCCAAAAGCAAAGATTTGAACAAGTCCTGTGGCAACACCAAGGGTAAAGGTAAGAGCAAAGATCTTTCCCCAAAATTGGGTCATTTCTTTATAGCGTAACCGTTGCGTTTTGAGATAGAGTCCTTCGATAATCATCAAGAAAACAGAAAGCCCAATACTTAATGGAGGAAAAATAAAATGGAACCCTGCCGTGATAGCAAACTGAATTCGTGACAAAACAACAACATCCATATATTCTCCCGTTCTTACAACCGATTAAATAGCTTTGATCTCATAAAAAGTTTTATACCTAAAATACTTCAATTTGAAAAGCTTAAAATGCAACGCTAAGGAGAATTGCTTAAGTCGACAAATGGTCGATTTTTTTTACTTTATAGGTTGATACAACGTTGTTTACTCTCTTTCCAATACTCTTCTCCATAAGAGAAAAGGATTTGCTGTCCTCTTTTAATCCCTTTTGAACCAGAAGTAAAGACAATTTTAGGGCCATTTTTGTGATAATATTCCCAAGGAATGGCATTATTTTGGGGTTCTTTTTCACCACAGTGGTTCATAAAACGACACCAATTTCCATACTTCATTGCGTCGATGGAAAAAGTTTTGTAGTCCGTAAATGAAAATGTGCTGTTGTGTCTAACATTGATTTCTTTGTCAAGCATTAATAATCCAGAATAGTGATTTAAGGTAGAGTAAGGAGGAATATTTTCTTTTGCAAAGACTCCATAACCTACAACAGAATTGATAAAACAAATTTTAATACGACGAGTAAAACGTTCATCACAACCATCCCTTTCTAATTGTCTAAAGAATGCATGAAATTTTTCTTCCCGCGATTGAGAAATAATGGGTTTTGCTTTATTGTAAAATCTCTTCCAAGAGCGTTCAAACCTTTTTTGCACCTTTTCGTATACTGTAATATCGCTAATATAAATGATTGGCGTTTCAATGCCGAAATATTTTTTAAAGATCGGATCTACTCTTTTTTCTCTCATAGATATACCTCGAGGGAAATATATTCTGGTTCAAAATAAATAGTACCTTGTTAATTTAACTGATAAAATAAAATCTATTTATTGGCTACATCAAAAACCTCATTGTTTTTATTGTTTAATTTCAAAAGAAGAATAGCGATCAGAGAGAGAAATTTTTCTCGTTTCAATACCATCTATTCTAATTGGAGGCGGCTCTTGCTCAAGTTGCTTAATTAACTTTTGCGCATCTCCACTAGTAACACAGATTTCTACGCATCCGTTACTTAAATTGCGCACATATCCTTTGATACCTAATTGGTCTGCAAGATGTTTGGTTGTAATGCGAAAACAAACTCCTTGAACATTTCCCTTGATGAGTATGTGCATGGCGGGTAAAAAGTGTTGAGATTTCTTTTCATTCATACTCTAAAAGGGTTTTAATCTCCTCTAAGGTGTTTGCATAATTAAGAGCTTTTCGTAATTTTTTGCTACCTCTCCTATTGCGAAGATACCAGCATCCAACCTTTCGTATATCGATTAGTGCTTTATGTGCTGTTTGATAGGCATAAATATACTTCAGGTGTTCTAAAAGACATTTTCGCCTATCGGGAATGATAGGTGGCAGGCCTCTGTCCAATCGTTTTATGTCTTCAGCAATCCAAGGTTGACCAAAGGTGCCTCTAGAGATCAAAATACCATCACATTGTGAGTGTGCAAAAAGATTTCGAGCATCTTGTGCGCTAAAAACATCGCCATTTCCAATCACTGCAATCGAATTAGCAATTTTTTTGCATACCTGAATAGAGTCCCAATTTGCTTTACCCTTATATTTTTGCTTTCGTGTTCTACCATGAATAAATATAGCACTTGCTCCTGCCTGTTCTGCTATTTTTGTGATTTGTGGAGCATTGATGTGTGTATCATCCCATCCTATACGAATTTTTACAGTTACGGGAATCGCAACCGCTGCAACCATATTGGAAATGATTTCACCAATCAAATCGGGAGTTTTTAACATGCTTGAACCACTACCATCTTTTACCACCTTATCCATTGGACATCCACAGTTAAAATCGACTACATCAAATCCTAGATTTTCGATGATACGGGCACAGGGGGCAGCGATTTTAGGATTGCTACCAAAAAGCTGTCCTCCTATAGGGTGCATTGAAGAATTGTAATCAAGTAAGCGATAGGCAGAAGGTTGGTGACGAATAAGCCCTTCCATTTTTACCATTTCGCAAAACATAAGCCCTGGTTTATAGCGAGCAGCCATTTGACGAAATGGATAGTTAGAGCATCCGGATAGAGAAGCGTAAAAAATATTAGAAGGAAGGAGTAATTTACCCCATTTAAGAGGTTTTACAAAGCGTTTCATGTTTTAAGATGTAACGCTATGTTTTTGGTGTAATTGTGCAACTTGGTTTTTTAGCTCTTGAATCTCTTTGGAAAAATGTTCTAGTTTGCGTAATAGAGCATGTCTTTTCCTATATTCAACAATAGGAGAGACGGGAAATCCACCATAGATTCCAGATTTTTTGATCGTTTTAGTTACCCCTGCTTTAGCCGCGATTGTAACATTATCACAAATATTTATATGACCAACAATTCCTGCTTGTCCAGCCACAACAACATTGTTACCTAACTTAGTTGAGCCAGAAATGCCAGATTGCGCAACAAGTAAAACATTTTCACCAATTTCTACATTATGTCCAACTTGTACGAGATTGTCAATTTTAGTTCCTTGTTTTATATATGTGGTTTTAAATCTAGCTCGATCAATGGTAGAATTAGCGCCAATTTCAACATCGTTTTCTATAACCACAGTTCCCATTTGATCAAGTTTAGTGTGTTCTCCTGTTTGTGGGTTGGTGTCATAACCAAATCCACAAGAACCGATAATAGCTCCAGGTTGAAGTATGACCCGATCTCCTAAAACACAGCGTTCTTGAACAACGCTATTAGCATGAAGAATGCATCCTTCCCCGATTTTTACATTAGGACCTATGAAAACAGAGGAATAAATTTGGGTATGTGGTCCTATGCATACATGGGCATCGATAACGACATAGGGGGCAATAGTAACATCTTTGTGGATTGTGGCAGATGGATGAATGATTGCGGTAGGGTGGATGCGCCCAAGAAAGCTAGAGTGAGGTCTATGATGTGTTTCTAAAACTTTTTTTACTATTAGCTGAAATGTATAGGAGGGATTGTCCGATACGAGAAAGTTTTTTCCTTCGACAGGACAGGTGTTGCGATCAATGCAAATAACTCCTGCATTGGATCGTTTTAGGGCTCCTATATAAAGAATATTTGAAAAAAAAGAAGCATCTTCCTCAGACGCCGATTCTAAAGTATCGACATTTGATATTGCAATACGTGGATTACCAATAAGATCTGCTTTGGTAATTTCAGCTAGTTCAGAAAGAGAAAACTTCTTACTCATGATTGTGGTTCTTCTTCTTGATTTTTGTCCTTCATCTCCTTGTCAAAAGATTGATCCATCTCCTTAATAATATCAAGGGTGACATCACAGGAAGAAATATAGAAAAAACAAACATCCTTACGGAGTATTATGGAAAAATGTTTACGTTTAGCGACAATTTCCGCTGCTTTAGCAACACGCTCCTCTAACATACTTATAGATTTCATATTTTCTTGTTGCATTAATTGAATATATTGATTTTGGCTATTTTCAAACTCTCTTCGAGTATTTTGCACCCTCTCTTTAAAATCTTTTTCCGCTTCGGGAGAAAGGCTATCTCGAAACTCGGGATCGTTCATTTGGCTGTTAAGGTTTTCCAACCGATTTTTTATTTCATTTATAGATTTGTTTAACTGCTTTTGGATATTTTCAAATGACTCTTGCTCTTGTTTGCCATATTTTGATTCAGTAAAACATTGTGCAAAATCCACAGCGCCATAAGAATGGGTTTTAGCAAAACCCTTGGATAAAATCAACGAGAAAAGAGGGATGAATAGAATAAAAATGTGCCATTTTTTCATAAAGACCTCCTTGAAAAAGTCACTAATATTTCAACGTAAAAGTAGCGATAAAAACCCATTAAAATTGTCCTCCTATTGAGAAAAAAAGAGGGTTTTCTTCACCTTTTTCTGGGTTAATGGGAATGCCATAACCTGCGATTATTGGAACATTTCCACTAATTTCAATGCGAGCACCTATCCCATAGCTTGTGCGAAATGTTCCTATTTTAAATTTCTCAAGAGAAACAGATCCGGCATCAAAAAAGATGAAAAGATCTAGCATAGGGATAATTTTCTGCATATATTCAACAGAAAAGAGTAATGAAGTAGTTCCACCCATTGGATCCCCAATCTTTTGCTTTTCATCTTTTTTCGCAAATTTGGGACCAATGATGTAGGGTTTATAACCTCGAACAGTGGTTTCGCCTCCCAAAAAAAACCTTTCACTTATGGGGAAGAGTGTAGGCTTCCCTTTGCCTAAAGGACAGATATATTTGAGCTCCCCTCGCATTTTCAATGTGCCCTTGCTCCGTATCGGATAGTAAAAATGATTAAAGCAATTCGTTTGAACGTAGGGAAATTTTTCTCGTTCTTGTGAATGATGTTTAATCCTTCCAAATCCTAATTCTATCACTGAACGCAATCCACGGTGGGGCCTAAAAGCATCATCTGTGGAATCAAAGATTAAAAATTGTTCTATATTTTCGACTAAGCTGCTATTATTTTTTTCTCTTATAGCTTCTTCGCTTTCCATGTTTTGAATTTTGATCAATACATTACGAATATTAATCCTCCCGCCATAGGTCCAGTAAGTAGTAAGAGGATAGCTAGTAAAAAGGGAACCACCATAAGAAACAATATGGTAATCTTTTGATAGAAAGTGGCTGTTTGAGTAATTGACATCAAAACCGATACGCCAAAGAGAATCGTTAAAATAGGGGTTCACCCAGGAAAATGCATAATTGGTTTGTTTGTTGCCACCTCGGATGCGAAAATTTGCATATTCACCACCACCTCGAAATGAAGAGATGCCCTTACGCCACCATTGTATAAATCCACGATGATTAAAATTATTTTCCACTAATTCGAATCCGCCAAAAAACTCTTTAATACCACTGGACCCAAAGGAAATGCTGAAATGTCCCGTAGGACTCTCTCCTACTTCAATAATGACATCGCGGTAATTTTCTTTGATCTGTTGATCTTCTCTTACTTTCACTGCGTATACATTTACTGATTTAAAGTAGCCTATAGCTTCTAAGCGTTTTTGCGTGGCTTCTAACTTTCTAGAATCAAATACGGCACCAGGTACCAAAAGCGACTCGCGGAGAATAACATTTTTATTGGTAGAAACATTTCCTAAAACATGAATCATACCAATATAAAATTGCTTACCTTCATTGATAGTGATAGAAACATCGTAGATTAAATGGTCTTGTTCAAGGTGAATAGTATAATGTACTTCAGTGTCGATATAACCATCTTTTCCGTAAAGATGTTTGATATTTTCAACAGTCTCATGTAACTTTTCAGGAGAAAAAGAGGAGCCCTCTTGAATCAAAAAAACCTTTTTGAGTTTTTTTGTGCTGAAAAGAGTATTCCCAGAAATAGTAATAGCTCCGAAATGAAAAAGCTTTTCCTTAATTGCGTTGATATAAATATGAACAAAGCCATCTTGACTTTCTTTAATTTGAATGTTTATTTGAGCATCAGCATAACCTTGGTTCTGTAAGTAATTGATAATAATAAGCTTATCATTCTCCAACACCTCTTCGTGATATGTGCCTGTTCCCGTGATCCAACTAAAGAGATGATATTTTTTAGTATTGATCATACTTAAAATATCTTTTTCCTCTTTTTTAGTTAATCCAGAAAAATAGATTCTGCTAACATGCCCTGATTGACCTTCATGAATTACAATCTTAATGTCAACTTCATTGGTGTTAGAATATGAAATAAGTTGATATTCGAGTTGAGCATTAAAGTATCCCTTTTTAATATAGTACCCTTTTAACTTATTAAAGGCCTTGTTAAATTCCTCTCGATTCAGCAGTGTGTGCGCCATGATTCCAAGTTCTTTTTGGAGAGTACTTGTCGCAACTTTCCTATTTCCGCTATATAAAATATTACGGATCATCGGCCTTTGCCATAGTTTAATTGTGATCGCAATCTCTCCGTGACGTGTTTCAATGATTGGTTCAACATGATCATATTCTTGAGAGAGTGTCTTTAAATCCTGGTCAAATATAAATTGAGAAAAAGGGTCTCCAATTTTAGTTTCCAATTTTGCAAGTACATAGTCCTGATTGAAGATCGTGTCACGAGAGGGGTTTTCTAATAGAATTGTCATTGCACCCACCTGTTTATCATCATAACTTTCATAGGTTGACAAGGTAGAAAAAAGTGAACTTAAGGGCGCTATCAATAAAATCAGCAATGTTGCAAGTGTGAAAAATTTTGTGTTCACTGTACTGAAATTTACCTATCTTAATTAAACGTGTATGAGTATAAAAATAGTAAAAAATAAAAGCAAGTTGGGATATAAGGGCGGGATGCAAAAAAAGCCTTGTGTCCTCAAACGAAAGTCTTTCAAGTGAAAAAAACGTTAAAAGAAATCGCATGCCTTTTGCACCAGATGTCACAATGTCAAGAGCGTATTTTTCATGCTACATGTGATAGTAGGCAAGTAAAGAAAGGGTCCCTTTTTTTTGCATTAAAAGGAAAAAGGGTAGATGGACACCATTTTTTAAAGGAGGTTGTGCAGAGAGGAGGAAAAGGAGCGATTGTTTCTACAAGTTATCGAGGGCCCAGCTTTGGTTTACAATTGATTCGAGTAGAAGATGTAATGTGGGCATTGCAGACTTTGGCGTACAAAATTTTTACAGAACACTCTCCTTATGTGATAGGAATTACAGGATCAGCTGGAAAGACGACAACCAAAGAATTTATTACAACACTTTTGTCTGAAAAATTTTCTGTAGCAAAGAGTCGTGGTAATATGAATTCTCAAATAGGACTTCCCCTTACCTTGTTAAATTGGAGTGGAAGAGAGAAAATGGTCGTTCTTGAAATGGGGATGAGTAAAGCGGGAGAAATCAAACGCCTTATCACATTAGCTCCCCCTGATTTAGCCGTTCTCACCAATATTCATTATCAACATTCTCTGTTTTTCCCCGATTTGGACTCCATTGCGCATGGTAAATGCGAAATCTTTGCATCGCCTAAAACACAGCAGGGTATTCTCTCATTAGAAGTGGAAAAATTTAAAGCAGTACAAGATTTATCTTTATCTAAAAAGTGGTTTCATTTATGCGATTCTCGTGCACACTATACATTAGATACACTTCCCCAACCGCCCCCTTTTATAGAAAAGCATTTGCAGGAAGATTTTTTGGCCGCTGTGGCAGTGGCACGTTTTTGTGGATTATCTTGGAAAGAGATCGCTCATGGTACACACAGATGTAAGATGTCTGCACATCGCTTTCAAAAACTGGAAAAGCGAGGAGTGTATTTTATAGATGATTCGTATAATGCAAGTCCTATATCAACACAAAGAGCTCTTGCCAACCTTCCTAAAGGAAGAAGAAAAATTGCTCTTTTAGGTGCTATGTATGAATTGGGCAATTTTCAAGAAAAAATGCACAAAGAGGTGGGAGAGTGTGCTGTTACAGTTCTCGATTATTTGATTTGCGTTGGCCAGGAATGTGGGTCTATGATAGAAATTTTTAAAAGGGAGGGGAAATGGGCACAACTTTTTGACAACAAAAAAGATGCTACGAATTGCTTAAGGGAGATCATCGATGTTGGGGATGTCGTATTGATTAAAGGATCCAATCGGCTTAAATTGTGGACTGTTATAGAGGACATATAATCATGCTACTTCTTCTTTTACAAGCTTTAACACTCCACACTTCGCTAAAAATTCCTTCAGTTTTTTATTACTCATCAACACGCATGATTTTAGCAGCTATTACAACATTGTTTTTTATTATCTGCACGGGTTCTCGATATATTAATACAGTACTCTTTTTAAAAAGTGGACACTCTATTCGAGTAGAAGAGTGCCCTATGCTTGCAAAACTACATCAGAAAAAAAAGCACATTCCAACGATGGGAGGTTTGCTTATTTTAGCTTCTTTACTATTGGCTCTCTTGTTATGGATGGATCTACATAGTTCTTTTACTCTAATACTTTTTGTAACAATAATTTGGTTAGGTGTACTTGGAGGGATAGATGATTATCTTAAAATAAAGCACAAAAATTCTAAAGGCCTATGTGTTTGGAAAAAATTTGGATCTCAATTTCTTTTAGCCATTCTTTTAGGATTGTATCTTTTATGGCCACCATTTTCTGAATTGATTCATCATGGTAGTTGGTTTGTGCCACCAACCTCCAAAATCGCAAAAGAAATGCTCTCAATGAAGGATATGTATACATACTATTTTATCCCGTTTAGCAAAGTGGCTCTCATCTTGGGAGGAGGAGGGTCGATTATAGGATTTTTTATCACTGTGATAGTGGTTACAGGGTCTTCTAATGCCGTGAATTTAACAGATGGATTGGATGGACTTGCTGCAGGTAGTGTTCTGCTTATCTCCCTTGTTTTAGCTCTAGTTGCTTTTCTTTCCAATCATATTGAAATGGCCCACTATCTTAATCTCTTGTATATTAAAGGAAGTGGAGAAATCGCTGTTTTTATGTGTGCTGTGATTGGGTCTTGTTTAGGATTCTTGTGGTACAATGGTTATCCTGCACAGGTGTTTATGGGAGATACAGGTTCCCTTACTCTAGGAGGAATATTGGGGACGGTAGCAATTCTTTTAAGAAGAGAGTTTTTGCTAGCTTTAGTAGGAGGGGTTTTTGTAATCGAAGCACTATCTGTGATTCTTCAAGTGCTTAGCTATCGTTATCGAAATAAGAAGCGTATTTTTCTCTGCGCACCATTGCACCACCATTTCGAGTTTAAGGGGTGGTCTGAACCTAAAGTGGTTTTGCGATTTTGGATTATCGGATTTATTCTTGTATTAATTGGAGTAGCATCTATAAAGATCCAATGAAGGTATTAATTATTGGTATGGGAAAAAGTGGAAAAGGGGCAGCCCGTTTTTTGCTTAAAAAGGGACATGATGTGGTAGGTATGGATCAACATCCTTTTACGATGGAGGGAGTACGTCCCTTTTTTTCCCAAGAAGAATTTGATTTAATTGTTCTTTCCCCTGGAATTCCTCTTCAAACCATACAGACATCGAATAAATGTGAAGTGATTGGAGAAGCAGAACTTGCTTTTAGATATATGTATAATACCTGTATTGGAATTACAGGAACTAATGGGAAGAGCTCACTTACTTTATTGATTACACATGTATTAAACTCTGTTGGTATCAAAGCACGTGCCCTTGGAAACGTAGGAAAGAGTTTGTCTGAGTATTTGCTTAACCCTGATCTTGAAGAAATAGTAGTAGCAGAGTTGAGCTCATTTCAACTTGAGACGATGAAAAAAGCTTCCTTTGAATATGGAGTGATTTTAAATATTACGCCCGATCATTTAGATCGCCATTCTTCTTTGCAAGCATATGCACAGATAAAGTGTCATTTAGGAAGGTTGGTGAAAAAGGAATTAGTGGTTTGCAAAGAGGTCGAGAGAAAATTTGGAGATTTTCTGCCTCGAGAAAAGCTTAAAATTGCGGGTAGCAATTTTGATCTACAACTAAAAAAAAATCTAGAATGTGTAGATACAATTGGTTATGATAAGGTTGTATGTGCTTTTGCCATCTGTGAAAAATTTGGTGTTTCTTGGGAGGCTTTTATCCATGCTTGTACAACATTTCAGAAACCTTCACATTGTTTAGAATATCTTGGTACAGTCAAGGATGTGCGTTTTTATAATGATAGCAAAGGGACCAATGTTGCAGCTACTCTATATGCGATTAGCAAGGTAAAAGGATCCATCTGTCTCATTGCGGGAGGCATGGGGAAAAACGGCTCCTTTTTGGAGTGGAGAAAACCGTTTTCTAAGAGGGTAAAAAAAGTGTTTGCTATTGGAAAAAGTGCAAGGCAAATTAAACAAGACCTTAAAGGTATTGTTATGGTAAAATGCTGTGAAAATTTGCGAAAAGCCGTTGAAAATGCATATAAAGAGGTTGACAAAGGGGGAACGCTTTTGTTTTCTCCTGGATGCGCAAGTTTTGATCAATTTTTAAATTATGAAGAAAGGGGGAACAAATTTAAGGAATATATTTATGAGTTAATCAGGTTAAATGTATGAATAGAAAAGATATTATTATTATTGCAACCATAATTAATGTTGGGCTTTTAATAGCGCTTTTTGTTGGTGCATTAAAGCAAGGGCGTGAAAGGAGTACTATTGCTATAAATACTCCCAACAAGGTGGAAAAAGCTGTAGAAACCTCCCCTGCTCCCTCTCTTCCTCTACAAGGTAACGACCAAATTGATCAAATTTTACAGCACTATGTTTCGCAAAAAAATATTGCAAAAGAAAGGGAAGAACACACTTTCTCTCCTCCCCTGCTTACACCAGAGCAAAAAGAAAAAAAGGGGGGCACCTCTCCTGTTGAAAACCAGATGCATATGGTAACGGTAGAAAAGGGAGATATTTTGGAAAAGATTGCTCGTTTGTATGAAGTAGAGGTTGATGAAATTATGAAGCTTAATCACCTTTCTGATTCACGATTACAGGTTGGACAGATACTCAAGCTTCCGAAGAAACAATCTGTAAAAAGAGCTCTCCCCCATGATGAACAAAAATATTACACCGTTCAAATTGGCGATAACCCTTGGACGATTGCTCAAAAACATCAAATGAAGGTGGATGAATTGTTGCATTTAAATAATATGGATGAAAGCAAGGCAAAAAAACTGCGTCCTGGAGATCGCTTAAAAATTAAATGATAGTAAGAAAAAGAGAGCAATTATTTCTGCTTGCTTTTGTGATAGTACTCTTTGTTATTGGAATTCTTATGGTCTTTGATACTTCCTCTGCTGAAGTGCTTGATCGCCACCTCAATATCAATACTCATTATGCCCTGTATCGCCAACTCCTCTATGCTTGCCTGAGTATCTTTATAAATTTGCTTATTTATTTTTTTGGATACCACAAGTTTCTTGCTCTTTCTCCCTATCTCTTTTATGCTCTCATGCTTTCTTTAATTCTCGTTTTTATTCCAGGATTGGGACAACAGGTTAATGGAGCATATCGATGGGTAAAGCTTTCTTATCTCTCTTTTCAACCTTCAGAGTTTATGAAATTGATCATGCCCATCTATTTTATACATTTGTTTTTAAAGGAGAGAAAGATGGGTAGGAAACGTTTTTATCAAATTTTATTAATTTTCTCTCTTCCACTTTCTCTTATTTTAATTGAGCCCGATAATGGAGCTTTTGTAATCATTATAGTTACCATGATGGCCCTTTTTTTTCTTTGTCGTATCAAGTGGATCTATTGGCTTCTTCCCACTTTTTTTTTAGGAGCAGCAGGAGGGGTGATTGCAATACAGATGCCCTATGTAAGGGAGCGTATTCGTGTTTATATACAACCTGAAGTAGATCTTCTAGGAAAGGGGCATCAACCTTATCAGGCAAAAATCGCTGTGGGTTCTGGTGGGCTTTATGGTCGTGGTATAGGGGAAAGTTTACAAAAACTCACCTATCTTCCGGAAGCGCGTAGTGATTATATTGCTGCTATCTATGCTGAAGAATGGGGCTTTATAGGAATACTATTTTTACTCCTTCTTTATCTTTCTATTACCTATAGTGGATTTTATATTGCATTTCGTTCTAAAAATAGGATGGGATTTTATGTGGCGACAACACTTACCTTTCTCATCTCATTTCAAGCTTTTTTAAATTTGGGAGTAGTCTCTGGATTACTACCTAGTAAAGGGACAAATCTCCCCTTTTTTAGTCAGGGAGGATCCTCACTGTTAACCAATTCCATTATAATAACTCTTATTATGAGTGTACAACAAGGTAGTTATTCTTCTGACCGCATAATGGGAAAGTAGATCACATCACGAATAGAGGAAGCATTTGTTAGTAGCATAATCAATCGGTCAATACCAATACCAAGTCCTCCAGTAGGTGGCATTCCCTGACAGAGTGCTTCGATAAAATCTTCATCTAAAAGATTGCTACCCTCTTCTTTATGCAGAGTTTGCTCTATAAGTAAGCTTCTTTGTAGTTCGGGATCATTGAGTTCTGTATAAGCATTGCAAAATTCATAGCCCAAAATGAAGCTTTCAAACCGTTCAACGAGACGTTGTTGAGAAAATGTAGGATCGCGGTGTAATTTGCAAAGAGGAGTGGTTTCTATAGGATGGTCGATAATAGTATGAGGCTGAATGAGGTGGGGTTCTACAAATTCTTCAAAGAGGAGGGCTATGAGCTCTCCTCGAGACCTCTCTTCAAGAGGGTTAAAATTATTTGTTTCTGCAAGTTTTTGTTGCATCTCTTTATTGGAGAGTTGGTCGGGATCTATGCCACAGTAGGTTATAATAGCCTCTTTCATAGTCATTTGTATCCAGGGAGTTTTTAAATCAATATTGTGCCATACTCCCCTTTTATCCTGTCTTTTTCCAATTTGTGTTGTACCATAAAGCTTTTTTGCTAGATGGGCAAACAGATTTTCATTAAAAGAGATTACATCATGATAATCCCAGTATGCTGCATAAGATTCTAATATAGTAAATTCTGGATTATGTGTACGATCAATTCCCTCATTACGACACACCTTACCAATTTCAAAGATCTTTGTCATTCCACCTACAATGAGCTTTTTAAGAGAAATTTCTGGAGATATGCGAAGAAACATCTCTTGATGTATGGCATTAAGCATAGTAGTGAAGGGGCGAGCTTCTGCTCCTCCATAGATATTTTGCAGTATAGGAGTTTCTACCTCTGTAAATCCCGCCTCCTCATAATAATGGCGAATTTCCGAGATGAGCAAGCTACGAGTCTTAAAGCGTTGAACAGATTCAGGATGGGTGATGAGGTCGAGCCAACGTTTACGGTAGCAGATCCCTTTATCGACGAGCCCGCTATGTTTATCTGGAAGAGGAAGGAGTGTTTTGCATAGAAGTGTGACCTGTTTTGCGTAGAGGGTAAGTTCCCCTCTTTTAGTATAAAAAAGATTGCCATCTACTCCAATGATATCACCGAGATCAAGTTTTTTTTCAATAAATTTAAGAGGAAGCTCTCCTTGAGAAAGCCCTGTTACCTGTGTGTGATCGCGATTAAACATAACTTGAAGACGTCCCGTTTCATCTTGAATATGAGAAAAAGCATTTTTTCCCATGGCACGAAATAACATCATTCTTCCCGCAATACAAACTTCATTGGAAGTAGAATTTTTACATTGTTTTTGGAGGGCACCTATTTGGTGTGTGGGGTAATATTTATGAGGATAGGGATCTATTCCTAATGCACGAATCTCCTTAAGTTTATGCTTACGAGTTTGAAAAGATTCATAGCGGCAGTAGTCGGGTTCGGAAACCTTTTTCTTACAAGTGGGGTCTAACATCGCAAATACATCACAGGTTCTGGAGGCATTTTTATCGAGATAATATAATTTCTGTTTGTCCTTCGCAATATTTTTCGATGAGCTGCAACGATTTCTAATTGAGTTTGCATGTTCTAATCCTTCAGTGACAATTATACCATTTTGGCTTTTTTCAGTGATAGTGTTTATGCTGTTTTATGACAATTCCAACCTATAGAGATACCATCTCTGGGTTTTTGATTTTGAAAGAGGTCTATCCAAAAGATTTATAAACTGATGTTACGCACTAGCTACTTGTTATAAAATTTTTCAAGAAGTATTTTTTTGTAATTTCATAAATTTGATTTAGCGAGGTTTTGCATGAATAAAGAATTGCTTGATATTTATAGTGATTATCTCATTAGCCAAAATCAAAAATCTACAGCAACTGGCC
>Ga0209568_1000187_pt1 | contig 21694 bp, 24 predicted proteins | sample WorMetOlspDAHAB2_FD_187406 | JGI IMG/M metagenome (GOLD analysis project Ga0209568, IMG submission 187406) | Marine gutless worms symbiont microbial communities from Max Planck institute for Marine Microbiology, Germany - Olavius sp. DAHAB.2... ...
TCGAGCCCATCGGGAACATTCCGCCGGTCGAAGCCGAGGAGCTATACGACGCCATGATGGACACCAGGTCCGAAGCGGCGTAACTCAAACTAAACAGCCTCCGGCAATCCCGGGGCGGTTCAGTTCAATTCCCGCTTTCGCGGGAATGACAAGAGGCTTTTGAGCATAGGGTGTGTTTGCGTGGGGAAAGGCCATTTGACACATCGGTCCGGCCAACCCAGCCATCCCCGAACCTCTCGTCGAGAATCGTCGCCAGAGCCGAGCAGACCGAAATGTAGACCGAATGCTTACCCATGCGTACCGGGTAAACGATTGGGTCTACAAAAGTCAGCGGTGCAAGACGCTGAAATCGAAGGGGGAATTTTCGGGAAGGCGCCAAATGTAGACCGATGTCGACCCAGGCTGACTTCTGAGAGTCAGGAATCGGTGCGAAGCCCCGATTGCCTTGGGGAACCAATGTGTTCCGAGGTGGAGTTAAGGCGGAGGCGGTCGCATTTTCCGGATTCGTCGCCGCATGCTTCGACTTTGGCCCGTGCCAAATGGTTGGCAACAGGCTCAGCATGAGGGTTTCTTGAGAAACCCTAAGATACGGCACCCAGGAAAATCTCTGATTTTCCTCATCCTGAGCTCTTGTCGAAGGATGCGTCGGTTTACCGTGCCTGGGTTCAGGCGTGGTTTGACCCATCGGCATGGCCAACCCAGCCATCCCCGGACCTCACGCTTCAGTTTGGGGCAACTACATGTCTTCCAGGTCCCAATGCAAATTCCACTCCCCGTCCAGGCAGTCCCCGGGCTTGCGGTCGGGGAAGCTGGCCAGGACCAGCTTGGGCTCGGGCGCCGGCTGGCGGCCGGCGATCTCCAGGATCAGCTTGCGGCGGATCGCCCGGGCGAAATCATTGAAGCCGTTGGCGACCACCAGGAAGGCGCCGGTGCCGCCGATGACGCATTCCCGGTAATAGCGGTCCAGGTCCTTCAAGGGCAGTTTCCCGTAGCGGCTCGGCCGGCCGTTGATGATCGGCAGGCCATTGATGGTGATCCGCTTCTCCAAGGCCCGCTCGCGGGCCAGAAGCACCGCCTCGCCGTTGTTGTTGGCGCCGTCGCCGGAGATGTCGATGACCCGCCGGCGGCCCTTATAGGGGCTCAGCTCCAGCATGTCGGCGGCGAACTGGATGGCGCCGCTGATGGACGTCCAATGCTCGATGCGCAAAGGCTGGCGGGCCAGCTTGGCGGCGAAGGCCTCGGCGCTGGACCGGTCCTCGATGACGGCCCAATCGACGACGATGTCCTGGAAATGGTCGCCGGCCCACTCCACGTAGGTGACGCCGATGCGCCCGTGGCGGCCCGCGGTGATGGTCCGGAGCACGCGCTCGTCGGTGATCGCCTTGACGTAGCCGTCGCGCTGCAGGGCCGCCTCCTCGTCGTCGATGGAGCCCGACACGTCGACGGCCAGGACCAGTTCCAGGTCCACCAGTTCGGCCCGGGCCGCATGACCGACCGAGAGGCCGCAAAGGATGAGAATTGCCAACAGGCTCCGCATGATGATCTATGTAAGCATTGCGCACGGGAATTCTACAACGGGGAGACGGCAATGGGTCTCGAAAACGTGAAGGTGATCCTGTTCGACACCTTCGGCACCATCGTCGACTGGCGCGGCTCCATCGCCCGGAAAGGCGAGCGGTTCGCCGCCGATGCGGGCATCACAGGCGTCGACTGGGAGGCCTTCGCCCGGGCCTGGCGGGCCGGCTACCAGCCGGGCATGCAACGCGTGCGATCCGGCGAACGGCCCTGGACGAGCATCGACGCCATCCACCGCGAGCGCCTGGATGAGATCTTGGGCGAATTCGGCATCGCCGAGGCCACGGACGAGGCGACGAGGCGGGCCATGAACCTCTGGTGGCACCAGTTGGACCCCTGGCCGGACAGCGTACCCGGGTTGACCCGCCTCAAGGCCAAATACCTGATCAGCCCGCTGTCGAACGGTTCCACCGTGCTGCTCGCCGCCATGGCCAAGCGGGCCGGCATTCCCTGGGATTTCGTCTTCGCCTCCGACACCTTCAAGGCCTTCAAGCCGCAGCCGGAGACGTATCTCGGCGCCATCGAGCTGTTGGGCCTTGAGGCCGGCGAGGTGATGATGGCGGCGGCCCACAACGACGACCTGGAGCACGCGCGATCCCACGGCATGGCGACCGCCTACATCAACCGGCCCTACGAATACGGGGAAGACCAGACCCGCGATTTCCAGGCCGACTCCGATTGGGATATCATTGGCGAGACGGTGGAGGACGTGGCCCGGGCCATGGGCGCCTAGAACCGCCGCGGCAACAAGGACAGGGACAGGGGACAGGGACATGACCAACGACAATGCACCGCCCGGCGTGCTGACGGTGACGGGCCTGGACCACGTGGTGCTCCGGGTCCGCGACGCGAGCGCCATGCTGGCCTTCTACACGGACGTGCTGGGCTGCCCGGTGGAGCGCACGGTGGATGAAATCGGGCTCTACCAACTGAGGGCCGGCGCGGCGCTCATCGACCTCATGGACGTGGCCGGCGATCTGGCCCGCCCCGACGGCCACGTGCCGCATGACCCGCAGCGCAACATGGACCATCTCTGTTTGAACATAGACCCCTGGGACGAGGCGGCGATCCGCACCCACCTGGCGGCCCACGGGATCAGCGCCGGTCCCACGGAACGGCGCTACGGGGCCCGGGGCCACGGGCCGTCCATCTACATCGAGGATCCGGAGGGCAACGTGGTCGAGCGAAGGGGCCGGCGGAAGGTTGAAGGGACGCCCGGCGGGAACTACAGGAGCCCGTCGCCGCCGCCGTCGAAATGCTCGTCGTCGCCGAACAGGCCTTCCACGTAGGAAAGCTCCTTGCGCAAGCCGCGCCGTTCGCGGAGTTTCTGCTGGGCGCCTTCCGGGAAGTCCGTGAACAGGATCACCTTCTTCTCCATCAGGACCTCGATCAAGTCCTCCAGGACGCGGGCCAGGGCCAAGTCCGACTGGACCCAGTCGTCGGCCAGGATGTTGCCGGCCTGGGGGATGTTGCGCTGGATGAAGGCGACCAGGCCCTCGTCGCCGGGGTCCACCTCCTCGGTGCCTTCCACGAATTCCTCATAGACCGCCTGGATGTTGCCGTCGGCATCGCGGTGAACGAATGGCATGGTCCGGGCTCCCTTTCCTGACGAAACGCATAGAGTTTAAACGACCCGGCCGGGCCGCGTAAGGGCGTCGTTAGTCATTCCTTCATCTGTTGCGCCTAGGCTCGACCCCATATTGCTCGCGGAGGACTGCCCATGAAACGCCTGCTCGCCGTCGCCTTGACCGCCCTTGCCGCCCCGGCCCTCGCGGAAACGCCGGCCCCGGACTGGTTCCGGGCCATCGACCGGGACAAGGACGGGGTCATCACCCTCGACGAGTTGCACGGGGCCCGCTACGTCCGCTTCGCCCGCGCCGATGAAGACCGCAACGGCCGCCTGACGCCCCGGGAACTGCGCACCGACCGGGCCTGGCTCAGCCAATTCGCCTGGTTCGACGGCAACCGGGACGGAACCATCTCCATCGACGAGTTCGAGACCAAGGGCCAAGCCCGCTTCCGGTTGCTGGACGTCGATGCCGACGGCCGCATCAGCCTGCACGAGGCGCTGAGCGTCGCCAAGGCCGCCAACAACCAGGCCCGGCGCACCCCGGGCTGAGCCCGGAGGATCGGTTATTTCCCCTGGGCGGGCATGGATCGCCCGGGGCGAAGCTGTTAAAACCCATAAATGATCATCGCCAGCTACAACATCCAGTACGGCACCGGCAAGGACGGCCGCATCGACCTCAAGCGCATCGCCGATGAGCTTGGCGATGCCGACATCATCGCCCTGCAGGAGGTGGAACGCTTCTTCTCGTCGACGGGCTTCGCCGACCAGGCGGCCGAACTGGGCGAGTTGTTCCCGAAGCATTTCCGGGTCTACGGCGGCGGCGTCAACCTGGACGCCAGCCTGGTCGCCGACGACGGCACGGTGACCAACCGGCGCCGCCAGTTCGGCAACCTGCTGCTTTCCAAATGGCCGATCCTGTCGAGCCGCAACCACCTCCTGCCGAAGTTCGGCATGGTCGACCAGTTGGCCCTGCAGCGTTCGGCCCTGGAAGGCGTCATCGACACCCCGGAACTGGGTCCGGTGCGGGTCCATTCCGTGCACCTGGGCCACGCCGCGGCGCTGGAGCGCAGGGTCCAGATCGGCACCCTCAACCGGATCCTGCGCGAGACCCCCGGCCAGGGCGGCGTGGTGACCGGCCGCAAGGCCAGCGCGCACTGGACCACCGACGGGCCGCTCATCGACATGCCCCGGGCCGCCATGTTCCTGGGCGATTTCAACCTGAAGCCCACGGACCCGGAATACGAACTGCTGGCCGGCACGGAAGACCCGAAATACGGCCGCATCAGCCGCCTCGACGGCCTGGTGGACGCCTGGCTGGCCTGCGGCAACGACCCGGACGGCGGCGCCACCTGCGGTTCCGACAACGGCATGGTGCGCATCGACTACGCCTTCCTGACCCCGGACCTGGCGGACAGGGCGAAGCGCATGTGGGTCGATGCCGACGCCCAGGGCTCCGACCACCAGCCGATCTTCATCGAGTTCTAGAAAAAAAATCGCCGGGGGCGGTCCCAGCCGCGCCCGGCGAAGGTCCTCGGAGAGACCGAGGTGGGGGATATCAGTCCCGACGCAAAAGCGTCTTAGCGTCGCGTCGCCATCATCTGGTCGGCCGTCGCGAGGACCTTGGAGTTCATGGAATAGGCCCGCTCGGCCCGGATCAGGGCCGCCACCTCGTCGATGGCGTTGACGTTGGAGCTCTCGATGAAGCCCTGCATGAGCTGCCCGGCGCCGCCACCGCCCGGGTTCACCGCGCCGGCCGCGCCGGAAGCGTCGGTGGCCAGGAACAGGTTGTCGCCGACCGCTTCCAGGCCGCCCGGGTTGGGGAACAGGGCGAGCTGGATGGTGCCGGCGTTGACCGGCCCTTCGACGCCGGCGAGCTTCACCTGCACGGTGCCGGTGGCGCTGATGGTGATGTTCGAGGTGTTCGGCGGAATGGTGATCCCGGGCTGCACGACGAACCCGTCGTGGGTCACCAGTTGCCCGGCCTCATTGCGCTGAAAGGCGCCGTCCCGGGTATAGCCGATTTCCCCGTTGGGCAGCTGAATCTGGAAGAAACCCTCGCCCTGAATGGCCATGTCGAGGGGGGCGCCGGTCTGCTTGTGGGTGCCCGGCTCGTTGACCCGGTAGACGGCGGCCAGCTTCACGCCCATACCCGAATGGATGCCGCCCGGCACCAGTTCGCCGGGGCTGGAGCCGGCGTTGGCCTTGCGCGCGCCGTGCTTGTACAAGAGGTCGTTGAACTCGACCCGGCGCTTCTGGTAGCCCGAGGTGTTCATGTTGGCGAGGTTGTTGGCGACCACCTCGGTGCGGTGCTGCTGGGCCATCATGCCCGAGGCGGCTATGGATAATGCTTTCATGGCTCTGTTCCACTTTTCCCGTTCCAGTGCCGGGGACCCGACGTTTTCGCCGTGGTGGGCCCGGTCGCTCTTGACGATGCAGGCACCATGCCAAATCGATTTCTTTTGATTTCAATGATTTAAGACAAGAAAGCCGGGTCGGAATGGGCCCCAAAGGTGGCCACTGGGCAGGATTTGCCCATGCCCCGGGCCGATGCGCTATAAGGGACGGAGCAATGACAAGGAGGCCCTCATGATCACCCAGCACACCCCGTCATCCATCGCGCCGCCGTCATCGGCCTATGCCCACGGCGTCTCGGCGCCCGCCGGCGCCCGCTGGCTGCATATTTCCGGCCAGGTGGGCCTGAATTCGGACGGCAGCCTGGCCGGTGGCGCCGCCGAACAGATGGCCGCCTGCTGGGAGAAGATCTTCGCCATCCTGGCCGACGCCGGGATGAGCAAGCAGAACATCGTCAAAGTCACCGCCTACGTCACCGACGCGGCCCTGGTGGGGACCTACCGGGAAGTCCGCGACGCCCACATGGACGGCCACCTGAGCGCCTCGACCCTGCTGGTGGTGGCCGGCCTGGCGCACCCCGATTGGGTGGTGGAGATCGAGGCCGTGGCGGCCGGTTAGACCGGCCTACAGGGGAACGTCGACGAGCATTACATCGACGCCGTCGCGGGCGTCCCAAGGCGGCGTATGGTCCTTGGCGTCGGCCTGCCAGGGCGTCAATGGGCGGCGGAACTCATGGCGCGGTTGAAGGAGGAGACGGCGTCAGCGATTGGCGGTCTTGGGTCCGGCTAGGGTCGGCCACCCAGGGCGCCATGCGCCGCAGCACGATGTCCTTCCTCGCCTTGTGATGATAGATCGCGGCTCCGGCGTGAACGACGATCAACACCCAGACCACATAGGCGCCGCCGTTCTTGTGGATCGCGTCCATGACGGGCTCGAAGGTCTTCCAGTCGGTTTGCAGCCACTGTTCGACGATCAGTGCATAGAGCGCCGTGTCGTTGAATTTCGGAATCTCGAACAGGAGGAAATAGCTGGTATCCAGCTTCGTGCCCATGTAGCCGGTGATGGGCATGACGATCATCACCGCATAGAGCACCCAATGCATGCCATGGGCGGCCAAATGCTCAAACTTGCTGCCGCCCGGCACATCCTCGGGCGTTCTATTCATCAGCTTCCAGAGAATGCGCAGGACGACGAAGGCGGCGACCGTAATGCCGAAGGACAAGTGCAGGTACAACGCGATCGTATTGGAGTTGAGTTCGGTCGCGTTGAACTTTCCTTCGCTGAACCAATGCCGGTAGTAGACGGAGACATAGGCGCCGAGAAATCCAAGCGCCACGATCCAGTGAAGGATGATGGCAACGGAACCATAAGTCTGTTTTGTATTTTTGAACTGCATCCTCATTTCCCCTTTCAGACGCCCTAGACGGTCAATGGAACGTCGACGAGCACCACCTCTGCGTCCTTCGCCGCGGTAATGGTGATTTCACCTTCGTCGGTGATGGCCACGCCGGCCCGATGGCCGGCGGTATGGCCACCCACCTCCACGGCGCCCTCGGAAACCACCAGGTAGGCGGCGCGCCCCGGTGCCAGTTCATGGATCACCGAGGCACCGGCAAGGCGCCGGAGACCGGGTCCTTCGGTAACCGGCGGGTATCCCAGCGCGGCTCATGGCCCTTGGCGTCGGTCCGGATCCAGATCTGGAAGAGCGTCGTCGCCTCGTCTTCCTCATTCATCTCGGCGTGTTCGATGCCCGAGCCCGCCGACATGACCTGCACGTCGCCGGCCCGGGTGACGCCCCGGTTGCCCAGGTTGTCGGCATGGCTGATGGCGCCGGTCCGCACGTAGGTGACGATCTCCATGTCGCGATGCCCGTGTGGCTCGAAGCCCGAGTGCGGTGCGATGGTGTCATCGTTCCAGACGCGGAGCGCGCCCAGGCCCATGCGCTCTGGGTCGTGGTAGCCGGCAAAGCTGAAATGGTAGCGGGCATCGAGCCAATCGTTGGCGAAGGTGCCCAACTTCTCGAAAGGGGTGACGGTGATCATGGTTCTCTCCGGTCTCTACAGATGGTCGCGGCCGTGCGGCGCGCCCAGGTCCAACTCAGGCCCCAGCGGCACGATTCCGGACGGGTTGATGGTCCGGTGGCTGCCGTAGTAGTGGGTCTTGATGTAGTCCATATCGACGGTCTCTCCGATGCCGGGCACCTGGACCAGCTCGCGCAGGTAGCCCGAAAGGTTCGGATAGTCGGCGAGCCGCTGCTTGTTGCACTTGAAGTGCCCCACGTAGACGGCATCGAAGCGCAACAGCGTCGTGAACAACCGCCAGTCGGCCTCGGTCAACTGGTCACCCACCAGGTAACGCTGTCCGGCGAGGCGCGCCTCCAAATCATCTAAGGTCGCGAACAGGGCCTCGAAGGCCTCCGCGTAGGCATCCTGGGTGGTGGCGAAGCCGGCCCGGTAGACGCCGTTGTTGACGTTTCGGAAGACGACCTCGTTGATGGCGTCGATCTCGGCCCGCAGGTCGTCGGGATAGTAGTCCCCCGGCGTCGCACCGACACCGTCGAAGGCGGCATTGAACATGCGGATGATTTCCGCCGATTCGTTGGAAACGATGGTGCCCCGGTGTTTGTCCCAAAGCACCGGCACGGTGACCCGGCCTGTGTATTCGGAATCGGCCTTGGTGTAGACCTCATGCAGGAACCGCGCACCGTTGACGGGATCGGCGCCGTCGGCCAGCTCCCACCCGTTCTCCAGCATCAGGGCATCGACGATGGAGACGGAGATCATCTCGTCGAGCCCCTTCAACTTGCGCAGGATCAAGGTTCGATGCGCCCAGGGACAGGCGAGCGACACGTAGAGGTGATAGCGGCCCGCCTCGGCCGGGAAACCGCCCTCCCCCGTCGGTCCGGGCGTGCCGTCGGCGGTGATCCAGTTGCGGAACTGGGATTCCTTGCGCACGAAACGGCCGCCGGTGGTCTTGGTATCGTACCAGTCGTCACGCCAATGGCCGTCGACAAGCTTGCCCATGATGTCTCTCCTGTTTCCCGGGTTCTTCCTAGGCGGCCGCGCCGATGCCGGCGTCGGCGATGGCATCGATCTCGGCCTCGGCGCGGCGGATGCCCTCCTCGCTTTTGGCGACGCCCTGGGCGTGGATGAAGGTGACGTCGTCGAGGCCCATGAAGCCCAGGACGGTCCTCAAATAGGGCGCCTGGTGGTCCAGGTGGGCCACCGGACCGGTTGCCGAATAGTCGCCGCCGCGGGCCGTCACGACGTAGGTCTTCTTGCCCTTCAAAAGGCCCTCGGGGCCGTTCTCCGTGTAACGGAAGGTGCGGCCCACCCGGGCCACCTGGTCGACCCAGGCCTTCAGGGCGGACGGGATGCCGAAGTTGTGCATGGGCGCGCCGATGATGATCACGTCGGCGGCCTCCAACTCGTCCACCAGCGTATCGGAAAGGGCGATTTGCTGGCGTTGCGCGTCGCTGCGGGCGTCTTCGGGGGTGTAGAAAGCGCCGATGGTGGCCTCGTCCAAATGCGGCGGCGGCGTCGAACCCAGATCGCGCGTGACGACGGCCGTCTCGGCGTCGCTGAGCGCCTCGGTCAGGCGGGCCACCAGGGCGGTGCTTACGGACCCATCGCGGCTGGGGCTGGCGGTGATGTTCAAAATGCGGGTCATGGTCGGTCTCCTCAAGGGGGTTGGTGTTCCGTTGAGGGCAAGGTAAGCGCTATCCATTTCGAAGACAATTATGGTATATGGAACATGATTGTTTCTTTTTTTCTACAATCATGGAGACCCAAATGGACCATTTGGCCGGCATGTCGGTCTTCGCGCGGGTCGCCGAGCGCGGCAGTTTCACCGCCGCGGCCCGGGACCTGGGATTATCGAAATCAGCCGTCTCCAAGCAGGTGGCGCGCCTGGAGGAGCGTCTGGGGGCGCGGCTCCTGCACCGGACCACCCGGCGCCTGCACCTGACGGAAGTGGGCCAGGCCTATTTCGAGCGGGCCCGGCGGATCGTCGCCGACGCCGAGGAGGCGGACCTGGCTGTGCGGCGCCTGCACGCCGAGCCCCGCGGCACGCTCAAGGTCAACGCCCCCATGAGCTTCGGCATCATGCACTTGGCCCCGGCCCTGCCCGACTACATGGCCCGCTACCCGGACGTGATGGTGGACCTGGCGCTCAGCGACCGGCAGGTGGACCTGATCGAGGAAGGCTTCGATCTCGGCATCCGGATCGCCAGATTGGCGGATTCGAGCCTCATCGCCCGGCGCTTGGCGCCGTGCAAGCGTGCCGTGGCGGCGAGCCCGGACTACTGGCAGCGGCATGGCCGGCCCAAGCACCCGCGGGAACTCACCGAGCACCCGTGCATGATCTACGACTACCTGGCCAATCCCCGGGAGTGGACCTTCCAGGAAAACGGCGAGAACTTTGCGGTACGCATCGACGGGCGGTTCAAGTCGAACAACGGCGAGGCGCTGTTGGCGGCGGCGCTGGCCGGCCAGGGGGTGATCAACCAGCCCACTTTCATCTGCGGCCCGGCGCTTTGCGACGGGCGGCTGGAGGAAGTGCTTGCCGAATTCGAGACGCCGGACGTCCATGTCAACGCCATCTGGCCGGCCAGCCGGCACCTGTCGGCCAAGGTCCGCACCTTCGTCGATTTCCTCATCGAGCGGTTCGGGCCGAAGCCCTATTGGGACGTGGCCAACACCTGAGCAAATGGGATTGGGGCCGAGTTGGCCTCCGACGCTTGTGCTGATTCCTTATTCCCCTCACCCTCCCGCTACGCGGGCCCCTCCCTCTCCCCGAGGAGAGGGAACCCAAGGCGCAGGCGACTCGGGACCTTCTCCTCGGGAAGAAGGTGGCGCCGAAGGCGCCGGATGAGGGGAGAACGACCAAGTCCTCGCACATCGGGTCCGGCTCACTCGCGCTGAAAAACCACCTGGAATTTGAAGTTGGGGTCGTTGTGGGGATGGCCCAGGTTGGTGAATACGGTGGAATCGTTCTTGATACGCAGCACTTCCTGCAGGGCCCGAACGTGGTTGGTCTCCAGGTCGAAAGCGCCCTGGAAGACATCGAGAACCGCCTTCTCACCGCCCCGCACCTCGCCATCGGCGAGCGCCGTATCGTAGAGGTTGGTGAACACGGCCAAGCGTTGGCCTGGCGACAATTCCGAGGATATGCGGCCGGCGAAGACCTCCACCGGGGTCTTGCGGGCCATGGCGAAGGCCGTCTTCACCATCTGCTTCATGTGGGCCGGCATGATTTCCTTGCGGTTGACGTGCTTGTTGAGGACGGCCAGCAGCTTTGCCCGCTCCTCGGCGGACACCTCGCCGTCGCCGGCCATCAGATAAGCCAGGGAGGTAACCAGGATTTCCAACGGCGTCATGACCGACCCTCTCTCCACCAGGCCGCCATCAGGACCAGCAGCACGCCAAGCAGGAACACCAGCGGCGGCAGCAACGGGAACTCGGCGACCCCGGTGACAACATAAGCCTTGTTATCGATCAAGCCCAGCCAACCTTTCCCCGAGCGGTCGCGGTCGCGGCGCACCTTGCGCAGATCGGGAAGCCCGTCGCGGATCCACTGCACGCCACCGCCGCTCTCCGTGGCCAGCGGCTCGAGCTTCGCCGCCGTCGCCCTGAGATCGGCGAACTCCAGCGGGTTGAGGGAGCCGGCGGCGGCCAACACGTCGCGCTCGCCGTCGCTGATCCGGTAGAGACCCGTTTCCTCGGCCGGCATCACGAGTTCCGCCGCCCCTGTCTCGGCACCGGCCAGCGGCAGGCTTTCCTTGACGCCGGACGGCGAGGTCACGGTGATCTCCGCCGGGGCGTCCCTGAGCGAACGGCGGACCACATGCAGCTTGCCGTCGCGGACTTCGGCGCGCAGCCCCTCCTCTTCCAGGTCCGGTTCCTTCATCAACCAATGGGCCAGGCGGCGCATCAGTTCGGCGTGCGGGCCGCCGCCCTCGAAACCCCGGGCCCAAAGCCAGATATGGTCGCTGAGCATGGCCGCCACCCGGCCCTCGCCGGCCCGGTCCAGGACCAACAGGGGCCTCTCGCCGGGGCCCTGCATGAGCGTATGGCCGGCCCGCGCCGAGGTCTCCACCTGCCGGAACCAGCGGCCCCAACTGCCGGTGCCGCGGTTGGCGCGGCTGGCCCGCGCTTTGGGGAGCGCCGCGGTCACCGGATGACGGCCACCGACCTCGGTGACCGAAGGCCTGAAGCCCAGTTCCAAGACGCCGCCCGTGGGCGCCGCCGGCAACACCTCGCCCAAGGGCGTATTGAACAGGCTACGTTGGGCGGCGAACTCGGGCCCGACGGCCAGCAACAGGGCGCCACCCTCGCGCACGTAGGCAATGATGTTGCGCAGGTAAGACGGCGGCAACACGTCGCGGACCACGTAGCGGTCGAAGACCACCATGTCGAATTCCTTGATCTTCACCTCGAACAGTTCGCGGGTCGGGAAGGCAATCAGGGAAATCTCGTTCAGCGGCGTAAAGTCGTCCTTCTCCGGCGGCCTGAGAATGGTGAAGTGAACCAGGTCGACGGCCGGGTCCGACTTCAACAGGTTGCGCCAGACCCGCTCGCCGGCGTGCGGCTGGCCGGACACCAGAAGCACGCGCAAGCGCTCGCGCACCCCGTTGATGGTCACCAGGGAACGGTTGTTGAGGGTCGAGAGCTTGCCGGCCACGGGGGCCACCTCCAGGGTCAGCACGGTGGGGCCGGCGTGGGCCAGCGGCACCTTGAAGGTATCGGCGCGGCCGACCGGGATCTGCGCCGCGGCGATCACCTTGTCGCCTTCCTTGAGGGTCACCCGGGCCAGGTTCTCAATCCCAGGCGTCGTGGTGCCCAACCGATCCTCGACCCGGTAGGCGATGGTCGCCTCCTTGCCGACCAGGCCATAGGCCGGCGCCTTGTCGATGATCAGCCGGCGGTCGACCTCGCCGGGCTCGCCGGTGAGCAGAACATGCACCGGGGCATCCATGTCCTTGAGGGCGCCGGCCAGGGCGGCGTCGTGGGCCTGGCCGTCGGTGACGACGACGGCTCCGGCGATGCGTTTCCTGGGAATTCCGCCCAGCGCGTTGCGTAGCGCGCGGACCACCAAACTGCCCTCGTCGCCGTTACCGCCGCTCGTGTTGGCGTCGCGTAGGTCCGTTTCCCGGACCTCGATGTTCGGCAGATTGCCGATCCGCTGACGCAGGTGGGCGAGCGCCGCCGTCGTCTGTTCGGGGCGTTCCCCGACCCGCTGGCTGGCGGTGCGATCGACCAGCAGGGTGACCACGTCGGTCTGGGTTTCGCGCTGTTCGTCGACGATCCGGGGATTGACCAGCAACAGGGTGATCGCCGCCGTCGCCAGAAGCCGCCACAGGCCACCCGGCGCGTGCCGCCAGGCGATGAGCATGCTCAGCAGGGCGGCAACGGTTGCGAAACCGATGATCAGGGGCAGCGGCACCAGTGGCGCGAAACTCACCATCCCGTTCATTGGCCGAGCCTCTGGATGATTGCCGGCATGTGCACCTGGTCCGCCTTGTAGTTGCCGGTGAGCGTATACATGACCAGGTTGACGCCGAACCGGTAGGCCATTTCGCGCTGCCGTTCGCCGCCGGGTACGACCGGAAAGAGGGGCCGCTGGTTGGCATCCACGGCCCAGGCGGCGGCCCAGTCGTGGCCGCCGGCGATGACCGGCGAGACCCCGTCGTTGATGCGTTCGCCGGCCTTCTCCACCCACAGCGCCCCGCCGGTCCAGCGGCCCGGGAACTCCTTCAACAGGTAGAACGCCTTGGTCAGCACGTGGTTCCGGGAGACCGGCACCAAAGGCGGAATCTCCAGTTCCCGCGACAAGTTCGCGAGCACGTTGCCGCCGGCGTTGGCGGCCTGGTCGCGGGTATCGAACAAAATAGTGCCGCCGTTGCGCAGGTATTCGACGACCCGGGCCGCGGCGCCGGCCGGCAGCACGTAGCCCGAGACCACCGGCCAGTAGAGCAACGGGAAGAAGCTCAGGTCATCGACGGCCGGGTTGATCCCTTGCGGCGGCCCCAGTTCGGCCGCCGTGCGCCGCCACAGGATCATGTTGAGGCCGGTCAGTCCGGCCTCGCTGACCTCGTCCACCTGCCGATCGCCCGTGTAGACATAGGCCAACCGGGTCTGCAGGCTGTTCTTCAGGGCGAAACTGTCGTCGGCCTGGGCGGAAACCGGCAATAGGACACCGGCGACGATTAGGCCGGCCCGCAGCGCCGGCACGGCCAGCAGACCGCGGATCCACATGCTGGCCAGCAGATCGCACAGGAACAAGAGCGCCGCCGCCGCCAACAGCCAGGGCTGCAGGTCGCGGGCCAGCGACCGGGCATAGGGCCGGACCTCAACGCCTGCGGGCAGCCCGCCGATGGCCGCCGGCGCGCCCACCGTGGCCGAAAGGTTGAGCGCCCGCTGGGCCGCAGCGGTGCCGTAGAAGCCCGGCGGATGGGCCGGCGACACCTTGGTCTCGGCGAAGGCGCCGCCGGCGATGGCCGTGGCGCCGCCCGGCGGTTCACCCAGCCGGCCGAAGGCATCGAGGCTGCGGAGCGGCGGCAAGGGTGCGGCCGCGCCCTCCCCGGCGACTCCCTGGGAAAGCTGCACCAGGCGCCGCAACATCTCGACGAAAAGGCCGGAGAAGGCCAGGTCCGACCATTCGGCGTTGGCCGTCGTATGGACCAGCACCAGCCAACCCTGGCCGCGTTTCGCCGCCGTCACCAGCGGTGTGCCGTCGCTCAAGCGCGCCCAGGTCTTATCGGCCAGGTCGAGGGACGGTTGGGCCAACACCTGGCGGCGAATCTTGATCTCCGCCGGCGCCTCGAGGCCATGGAAGGGGCTGGTCTTGGCGAAGGGCGCCAAGCGCTCGGGCTTGCGCCATGAAAGGGCGCCGCCGATGACCCGATCGCCGCGCCGGAGTTGAACCGGAAGCAACGGGTCCCCGGCGCCGGCCTCACGGGCCAGCCGGGGGCCGGCGAACCGGAGCACCACGCCGCCCCGATCCATCCAGGTCTCCACCGCCTTGGATTCGGCCTGCTGAAGGCGGCCCGGATCGGCCATGATCAGCACCGCCAGCTCGCGCTGCAACAAATCGGCGGCGGCGCCCGTGCGGACCTCCGTAAAGGGCTCCACGGCGCGGCCCAGGTAATGCAGGGCATCCAGGAACGGCTGGTCCGACTTGTCGCCGGAAGCGGTCAAGAGGCCGACGGGCCGGCGACGCCAGCGTTCGTCCACCAGGACCACGGCGCCGGCCGAATCGACGCCGGCCACCTCCAGCCGGGTCAGCCGGTTGCGCAGTTCCGCCGGGAGTTCCAGCCGGCCCTCGGCCGTTCCGGCGTCTGCCTTGAACATGATCGGCACCCGACCCAGGACCTCGCCGTCCTCGGCCAGGGCGCGGACCTGAATGCCATGGCCGGAAGCTACTGGGGCGCGGTGCGCTTCGATGACCAGGGCAGCGCCGTCCGCCCGGGGCGCCATGAGCACCACCGGCAGCCGGCCGACGGTCTCGGCGAACAGGGTCACCGCGCCAAGCCCCCTGAGCCGCTCGGCCAGGGCCGCAACGGTGCCGCCTTCATCGGCGCCGGCCTCCTCCATGCCGTTGCTCAGCCAAACCACGTCGCCGGGACGGCGGCCGCGGAATCCGGCGTCGCTCAACAAGGCGTCGACGGCGGCGGCACGGTCCGTCGGCCAGGGCTTCGGTTGCAGACCCTCGAACAGGCGCCGCGCCTCCTGCGCGCCCAGCAATTGCGGCACCGCCGCCTGGGCGCCTTCCGGTGCCGGCGCCGTCGGCACCATGACCACGGCGCGGCCCTGACGCTCGGCGTGGTCCAACAGATCGCGGATCGCGGCGCGCCGGGACGGCCAGGCGTCGCCGGCGGCCCAGTCGTCGTCGATGACGATGTAAAGCGGGCCCTGGCCATGCAGGCGGGTCTCGGCGTTGAGCAGCGGGCCGGCGATGCCGAGGATGATCAGCGCCGCCAACAGGAGCCTGAGCGCCAATAGCCAGGGCGGGATGCGGGCCGGGTTTTCGCGCTGCGAGACGAGCCGCCGCAACAGCACGATGGGCGGGAAAACGATGCGTCGGGGCAGCGGCGGGTTGAGGCGCAGCAGCCACCAGATCACCGGCAGCGCGGCCAGGCCGGCCAGCGCCCAGGGAACGACGAAGGATATGGCGCCGACGGTCCACATGCTAAGCGGCCAGGGTCTGCGAGAGTTGCAGGTAAAGCGCCATCAGGGCGCGTTCCGGCGACTGGTCCGTGCGGTGGGTGATGACGCTCCAGCCGAACCGCCGGGTGATCGCCTCGAGACCGGCCCGGTGCGCCTCCAATTCCCGATGGTAGTCGCCGCGCAGCGATTCCACGTGGCTGATCAACACCTCGCCCTCCGCCTCGGGGCCGTCGAACAGGATCCGGCCGTCGTAGGGCAGCCGTTCCTCGGCCGGGTCCAGGACCTGCACCAGATGGCCGCGCACGCCACGATGCGCGAAGCCGTCGATGGTCTGGGCGATATCCTCCAGCGGCGAGAGGAAATCACCGACCAGCACCACCCGGGCATAGCGCGGCAGGATCTCGCGGCCGGGCAGGCTTTCCGACGGGGTCTGGCCGCCCTCGATCATCGCCCACATGCGGTTCAGCACGGCGCGCCCGGAGGCCGGCGCCATGCCGGTTTCCAGGAGCGCCACCCGCTCGCCACCACGCACCAAGAGCGAGGCCAGGGCGAGGACCAGGAGGTCGGCCCGATGGCGCTTGCTTTCGTGGTTGGGATCGGACTGGAAGGACATGGATTCGGATCCGTCCCGCCAGATCCACACGCTCTGCGCCGCCTCCCATTCGGTCTCGCGCACGTAGACCGGATCCGACTTGGCCGACTGGCGCCAGTCGATCAGCTGCACGGAATCACCGAATTCGTAGCGGCGGAACTGCCAGAAGGTCTCACCCTGGCCGACCCGGCGCCGGCCGTGGACGCCCTGGGAGACCGTCGAGGCGACCCGCTCGGCGGCGACCAGAAGCGGCGGCAGCGCCGCCGCCAGTTGTTCGGCCCGGTGATGGGTACCGCCCTTCAGGCCGTTGGAATTGCTCGACATCCGCCAGCGCGGTGACATGGGTGCTCCTTGGACCTGCTTGAGGCCTAACGAATCCGGTCACAAAGCCGGTCGATGATCGACGTCAACGTCACCCCCTCGGCCCGCGCCGCGAAGGTCAATGCCATGCGGTGGCGCAGGATCGGGTGCGCCAGGGCGAGCACGTCGTCGATACTCGGCGCGAGGCGCCCCTCGATGACCGCCCGGGCCCGCACGCCCAGCATCAGGGCCTGGCTGGCCCGCGGCCCGGGGCCCCAGGACACGTGCTCGCGGACACTCTCGATGTCCGTCGATTCCGGCCGCCCGGCCCGCACCAACTCGAGGATGGCATTGGCGACGCTCTCGCCGACGGGCACCCGGCGGACCAGCTTCTGTCCCTCGATGAGGGCCTCCGGGCTCATCACCTGGGCGGGCCGGGATTCCTCGGCGCCGGTGGTGTTGATGAGGATGTCCCGTTCCGCGTCCAGGTCCGGATAATCCACGTCCACCTGCATGAAAAACCGGTCCAACTGGGCCTCCGGCAACGGGTAGGTGCCCTCCTGCTCCAAGGGGTTCTGGGTCGCCAGCACGTGGAAGGGGGCGGGCAGGTCGTGGTACTCGCCGGCCACCGAGACCCGGTGCTCCTGCATGGCCTGCAAAAGGGCCGACTGGGTGCGCGGGCTGGCCCGGTTGATCTCGTCGGCCATCAGCACCTGGCAGAACACGGGGCCGCGGATGAAACGGAAGGCCCGCCGGCCGGTGTCCGATTCCTCCAGAACCTCGGAACCGAGGATGTCGGCGGGCATCAAATCCGGGGTGAACTGGACGCGGCGGCTGTCCAGGCCGAACACGGCGCCCAGCGTCTCCACCAGGCGGGTCTTGCCGAGGCCGGGAACACCGATCAGCAACAGGTGGCCGCCGGCCAACAGCGTGATCAGGGTTTCCTCGATAACTTCGTCCTGGCCGAAAATGGAGCCGCCGATGGCCTTGCGGGCGGCGGCCAGGTCGCGGCCCAACTTGTCGACGGCATCCAGCAGCGCCTCGGAATTGATTACATCCGAGGTTTCTTTATCCTTATCCTTGATCTTGACGTTCGCTGACACGTGCGGGTCTCCCGGGTTAATTATGGGTTATTACGGGGATTATGAACAAAAACGAGCCGAACCTCAGCAATTTGTCGCAGGGCTCCTTGGAAAGTGATGCCGGGCCCGGCGCGCTTCAAGGCCCCGTGGGTTTCCCGCCGAGGCCCGGTCAGGTCGTCTGCGGGCATATCGGCATGCGCATCGACCGGAACGGAGTCTGATATTACCACGGCACGCCCATCGCCCGCAAAGAGTTGGTGAAGCTGTTCTCCACGGTGCTGCGCCGCGACGAGGCCGGTGACCATTGGCTGATCACGCCCGCCGAGATGGCCCGGGTGGAGGTGGAGGATGCCCCCTACCTGGCCGTCGCCATGACCGTGGAGGGCGAAGGCGAGAGCCAGGTGATTCGTTTCCGCACCAACATCGACGCCGAGGTGACGCTTTCGGAGGCGAATCCGCTGCGCGTCGAGGTGGACCCGGAAACCGACGCCCCCGCCCCCTACCTGGGCCTGGACCACGGTTTGGAAGCGAAGCTCAACCGGCCCGTATTCTATGAACTGGTGGACCATGCTATTGAACGTCGCGAGAAAGGGGCGCATCTCTTAGGTGTGTGGAGCGACGGCGCTTTCTACGCCGTCGGCGACGTGCCGGCGGACGAGATTCATTGAGGTAGGCAAGGTGGACAGAACGACGGTCATCAAACGGTTGAAGGGGCGGCGCTCGCGGGACGGCGCGGACCGCGGCGACCACAACCTGAACCCGGACCTGGACGGCAGCGGCCGGCTGGTCCCGGCCGCCGTGCTGGTACCCTTGGTGGAGCGCGAGACCGGACTGACGGCGCTGCTGACCCAACGCACCAACCACCTGGCCCACCATCCCGGCCAGATCAGTTTCCCGGGCGGCCACGTGGACCCGGGCGACGGCACGCTCGAGGAAACGGCGCTCCGGGAGACGGAAGAGGAAGTGGGCATACACCGGCGCCACATCGAGGTTCTGGGGCACCTGGATAAGTACCGGGTGCGCACCGGTTTCTCCGTCACCCCGGTGGTCGGCCTGGTGACCCCGCCCTTCGAGTTGAAACCGGACCCCTTCGAGGTGGCCGAGGTTTTCGAGGTGCCCCTGGCGTTCCTCATGAACCCGGACAACCACGAACGCCACAGCCGCGAGTTCCAGGGCTCGAGTAGGCAGTTCTATGCTATGCCCTACAACGGTTATTACATCTGGGGCGCGACGGCGGGCATGCTGGTCAATCTTTACAAGGTGCTGTCGGAATCATGAGCCGGATCATCCTCAACTACGTTTTGCCACTGGTCCTGCCGCTGGCCATCTACATGACCTACATGTGGTGGCGCCGCGGCCGCGCCGTGAAGCAGGGCGACGAGGTGCCGGCGGTGGAGAAGACTCACGTCTTCGCCGCCATCGTCGCCGGGTTCCTTCTGATGGCGGGATCGTTGACCTGGATCGCCGTGGTCTCCGATGAGCGACCCGGCGAGGGCGGTTATCAATCGCCCGTCTACAAGGACGGGAAGATCGTCCCGCCGAGCTTCAAGTGAGAACCGTCCGCACCCGGGTCGCGCGGGTGTCGCTGGTTCCCGACGCCACCCTGAAGACCGGCCAGTTGCCGCCGCAGGATTGGCTGGAGGCGCCGCATACCAAGGCCGTGATCGACGCGCTCCAGGCCGGCGGCACGGCGGTCCGCTTCATCGGCGGCTGCGTGCGCGACACCATCGCCCACAAGCCCGTGGCGGATGTGGACATCGCCACCCCGGACAAACCCGAAAAGGTGATCGAACTGTTGGAGCAAGCCGGCCTGAAGGCCGTGCCGACGGGCCTCAAACACGGCACCGTCACCGCCGTCTGCGATGGCAAGCCTTTCGAGGTGACGACGCTCCGGCGTGACGTGGAGACGGACGGCCGCCATGCGGTGGTGGAGTTCACCGACGACTGGCTGGCCGACGCGAAACGCCGGGACTTCACCATCAACGCCATGTCGGCGACCCCGGACGGCGCCGTGTTCGATCCCTTCGACGGCATTTCCGACCTGGCCCACGGACGGGTCCGGTTCATCGGCCTGGCCCGTGACCGGGTCAAGGAGGACTACCTCAGGATCCTGCGCTTCTTCCGGTTCTTCGGTGCCTACGGACGGCCGCCCATCGACAAGGACGGGCTGGCCGCCTGCCGGGTCCACGCGGCGGAACTGAAAACCCTTTCCGGCGAGCGGGTCCAGGGCGAGTTGTTGAAGATCCTGGTGACCCCGGACCCGGCGGACGTGGCCGTGCGCATGAAGGGCGAGGCGGTGCTGGAGCAGATTCTCCCGGAAGCCGGCGACATCAATCGGCTTCGGATGATCAACTGGCTGGAGACCCGGGCGGTGAACATCGACGGCGTCGCCCCGGATGCAATCCGCCATTTGGCGGCGCTGTTGGAGGCGGGCGGAGCCGGTGCCGAGGCCGTCGCCGAGCGGCTCCGGCTCTCCAACGCCGACCGCGACCGATTGATCGCCCTGGCCCAGCCGGACGCTGCCGTATCAGCCGACATGGGCGAAGAGGCAGCCGGCCGCGCCATCCGCAAGCTCGGCCACGAGCGGGTCCGCGACTTGCTTCTGATGGCCTGGTCGAAGGATCTGACCGAGGCGCCGCGCATGCCCAGGCCGCGCACCGACGCCTACATCGCGCTGCTCGAGCAATGCGCCCAGTGGATACCCCCAGTCTTCCCGCTTCAGGGTGCCGATGTGCTAGCTTTGGGCGTGCCGGAGGGACCGGAGGTGGGGGCGCTCCTCGCCCGGGTCGAAAGCTGGTGGGAGAACACCGGCTACCAGGCGAGCCGCCAGGACTGCCTCGACCGATTGATGAAGGAGACGGGGAAACATTCATGACCAGCAAGGAACTGCGCATCTATTTCGTCGGCGACAGCCTGCTGTTGGGCACCAACGACGAGAATTTCGTCGGCTGGCCGGGGCGCCTTTGCCGCCGCGAGCGGGAAGCCGGCCACGACCTCAGCCTCTATAACCTGGGGATTCGCGCCGACACGTCGGAGAACATCGCGGCCCGCTGGCGCCACGAATGCCAGGTGCGCCTGCCCGACACTTCGCCGGCGGCCCTGGTGTTCTCCTTCGGCGCCAACGACTGCGCCGACCAGGAAGGCTTCGGCCGCCGGGTGCCGCTGGAGCGTTCCGTGGCCGTGGCCAAGGGGATGCTGGCCTCGGCCGCCGCCTGGCTGCCCACGCTCTGGGTCGGGCCGCCGCCGGTGGACGATTCCCGCCAGCCCTTCCGGGCCGCGCCCTCGGTGGTTTATCACTTCCCGTCGAGCCGCATCGCCGAGTTGAGCGAAGCCTACGCCGAGGTGGCGAAGGAATTGGACATCCCCTACTTCGACCTCTACCGCCCCCTGGTCAACGATCCGGCCTGGCCCGGCATGTACGAAGAGGACGACGGCGTCCACCCGATCACCGCCGGCTACGACATCATCGCCGAGCATCTGTTCGTCTGGGATGCTTGGCGGGAGTGGTTTGACTGAGGCGTTGGCGCCAATTGCGGGTTTTACAGAAAGATTTTGCCTGCGGATTTTTCGGCGAGGTCCCGCCAAGCTTTATTTTATAGCCCCTCAAGCGCCGGGCGCATCCCTCCGGGATGCTTGGCTTTCGCGCATTCGCGCGGCGCCCCTTGAGCTTGCCTCCGGGCCTGCGGCCCGTCGGTAACATCCCCCTCCACCGTTTGCGGGGGACGGGCCACGACCACCGTCGGGAGAAAGGGACGTTACCGACGAGCGCAGCGAGGAGGCAAGCGCGACCGCGCGCCGGCGCGAATGCGCCGTAAGCCAAGCGAGCGGAGCGAGCGCCCGGCGCTTGAGGGGCTAAAAAAACTCACGAACTCACTCTCATCCGCACCGAGATTTCCGGCTGCCGCCTTTCCCAGCGCTTGAGGGGCAATTAATAATACCAAGCTGTAAAAAGTTTGACTCATTAAGGGACTGTTAGGCGGGGTGTGATTCAACATGGAAAACAGAGGAGTTTTTCCATGGCACGCGGCATTCCCCTACGCACAGACTTCACTTGCGA
>Ga0209568_1000189_pt1 | contig 21652 bp, 21 predicted proteins | sample WorMetOlspDAHAB2_FD_187406 | JGI IMG/M metagenome (GOLD analysis project Ga0209568, IMG submission 187406) | Marine gutless worms symbiont microbial communities from Max Planck institute for Marine Microbiology, Germany - Olavius sp. DAHAB.2... ...
GAATGGTGCTGGATGGAGCGCCGTGCAGCACAGAGTTGCAGTAATCGATTCTAGAAAGAATCAGGCTGCATGCAAGCGTCTGTGCTAGGTCCAGCGTCAGTAGATGGCGTATGTGGCGGATCGCACGCGTGTGGTAACTGCATGATCGCGCTACGGCTGACGCGTGGTTATCGAAAGTCAGGCGACGATCGAGAGTGACGCCAAGAACTCCATCAAGTCTGCCATGGGCAGGTCGACATCAGCGACTGATACAGACATCAAAGGTGACACCGCTCTCCACTGTGTGGCTGTGCCCATCAAGAGCGCTTCGGACTTGTCTGGATTCCTTTGGAGTCCATTCTGCATGTACCACTGCTTGACGTCGGTGGTACAGGCGGCGAGAATGGACAGGCCGGTAGTTGTGTTGTCGACGCGCATCGCTAGGTGGAGCTGAGTGTCATCGGCGTATCGATGGCATCAGACGCCATGGGACGCGATGACGTCAGCGACTGGGCTGCAATACACGGCGAACAGCGGCGGACTGTTGTGACTCTTGACTTCATGATGACACATAAGTGTGTGCTGTGCGTGCTACGTTCGTTGAATAAGTTGAACGAATTTCAGCTACTCGTGCATTTTTCTGTCATTGTCGGTGTGTCGTAGTACATCACAGGGGTATTCAAGTTTGAAGTAAGTATAGCTTATAATGAACATTTATTTTTAGTAAAATCACGCGCACTGCATAACAGTTTTAATTAAGATGAAAAAAGAAAGTGTTTAACGATAGAAATGAAAATCCACACAACCGTCGTGTAGACGGTTGCCAGCTGCTTTTGGCTGAACGTTGTGTATTTTATGTCACATTGCTTTCAAATATTCCAAATGATATCTGTGCGCCAATGGTGACGGTGTAGAACCTTGGGCCCGATTTACATATTGTAGATTTTCCTAAGTATATTTCAAGTTCCACCTAAGTTTGTCCTAACTTCCTTTTTAGTCGACGACTTGGGAATTCCTAAGTTTATATTAGATTGTCCGGAATGTAATTTTTGAACGCCGATTAAGGATGATTCCTAACTTTGTCATAAATAATAATTAAGTTCATCATAAGTTTCCGCAACTTGCATATCTACGCTGGCAAGATGCGGAACAGTTTATGGACTTAGGCTGATTCTGCCAAGTGCCTGTTATTACATTGAACGAACAGTGGCTCATTGCGACTGGAATGTTTAGTGAGGAAAATGACGTAATGTCACGGTCGTTATCACCCCTCCACATGTTAGAACGTTATTAAGTGATAGGAGTATCTTAATCTGCATCAAGCACTGAAAATTAGTGTAAATACTCCATGAGTGATTGTCTGTTCTGTGTCGTTAAAGGGGAAGTCAGCATTCAAGACATAATGGTTTAACATGAACACTGTTTTCGGTGCACAGAAATGACTTGCGAGCATTACGAAAAAAAGACTGTTTGGCCAAAAACAGTTGGCACCTGTCTATACAACGGTTGTATGGATTTCAAATTTTTATCATTAAACATCTTCATTTCGCATGAATTGTCCCTTAAATGCAGTGTATGTGACTATTACACATAAATATTCCTTTTAAGGCCTAATTGCTTCAACCTGGAATTCCTCTTTAAAACCGGTTCTTTCTGATTTTTCCTCCAGTATGTTTCTGTGGGATAATGAGTGAATGCTACTATGTTGCATGTTGATACATGCTGTAACGTGTCTCAGTTTTGCCAGGATCCGTCACAGTGTGTAGAAGAAGATGACACTGTGGACAATGTCGTTCAGTCAACGTCTGCAGGTCGTCAGATGTTTGGGGAGGACACAGTGTTGGTGACCAGTTTGTCTCCTGAATCACCGTCGTTGTGCGAGGTTTGTTAGTGATATGTGTGTCATGCATGTTGTTTGTGACAAAAACGACACAAGCTTGCACATGTGAATTAAATTTATCATTGTATTCTTCATGTGCTGACTGATGTGCACGCAAGTTGTTATTCATCTGTAACGAGTGCAGACGAAGGCAGTCACGTCCTGTAAGTGTTCAACGTTGTATTGAAGTGTGCAGTGTGTAGTGAAGCTGTAGAGTTAAGAATTTATGCGGAACGTATGCTTAGGAGACCAACATTGAGACGTTGACAAAGGTACATTTCTGAGACATTGTAGCTGTCCACCCTAAACTGTTGAAAATATGGGTCTACATCTTACTCTTAGTGTAGTCTGTAAGAGACGATGTGTTGGCACAGTGTGGTGTGCAGGTTTCAATTGTTGTGCTATAACGGTCAGCTTTAGTAGCACAACTGTGTCATCTGCATGCATATTGCTTGTATTTCAGCCAGTTGGGTATAAATACATGCACGAAACCAGAGTGTCATTTATTTGATTGTGAATGTGATTGTCATGATGCTGTCTTGTGTCTGCACAGCGTCCCATCAACAGCACTGCGAACACGCAGTAATACCATGGACACAATGTTCGCATGTGGTATCGGCACACCTTGTTATAGTTGCATACTTTTGAGTTACATATAGAGAGTGTCATGTGTACTGTTGCAGATACATCGCGACCCATCCTCCCACAGTTCTCCGTCATCTAGTATCAAACAGCATCGATGCGCGACACGAAGTGACTCTGAAGACAAAACAAACGACAGTGACAGAAGCAGTGATGAACAGCACTTCACGTATTCGGCTGCTGCAACTGAGGCGTATGTGTTCACACAACACATATTATGTTCAACAGCCAATCAGCAGCGTAACAGAAGCACGTGTAAACGAGCTGTGCCACTCATTTTCCGATTACCATAACAGAAATGAATGAACACATGTTCCTGTCTTACGATAAGTGGTGTATGTATTGTATGTGTGTGTGTATTTGTGTATGTACACTTAGATTGAAAAAATGTGTAACTACCTTTTTATGTTGGCAGTAACTTTACCAAATGTTGATCAAGTAGATGTTTGACACAGTGTTACCTTAAAAGTTTCAGAACGCATTCTTATAATGTTTAATGTTTCCCAACATACCTGTTTATGATGATTAAGACACGTAATCACACCAGAATACCTTGATGACACATGAAAAGAACGCCTGTATGTTTTTTGGCTAAGACAAACAGTGTCATTGATGAAGCTGTTAAGAGTGAGCGAAACCACCAAAAATTGTGACGCCGTTCATAACAAAATCGCTGCCTGTGTGCAAAGTGTCCACCTGCAAAAGACACACTGAGTGAACGATTCAAGGCATAATTTGCCTTTGCAGCAATTTACATAAGTTGCACCCATAGCCGTTGCAGGTGTAAAAAAACACCCGTAAGACAGTGCAAATGCAAACGTAAATCGGTATTTTCACAGTCTTCTGTTTACGCAAGTGCTGCTACAGTTCACTTTGCAAAATTTTGTACACGAGAACACATTCACAATTTACATTGTCTCATTGCTGAAAGCTGTCGATGAGGAAAAAGCCTTGTACGTCTTTGTGGCCCACAATGTATGGATGTGCCAAAACAGGACCCATGACACAACGCGACTTATTGTGATTGAAACAAATTGATTGTTATTTAAAAGTTTCAAATGATATCTTCTCTTCATTGTGCATATTGTGATCACTTTAGCATTAGATGCGAACCAGGTGTGCAATTCACGTGGCAGTAGAACAACATACACCACGGCACCTGTGTTCGTACTGATAACCATGGAATGGAGCGGATGGTTTAGGAAAGAATGGAGTGCTATTGTGTGATGCATGCCAGTTTCTCAGACACACTATTGTGTTTCGACACTGTGGGACATCTTGCTGCTCGGAATATGCTCGTTGACAAATGACAGTGTTAGATCTGTTGTCAGTGAGCATTGTTGTCAGCTGATTACGACCTGTGATACACGCTGTGGAGCCGGTGGAAATAGTTCAACACATTCCTTCACAATCCCTTTATCATAAACTCATTTCTCAGTTTTTTATCACCTGAAGTACGGATTATGTATATTCATTCGAATGTATGCATGTATTGTATATACAAGGTAGGTACACGAGCGCTACTATGAGCGAGACAATTAGATTACCTTACGTCATTAAATTGCATACTGAAACAACTTGTGTGTTAGTGTAACATTGAAATATTCTGCATCTCTTTGTTAAATCAAATACTGCAATACAGTTCCAGTAACGAAATGACGTCAGTTTGCCTCACTTGGTTCAGAATTTCCACTGTTAAACCAGTTGTAGTTTTCCTTCTATTTTGATAAACAGTGACCTATTGGCATATGTCTCGTTCTAGTCACGATGTTACAGAACAGTGATGTGACTGTAGATTTAAGGCATAAGCTTCTGATGACAACTATGTTGTACCATTCCAGACCAGAATTGGTTAACAGGGACATTGTGTCTTCAATTATCCATGCACAAACACTTACTCGTTTGGGTGCATATTTTGTTGTGATGCAATATTCACGCTGCAGTGGCATTGGGTTTGTTAGGATTTCCAGACGACGGCAATATGCCTTAGAGTTGCTTCAGCATATCCAGTCACCAGCTGGCAAGCGTCACTTGCGCGCCGTTCACTTGGCTGATACACCGTCACTGTACGTCGACCGGTACAAAAGCGGGTCAAAAACAAGAAAAGGCAGATGGAGACTGCTGCAAACTGGATTTGGACCGCTGGAGGACGAAACGGTACGTACTGTTGATGTCGAGTGCAACGTCAAAACAACTGTATTGCCAAAGTCAGATGTGTATAGTCAGATGCGTAGCCGATTCCCATTGCATAAACATGCAAATACGTTGTTCTTGTGTGATAAACATTGCCAATAACATGAATGTTGCCTGCTCGTGTATTTGTTTGAGTGCTTTGTCCATATGGCGTTGAATGTTGTCAGGGCTTGTTGAACCATGCAGTCCAAACGTTTTTTGTACATTCCTGAAATCTTTGAATGTGCAATCCAAAATGCGTATTCATACGCTTAAAAATGTTAACACTTGCTTGATCGTCACGACTGAGTGAAATTCCGAATAACGGAGGTAAAATGTTATGTGCAAAATGCAACGAATTCGATTGCGGCTGCAGCACCTCCCCAGACCCTGTGAGGTATCTTGTGGTACTCCACAGTCCTCACAAGGTTGGTTTAAGGGGATATACTTCTGAGAGTGGTACAGGGAAGGGCAGGGAAGGATAGGCTGAGAAAGGAGGGAATGGATGGGAGTGGAAAGGAAGGGGGAGATTGTACACTTGTCTGAATTCATTGAAATATGCCATGAGTGTGAGTAAACGTGTACACAACCTTAAATTATCCTGGTGCAGTCGTGTATGTGTAAGTTATATGGATGTTTTGCAGGTTCAAAACATTACTCAGACTATCCGGTCGTATGTTGAGGAATTCGACATCGAAACCGGCTTGTTTAAACCAAGTGGGCTGATATTTGGAAACACATACTTTCCAGATATGGCATACATCATGCAGGCTCTGTTGCCAGAGGTATATGCAGCATGCCTCTTACGCTGTACACTGCTTGTAGGTGTTCAATTTGCAACTAAGTTTTGTATTCAATGAATCAGAGTGAAGAAATGTCATTCGGCACTTAACTGCGTATAGCACACTAGCATTCACAGGTAATCCACAGCAATTGCATGTGGCATTGCAGAGGTCATTACAAATTGTGTTTTGTACGCAAAGCTGACAACATGTTTCTTATTTACATTCGCTGATTATGTTTCCCCATGTTTCCCCTGTGGTCTTGATGCATTATGTGATAAGTGTTTGTCTGTGCAAATGCCAACTGTTGTGCTAGTGTGTTGCTTATATTCACCGATTTTGGCCTGATTACACAGTGATGGTTAGTTACAATTTGTACACTTTCTACTTTATGACTTATGGAACTGTTTGCAAGTAGTTCAATGTAAGCGCTTTCAACCAGAAGTCCACGGCAGTCGATTATATCTTGTTTTGTTTAATTCGCTATTCGTTGGCCTTCTGCTGTTGGCAGTTTGTCGGTTTGCAATTCACTTGTGAAGGCTTAAATTGTTTCAAGTATGGAGTACATGATACAAACAGCAGCTGAGGTATCTATTCATAAATCACATCTGTGAGCAGCAGGTTGTCTGCCATACTGCATATATTTCCAACATCTTATTGGCGCCACATGAGCTTTGTTGAACAGTGTACACATGGAACGCGCACATTTCTGTGCAGGCGCACAAGTCCGCCGCACTGTCACTGTGCATTTCTAAATTGCGGCTACAACTCTGTTGCTCAGAATGTGTATGTGTGCCTATGTATCACATTCAATGGTTGCTGAAACGAGCTGTCTGACTGTGTAGTATGTTAATGTGCTTCAACAGGCTGTCGTGAACGCCATAGAAGTCGTGGATGGTGTCAGTCGTCAAGAGGCCGAGACAAGGTTCGCAGCTGGTGTCTCTTATACTGAAGAGGAGGAGACAAGTCAAAGGCGAGCACTGTGAGTAAACAGCTGTGTCATAGGTAACATGCATGAATATGGCTGCGTGTAGATGTTGCTGTGACGTTTTTGTGGCACATTTGCATTTGGATGAGATGCACATGAAGAGATGATGTAAGTCAGCTAGTCAGTGCAGCATCGTCAGCGCTGTGTCACTGTTCGCTTCAGTGCGTTTGGCTGCTCACGATAGGTGTTATGGTGTACAAGTCAACGTCAAGTGCATTGCTTGCATACTGTTGTGTCCAATGGAAGTTGTTGCATGGGACAGATTAAGGAATGCTCCACAAGGACTATAGCCATGAGGGTGTGGTGATGGAAGTCCCCATCATATATACTGCAAGGGCCCTGTGTGAGTTTAATAATAACAGTAACAATAATAATAATACGAAATTTATAAAGCACCACAATGCTGTTGGTCGACTACGGAGGCGCATGTAGGAACGATGACATGTAGGAACAATGTCCCAGTAATTGGACATAAGCTGTGGAGTTTGTGTTAACACTGTGACGTTATGTGGACGAAAATGAAGGATTTTTTATGGCAAGGATAAGGTGACGTACATTCTGATAATAATTTAACACAGACTGCATGATACAAAAAGAACTTGGCTATGCTTATTAATGGGTGCAACAATCGACTTCACTTTACATCACACAGAAGTGCAGTCTGCAGTACTCACTTGTCTTGTGATGATGACGTTCGCAACTTGCAAATTGTTGCTCGTCAAAGACTACGTTTTCTGCAGCTGCTAAAGCGGCAGGGACTTGACAGTACTTGTTTATATGTTGTGTTCAAAGCCATTGTATTGTCCACTATGGTGTATGCAATGCCAGCCTTTTCAGGCTACCTCACTGAATCAGATGTTAATTTGTTGCAAGACGTCATTAACAGATCATTGAAGTTAAGGTATCTCTCCTCAGTTCCTGATTTGCGTTCTCTTATTAGTCGGGCTGACCGCCAGCTTTTCGACAAATTAAACACTAATCCCCAGCATTGTCTTGCTCCCCATTTTGCCTTCTGAGTGCAATTGGGAAACTCGTTCAACACTTCGTGCCCGGGGTCATCGTTTCAGTTTGCCACAGTGCAAAAGTAAACTGTTTAAAGATGCGTATCTTAATCGTGTATTGTTGTATTTTTCAATCTTTTATTTCATGTTCCCATTGTTTTGTCGTGCATTGTACAAAGTTGCAGATGTCAACTATTCTGTTAATAAAGGCTTATTACTACTACTTACAGTTGAATCTCAGCTTGTGTGTTGCAAGAAGGTTAGAGAAGTAGGTTGTAGTACAGAGACAAAGGCCAGTAGAAGTTTGGGTAGTTGTGGAAGCAAATTGTTGAATCAACTGGGAAATGTCAAGGCTTTTATGTAAAATTTTGCATTTCATGTAATGGCTGACATGGGACTGTGCACCGTCGTTAACGAGGAACATCCTGAAATCAGTAACAAGCGACCAGTTTGCTAATGAATGCCGTCAGCTGTAGAAATGCTAGGTTCGAAATGGTGTTGAGGGACAAAGCCTGAGTATAGTGATATCATCGGCGGGACAAAGATTCGCTGTAAACTGATCATACTGTTACAGTAATGAAAAAATGTTGACTTGTGCATGCCGCAATAACAGTAGCATGTTTGCACCAAACGATCCAATTGTCGTTTGGGTCTTTACATTTGTGTGATTGGGGCCAGTTGTTACCCAGCTGTTCCCGGTCTCAGTCATTCCCTGTTGGCCAATAGAAGAACATTGAATGCATGCTGAAATCACATAACGCAGACATACGTGTATGCTCATGTGCAGGGACAAGCAGCTGAAGCGCCGCCGAACGTCACCCTGACTCATTGGCATCGGAACAACGAAGGTTGCTAGCTGACGTTGACACTGGCGGTTCCAAGTACTCAGTGAAGCATTCAGCAACGTTCGTCACGTACAGCGTAGATACATATTGCTTGGATTTCATGTTTGTGACGAAGGTCGTTATTGTGTGTCACGGAACCTGACTGTTTCATTACAGCGGTGGACAGTGGAAAACGTTGTTGGCAATTGTCGATGGTGTGGAGATAATGGCTAACATTTGGAATCGGGAAAAATTGTTACATCTTTCTGACATTGATTTGTCTGATTATACCAAAGAAGGCAAAAAGCGCTATGCTGTTGTTTGTCCGAAACAGAAATGTGATTGTCAATTAATTTGCTCATGTGAAGGGTGTGTTATACTGTGCACAACGAGTGCACTGCACGATGTTTCCGAACTGTTGCAAAAGGTGCAGCTGCATTACGTTGTGCAGATGTGATTTTGCAATTTGTACTACTTGAACTGGTTAGGCTGGGTGGGGCCCGGCATACAGCGATAGAGGCGTGGCATGTGCGACGCATTGTGTTAAGTGTTTTTGCGCGTTGTCATATGATAGCTATGATTGCGTTGCATGTGTTTCCCACCAGATATGTGGCCTATCGTAGCAACAAGTCAGTTGCTTTTTCAGTTGCTTCAAGGGTATACGGAATTATGACTACTGTTCTGCAGTTGACTTATTTCCTGACTAATGAAACACATGAGAATGAGGCTGACATTGTACGCGACACTTGACGCCAACCAGAAATTGCGTCAATGATTATGTAGCAGTTGTTGTGGGGAATAACATAAAAGAGAGGTACATGTATAGCAACATCGTTGTACGTGTTTGTTGTGCGTAGCAATGGACGCGATGCCAGTAGTGTTTTTGACATAGTCAGACAGTGAAATTTTTTGTCATTAAACAAACGGCTACGACTGCAGTCCGGCTACTGACATTGCACTGTTAGTGGCCTAACATTATGCAGCAGATGTTAGCTACTGAGCGTTGTAGTCCTTGCATTGCGGTCACTGCTAGGTAAGTGGCTATTAGGCATACGTCACTGGCCTTTGTATGTCGAGTAATTGCTGTCGACAATGCATGTGCATACTTTACGCATTACTTCTTATGAAATTGACTCGTGGAACATATGTAGAACGTGGTTTTAGTAACGTACATTCGTGTGCTTGAAAGTGCAGTGTCACAATTACGATTACTTGTGTGAAAACTTTGCCTTGCATTGCAGTTGTGGATTGTGGGAAAAAAGTTAACCATGCAGGGATGTAAGTCCCAGTGTGGGAGCTATACGCATCCCATTCCTCTCCTGTTGCCTGTTGTCAAGTCATGTCCCAACTTTGGTCCCTGCCATCTATCCCTACCTTTCATTCCACCACTCTTCTTCACCTCCCCTTCATTCTCCTCATGTCTCTGTCTCCTTACCATCTCCTTTCCATTTCCCGTGTTCTGCCCATTCCCCTCCCAGGTCACAGCTATGGAGTCTGGGTAGGCGCTCTGAGCTTCCACAGTAGACATTGATTTCCCGTAACTCTAATGAAAATACCTACTGGTGCGTGATATTTGTTATATACCCACATTGCATTGCAGTGTACGTTACAACTCACGTAAGTGGCTACTTGCAAGTCGTGTATTTACACGCAGAGGTCGCTGTGGTCACTTAGGTGTGCAGTAAGCAAATGCATGAGTGTTTTGCTCATGCATGTGCACAGTGTAACCAGAGCATAAGTGTGAAATAGCTTTGTATTGAACATTGTATTTGTGAGCTAATTAATGATGTTATCAATTGCTGTGTTTCAACATGTAGGACGGGTGAAGTTAATGAATATGAGTACAGTGTAGTTTGTGATTGAAAACCACACACAAAGTGAAAATTCGATAAGCATGAAATCTGTTTCGTAAAGCTTTATAGAAAACACGGTTTACGATTGGAATTATAGCTTGCTGAGTTGAGCTAATGCCAGAGAGAGCGCTGACATCATTTACCGTATGTGACGCATACGGCAACCTTGCAGGTCAGCCATAGTTACTTACGTCACTTAGGGCATTGTGAACAAGAAGCAATGCGAGACGAGAGGGTTATTTAATACGACGAATAGTGTTGTATTGTTTCATTAGTAGGTTAATTTTGGGAATAAAAGAAATGTCATTTGCAGGTTTCACTGTGATTTATAACGAGTTCTGCTAATGTGGGAATAGTGTACTGTGTGGACACCCTGCAAGTGTAAATTACACGCTTGTACGGAAAAGATTAGCCATAAATCAGGTGGATCTACCAACATACGGCATGAATTTGTTTGCAAATGCTGTTTTTTGAGTGCCTTTCGCCGTTTGATGACACAAACGGATGCAAGACGTGAGCTCTTACGTCAGTTACGGCTAGTCACACATAGCGAAGCTTTACCATGCCCCTCCTCCCGTTCATTTGACTTTCTACAGTTACGGTGATTGTCTGGAGGTTATGAAGGAATACTTTCAGAACTGTTTTATATCGAAAACATGCTACCTTTTCAATGGGTACAGTTAAAAAGTAGTTCATTCAGCCCGGTTGGGCCTTGATTTTGTTTGTTTATTATTGGGGGGTTGCATGAGTTATCTGTATGTTCGTGTATGTGTTGTTTTAGCTGGGACAGTTGCATCGTTTCTCTTCATGTTTACTGTTGTAACAAACTTAAATGACCCCTCTTCGAGCTTTTTGCTCCCTCCCCGTTACTGCGGGTTAGGATCTGGCTCAATCCCTTTAAGGGCCATTTTGAACCAAAAGCAATACGATAAGAGGCGGCCATTAATGTCGCTGGTCATCCATTACGGAATAGGAGATGTCCCAGGATGTATCCGCCTCCGAAACTACGTATATTGTGTCGGGTGGAGTGTGCGCTCACTCTGTGTAGCACGCAGTGTAATTGTCGTGACAAGGTACAGCACGTATGTAATTGTTTAATACAAACTAATAGTTTGCCAGAGTATCTGTGGGAATGTAATTTTGCAACCGAGTCTGATGTAATGATGAATGAGGATTACTGTTTTTGCCGTGCACACTGTTTATCCTCAGTACTTGCATGTTTCCCCCTTACATCCTGTCCCTTCTCTTCCCCTCTTCCTTGCCGTCCTTTCCCCTCTCCTTCCTAGCACCACTCACGTCCCCTTCCTTACCGTTGGAAATAGGCAATTTTCAAGCTCGTTAACGGCAACACGAGTCATAAACACAGCAAATTGTACTAAATAAAGCATTACCACGTAGCCTAGCTCTCAGTGTACTACTGAGCAATTTTGAATTCATGCTGCCAGTTGCGGTGGCGGCTTTATGAAGTCAATATAGTGACTTGACTTTGTAACTCCATTTTACTGTGTGCAGAAATGGCTTTGTCGGCCCCACGTGGTGCCTCGATTGCTATAAATTTATGGTGTCCCAAACAGTTGACCAAACTTTGGCGCACTGTAGGTACAAGTTGCAACGACGAAAGTCGAAAATATGTGGCAGTAATCGGCAGAATTGCTGTACAATTCATGTACCCCGGTACAACGTCTGCTGATGCTGGCCTGAATCGGTTTTCTGTCACTTTATTTGCTTTTGTATTGCAGCCACTGAAACAGAGCAACGCATAACGCGCTGTATGCAATGATGTTGGTTTTGAAAACGGCTAGTGCACTAGGGTTTCCGGTTTTTTGAAAAGGGCCCTTAATTGGAAAATGTTCACAGTGATGTATATCACCTTGTCGTTCATTTTTAACTGCTTTCTCTACTAATTCCAACAGCATCGTGGATGTCATTGTGACATATGATCCCTCGTGTCACAGAGCCCTGTTTCAAGGCACTTGCATTATTGCGTTATATTGTGTGCATACGTTTGTGCGTCAATCTCAAAATTGTGATCCGTAATCAACGTAGCTGGTAAGCAATGGAAGACGGCCAAAGATGTGGAGAGTTAAAATCCAGCATTGTCAGCTGCATGAAGCGATTTTTCATGCGTATGAAATGAAGTCGAAACTGCGTCATTTTGTCATTGTTTTTATTTTTGGGGCCATTAGCAATGTTCCGTCTAAGCTGCGCGGCCGCGCACATGACAAAAAACGCCGCGCGGAAGTTGAAAACTGCCGCGCAGTGAATTTCAATGTCATCTGCTACATATACATTTGATGGGATTCTAGCCGCTGGACTCTTGACTTTGGTCCGGAGAGTGGAGACTGGATGTAGGTCGAGCAACATTACGCGGGTGTAAATGAGAGTGAAGTTGTTGTCGTCTTGGGTGACATCTGCCGAAAAAGTGAACAATGTTAACTGACAGTGAAGCTGAGATGTCTGAGATGAAAGGTGGCGTGCGTGCGCAGTTGCAGCAGAACGTGAAGTAACGTGACATGACGTGGCCATGCCCAGATTTTCTTAGTTTCGTATTCACAGTCCCGTCCTGTGGTGAGCAATTTTTGATTTTTTATTTATTGCGAGAAGTAACTTAGCAGTGTCTGACCATTCCCACGTGATTGGTGTTTGTGTTTTGGCCGTTTTCAGTGGTTTCGTAGGTACTACTCGCATAACTTCATGACGCGATTCTCCCCCCCCCCCGAAAAAAAATGTCCCATGTTAAATTTTGACACTCACGCCTTTCACCTGTGTTCTGCTAGACGTTATAAGCCTCGGCTTACGCCACTTCAGCCACCCCCCCCCCACTCCCGGAATGAAGCCAACGCTTGCCGTTGTGGCTTTAACTAAATTCTGGGCCCATATGCCAAAGTGTCCGAATATCTATTCCACGGATTTTGAGCGATGGGTTTTCAACACATTATTTACGACATTACCTCGCTTTTTCGGTGTCACAAATGTTCCCGCCCCAAATTCTCCCTCGTGACTCCAACCACACCTAGTGTATGGTTATATAAGCTGGTATCATACTGGACTATGTCAGTGTGATCAGGGTTTGCATTAAGTACTACTGTTGGGGTTGCCAGTTGTCTGGTTTGTTGATGGGCCAGTCAGGTGTTTGGGCAACCTGTCCGGTTACAATACGGAGAACAAACCGGTAAAATGCTTGTCCGGTTTTTAGTTCTTTTCGCTGCGAACTGCACAACAACACAATATGTTTGTGTGTTTTGTGCAAGCGTTTAATGAAGGCAGACCAGTGTGCTTCCAAATACCAAAAGTGAACATTTGCAACACTGGCATTTACTGGTTCTTATTGTGACCTTATGGTTGCGATTGTTACGTTGTAACAGCAATTACAATCACTTCTCATGTGAGTAAACTTGTTATGTACGGAACTACTTTTTGCTTTGCCTGGAATTCAAACAAAGACTTACCATCCGCAGGGCGATGTTGGTGTCATTGTGCATATGTTATTTACAACTGGAATCGGAAAAGTGCAGAAACTTCACTAACAAAGCAACATAAACAGTAGGTTGCCGTTACGGATTAAACTGCATGACATTTGTCTGGTCGAAAATTACCACATTCGTTTAACTTTTTGCTAACATTGTCAGAAATTTGAAGCCGACAAATATATATCAAATCGATTTCAGCTTATCAGCTACACGATTGAGCACTTTGCTGAAATTAGTTTCTGTTTCTGTCACGAAATGTCAATGTTCATAAATTGTCTGCGAATATGTGCACGTTGGTCTGAAATGCTGAGCATTGTGCAATGCCAATTGGCATGAGTATTAGCTGCGGCGTTATTGTTTTAAGGAGAGAGTCTTTGTGAGAAAAAACATTACGCTGTGTCACAGTGGTGAAAGAAGCCATCCTCCTACTTGGATCATTTGCAAACGTTTTAACAACTGTAGTTGCTACAAGGTGAAACGGGCTCCAACAGACGCAATCAATTGTTGGAGCACAAGCACAGTCGTTTTGCGTTGTTTTTTGAGCAGTCATACGTCACTAATGCTGTATGAATGCCGGTCATTGACAAGCGCTCTTCAACCGTGGAAACATCTGTTTTGTGTATACAATTATCCTTGCATTGGATGCTAACGTCTACTTTATCCATTCATTTGTACACACTTTTACCTTACTGTAACGTGTAAGTGGTTCGTGTGTCGTCATTGTAGTAGGCCTACGTGGTGTTATACCAGTGATTCTAGATACGTGACGATGACGTCCCAAAAGTCGTAACTTCATCCGCTGTATTACTCCACTAAGTACTAAGTAGCCCATACACGAGAAACATACGGCAGTGCATGTACGCCTACTCACAGCACATAAACTCAGTAGACGTCAAAGCGCATGCCGAAGAACCTGTCGGTCAGGGATAAGTGATGGAAAAGCTGTTCACATTCGCAGGTGCAGAAAAATGTCTACGGAGACGTGTCCGGGATGAGATGTCCTACTCAGGGTGGGGCATGTGTCTGAAGCGCTGATGTAGTGAGCAAAGGTTGGGACCCTTCCATGAAGTGTTGAGATCGAGTGTACCAGTGTGTCAGAACAAGTTTATATACATGATGCCGTGCAGGTAAACCGTGCACAAGTATGTATAGAGTACAGTCCCCCCCAACGTTTCCTCCCATCGAACCTATCGCCTTTACGCTTACAACGACCCCCTTAATGATTTGATCTCTCAGCTGACGCACACTAAGCTCAACAACACTACTTCCCCGTTGAAGTTAAAATTCGAACGACAAAACAGGCGATGACCGTTGACCGTCAATGTGGAATCAGAAAAATCGTGACTACGCAGTAGTCGCAGTAGCGTATTGCAGTCTGACAACGAGATCGGATTTATTCGTAAAGTTAAGTTTCAATGAAACACTGAAGTATAATGTCATAACAAAAGCCCTGAAACCCTTGTGGAGCGGCTGTAGGCTAGTAGTAGCCTAGTAGTAGTAGTAGTAGTAGTAGTAGTAGCAGTAGCAGTAGTAGTAAGCCTTCCGCCTCCGAAATGACCTATATTGTGTCGAGTGGGGCGTTAAACTCTACTCACTCACTAGTAGTAAGCCTGTATTAACATACAAGTTGACATCCGCAACCTCGTACAAAGCACGACGAAACAATAGAAACGTGAAGTGAAAAAGATTAAAGTTAAAAATACAATAATAATACACCATTACAGGCGTACGCATCTTTTAGCAGTTTGCTCTGTGGAAAACTGAAACGATGATCCCCGGGAAGATGTCTTGAACGAGTTTCCAGATTGCGCTCAGGGGAGAAAAGGGGAGGTAGACAATGCTGGGGATGAGTGTTTAATTTCAATAATTTGTTGAAAAGCTGGCGGTCAACCCCGCTAATAACAGAACGCAAATCAAGAATTGCGGAGAGATACTCCAAGTATAGTGTCTGTGTCTGTAAGTGCTTATCCTCTCATAGTTAATAATTCATATTTGTTATTTTATAATTTGTAGATTAACTAGAAAGTTATTCATGCAGTCGTTATGTAGCTTCTGCATGAATATTTTAATACTATAGTGTAATATACACTCTAGTTCTAAATATAATATCTATTCAGGCAATAAATTCTCGGGTAGATAAGATTGAAAACGTTACTCGTAAAACCATAACGGAAAACATACCTATATTTATTGTTTACATTTATTGCTTAGGTTTTCTCTTGCGACAGTTCATATATAAATTGTAAGAGAGATTTATTACATTATTTTATATTTTTCATGTAGAATAGATTTATGTATAGAACTTAGTGTAAGTATCATTATACTCAGATCCAGTTGTTACTACGCATAATAATACGTTACTAGTTATCTCTATTTTCAGTGACAGTGACGGGCGATATGTACATGTTTCATTATATATCATAAGCTTTTAGTGAAAAGTAATCACAATCAAGCTGCAGTTGTATTTTACATGTTATGTAGTATGATTTATATATATTCCATTTTCACCATACTATAGACAACACATTGTAGTTTAGCAATTGAGGCAGTATGCATGCTGAGCACAGTTCTTTATGTGGTAAGATTTTTGTGGATTATCATATAAAAAACAGGTTTACCCTGATATTATTAAATACCGTCAAGTTCTTGGGTGTTTGTACTATTCCATATATTGGCCGAATTACGCAAGATCTGAAGTAAAGGATATCTAATCATTGTTTGAGGTCATATGTTATTTGTAAAAATATTTTCAGGTTTAAATATTATTATTAACTCATTACAATTGTTTCTAAGTTTTTAAAATTAGTGTTTAATAGTAACTTTAGCTTTCTGACTAACCGCAACTGCCGGAATAGATTTTGTTACCAAAGAAATAACTATTAATTCAAGATTTGTCTTATTTATTAACATTATTTATTGAATTTCAAAGTAATTTAATTTTTGTCGAAAAGGAATTGTTGTAATCAATGTATTCGTTAGAATCGAACTTATACCAGAGTGGTCATTTTGGGGTTATGGGCCAAATAGATTATTTTTAGCCTATCTTATTGTAATCCCTGCAACAGACTTTAAAATTTCCAATTTAATGTTGTTAAGGCAACCACAGTGCTTAACACCATATAATTATTTCAGTAGGTATGGCAATTAGTATATTACAGTGGGTGAGATGTGCGAAAAAAATCTGATTGTATTTATTGATTATGTTCTGTATGTAGTGGATTAACTATTTTTAGTCAATTAATTTGACTGATATTAATGTAGAGACTTAATGAGTATAAAGAGGTGCTGAATCTTGTTAGTATTATCAGAGTTATTATTGTTGGTGACACCATAAATACAGATATTAGATTATAGTTTCTCCTATGACGTTTATTGTTGTTGGTGGTAGGTCTATATTTATTCTTATCGTGATTATTCATATTATTGATAGTTGAGGTCTTATTCTTAAAAAACTCTTATTATTATAACATTACATTACATTGCTTAGGAAAAATATTCACGATGATGTTAAACCATGAGTCAGTAGTATGATCATTCTTTTGTACTGGCCTAATTTGAGTTAGATATTGTTGCAGTTACTAGAAGGCCTGTATGTCTAATAGATGACCAAGCAATGAATGCATTTGCTTTTTGGTCAGATTGGCGAAGCCATATTACATTGGCAATAATTGCTGTCATTATTTCTGTAGATAGAATAACTCAGTTTATACGTTCGATGCTGGTTAATATTATCTTTCTTATTCGGATTATGCCATAGACCTGTAATAAGATAGCTGCTAGAACTATAGATCCCGCAAGTGGTGCTTCTACGTGAGCTTTTGGTAGCCATATATATAGTGAAAATACAGGGAGTTTTACTCTAAATGCAGTTACGAAGTTTAATAACATAGTATTGTGATTGAATAAGATATGTACATTCATTTTCATTATAAGTCCTATGTAAAACCTTACATTTACTATTGTTATTATCATTGTTAGGTGAGGCAGAGCTGCTGGAATAGTATATATAATAATGTATATTGTTGCATTTCTTTCGTTCTGGTTGAATGCCTCATAGTGTAATTAGTGTAATGATTGTGAAATAAATGACTCAAATATGATATACAATAATAGTAAGTTATTTGTACAAAGCATGTTATTGATAATATTTATTAATACTACAGTAACAATAGTAAATGTATTTGGTTTTATGTTATTGATTGTCATCTACTTAGAATTATTACAGAAAAAAATTGATATTCTTAGGATTGTTATTATTATAGGTATAGAATATGTTATTATATTTAGTTAAGTTATGGTGGCTGTTGGTAATAATGGATTTATTATTGTTATTATTATTATTATTATGATATTAATAATAATTGTTGCCATTTCTCATGATTTGGTCGTATGTCTAATAATGAGTAGCAACCTCAAAATGCTATGTATTTTGGCATTTATTTATTGAGTTATTCCTGGTTCTATGATATCCATCTTTTCGTCTTGCTATAACTATTAATATAGCACTTGTAATAGCTGTTGAAACTCTTATAGCTAATAGAATAACTGCTGACGGTCTTACATTTACTGATATATCATTTGTTAATATCGGTGTAAAGTAAATAATTAGACGTATCATTCTTTTCAAGCATTGTGGAGTTGCTAGGAAATGATTTTGTCCATAAATGTTTTACAGTAAGGTAATTATGAATGATACAATAATTATCATGTTTATTGATTTATTAATGAGAGTTTACAATAAATTGCATTATGATTTACAAGGTCGTAGCTATTTCATTACCTGTCAATGCGTTTTATTCAGAGACTTAGAAGTAAGAATTTTAATTTCCACAATAATGTTTTTAAAACTATCTCAAAATTGATAAGGAATCTATTATATGAAAAATCAGTGTATTATTTATACTACCAATAAGATTAATAGACACTGTTAAGTTGAAAATTGAGTCGAAATCAGTGTTTCTTGTCTATGATACCTAATATTTCAGTTTTGATTTGTAGTACAGAATTTTAGCAATAATTTCATTACGAGAAGGATTTTTTAAATTTATGAAGGTAGGTGAATGGAATCTATTGTGTAATGTTCATTTTGAATACGGGGAGTTTAGCCGTGAATTATTGAGCACATATTTTTTTCTCGATAATACAGATTGTTGGACCCAGTTTGTCCCAAAAATTTGTGTTAAATTTTTTATACGAAATTTTATCAGGGTTTTTCATCGGCTTTATTTTGACCTTACTGACGGCAGCGAATTTAGCTAAAAATTTCAACGTAAATTCGGGCGGGGATATTTCGCATTTTATGTGTCCTTAAAGTGATCAGGTGTCATACGGTATTTCACTGCATGTAATTGATATGTATATGTATCAATATACAGGGTGGCCCCCAAAAAAGTAAGCCACTATCGAGAATCATCATTAGATCGTACTAAAAATCGTCAACCAGGATAGATTTTTCAACAACTTTTGTTACAAAATGAGGACGAGAATATTATGTGTTCATATTGACAGTAGGTCACACAAAGAATACTTATTACCAACGGATTTTATTATAGTGCTTGCTTCATACTTTAAATTTACGAAGAAATCTAATCTCGTTGGCAATCTTTAGTACGATTTTTCGAAAAATCGGTGGTGGCTTACTTCTTTGGGCCAACCTGTATGAAATTTTATTACAGGTCATTTTGGCATATAGAAAATGATGTACTTTTTGCCACCCCTCTCCTCCCTTTAATATAATGCTTTGTCTTATATATATATATATATATATATATATATATATATATATATATAGTGCAATTATATTACGCCATGCACTTAGATCGAGTAAGCATTAATTGCTTATTAAACAAATAATGTATTTGACTACGGACTAAGTTCTAACTTACTGTTAAAACTAAAAACGCAGGTGCTACTTCCGACCGACCCCTTTCCTACAGAGTGACAGGCCTAAAGATGCACCAATTAACAACTAGGGCCTACAACACAGCTTAAAGTTATTCAGACATTTATTGACTAATTTATCGAAACCAATCATCCATACCATAGTTCAGGCAGTCAACAAACACCACGAATAAATAGCAACTCGTTGAATAACGTTACCGAATGTCAAATTGTAGTCAAACTGCCACAGATCTCAACTGAACTCAATTCAGAATAAAAGCGAAAACTGCATAAATTAATCTCATCAAAACTCGCCGAAGTAATCCGAAATAATCTAAAGCGCTTACGAGCGCGCCCCTTTTATATGGAAAATAACCTACCCCGGGGTCAGATACCCACCCAGGTTGGGTTAAGCTGCTATCCCCCGTGCCATGTCACGCAATATAGCCTATGCATAGTTGCCTATGGCTGAATTACATAAAAGCGTTAAATAAATAACGTTATGCAAATAATGAACATTTAGATGAAAAAAATTATCGAACGCTCAGAATTAAGACTTGCGGCCTAAAGTGTTCGCGATAAATATTTTAACATTGGAGAAACAGTTTCATAATATTTTGCACAACATCAATGCATACAGTTCGCGCAGCACGAGGGATTCGTAAAGGAAGAAACATGACCTTTTGAGTGACAGTTAAACTATGTAAACTAACACAAAAAGCTACTTTTAGTGACCTTTAGGTAAAAACAGAGCAACAAGTGTAGCTAATTCAAATGTTGACTCCTACTACTAAGCAACTGCTAAATGACCTTGAATTCAAGTGACTGTTAATAAAGTGGACTAATTAAAACTATTTAACTCCCTATCATTCATTAGCTTGAAGTGTGTAAATTGCTGTGCGTTTGCATGGACGTTTTTAAACACGCCGAAATCGCTGGGTGGCGTCACTGTACTGCTCATAGCTTATAAACGCTGAAAGTTAATTATATGCTGATAAGACTTTTATGTGTATATTGAGTGACTATAATTTGTCCGCAACATTTGGCTTTGAAGTTCCAAGCGATTGCTGAGAAAACTGCCAACAAATCTTAGGGATTACTTTTTTGCCGCACCCTCCAGTTATTGAGGCGAAAAAGTCGGTCACGCATATATCTCATACCAACGAATAGTGCTTGATTCATAACTTAATTTGACAAATGTCTAATCTCGTTGATAGGCTTTACTTCGATTTAATAAGACTTTGTGATCAGTTGGTAGTGGTTTACTTTTTGGGGCCACCCTGCACAATTGCTCATGCACCGTGTCACGTTACCCATCAACGGGAGGGAAGGGCAGAAACGATCCACAATTTTGAAATTCCTGTCTAGGCCTATTCACTTTGCCAATTACAGGGCGCTACGACGATTAAACGCATAGGCGAAAATATAGCGTTATACCCATGCATTGTGACGACTATAGGCCTAAAAATTCACTACGCATGGGGTCCCCTAAAACCACACATAACATTTTTTGATCCTGAATTCACTATACAACTTGTATGAGGCTACGGTTACGATTAAGGGCAGTTAAAATATAGACCTATATGCGCAACCCCATGTCCAGTCAAAATCGGTCCCATAAATTACGGTTTTCAGGACATTTAAGGGTGTAAATATTACTTATAGTCATCGCTTCCCCAAAAATCACTTCCTTGCCCCGAACGACATCTTTTGACATATTTTGAGTAAATATCCGTCAGCGGCGTAAGCGCTAAAATACTACAGCTACAGTCACATCAAAATCACGGCAAACTCACGTATTTGGGGAGCAGAACCCCCTAAACTGATCGCTACAAAACGCTGTCACGTTAAGCGAAGTTATATCTGGGGAGGCGCTAAAGCAAACGTTTAGGCCTACCAGAAATCGAACGCTATTTTACACCGTCAGTTTTCTTCTTACTTATTTATAGTATTTCGTGCGACATAAATGCTTATCTATGTATATGCTCATTAATATTCATGAGAAAACCGGGTGTGTCCGGCAGGGGGTCTACGCACTGGAAAGGAAGTGATGACCCAGCGACAGATAAACATGTTAGTGTGAGAGGAAAAAGTGTTTATATTTTAAGAACGTAATCTGCCCCAAGAATAATTTGGTGACAAATGTGCATCGGAACATGTGAGTAGATGATACCCACTTGGT
>Ga0209568_1000190_pt1 | contig 21470 bp, 19 predicted proteins | sample WorMetOlspDAHAB2_FD_187406 | JGI IMG/M metagenome (GOLD analysis project Ga0209568, IMG submission 187406) | Marine gutless worms symbiont microbial communities from Max Planck institute for Marine Microbiology, Germany - Olavius sp. DAHAB.2... ...
GCTGCGCCGCCGTCAACTCATCGACACGCGAGAACCAGTCCCGAAAGCGCTCGTGATCCATCTCTCTGACTCCCAAAGCGTATCGAGAGGGATTCTACCACAATGCCTACGAATCGCGAATTGAGCCATAATAATAAGCCGGCACGGCGGCGATGGCGGTGAAGTACATGGACGAATAGAAGACGATGGTCATGCCCGAATCGGTCCGTGTCAGCACCTTCACCACCAGCAGGGTCGCCGCCCAGAACAGCGACGAGGCCAGCGCCACCACGGCCCCCGGCTCCATGGCCTGGGTGCCGGGCCTGAGAATGATCAGGGTGCCCACGAGGCCGATCAACACCGCCGCCCAGCGGCGCAGGCCCATGCGCTCGCTCAGGAACAGCACCGCGCCGACGGAGGTGAAGACGACCACCGAAAAGCTCAGCGCCGTGGCGTCGCCCACCGGGATCATGGCCAAGCTGTAGAACCAGGTGACCATGGCCGCACCCCCCAGCACGCCGCGGATGAACTGCAGGCCCGGCCGGCTGGTGCGCCACCAGCCCGTGCCCTGGCGCATCAGCATGGGCACCAGGATGAACAGCGGCACGGCGGTGCGGAAGAAGGCGATCTCCATGGGATGCAGATCCTGGCTGAGGCGCCGCACAATGACGTGCAGCAGGGACACCAGGCAGGCGAACACCGCCATCAGCAGCATGCCGCGGGTGTTGGGGGGAAGGCGTTCCCAAAGGGATTGGCGGGCGATGCCCTCGGGTGGGGCGCCGCCGTCGGCGTGTGTCATGGCGGCCATCATAGAGCAACCCGGGCGGCTGGCCAGGACCCGCCGTTTCAATCGGCGCGGCCCGCATCCGGCCCCTTGCCGGGGCCCGGCGGCGGCTCCATAATCGCCGCGCCCACGGGAGAGTACATGAAAGAATGAGAAACCTCGTCCGCCTGCTTGCCCTCCTGCCCCTGTTGGTTCTGGGGGCCTGTTCGACAAATCCGGCCACCGGCAAGCAGAGCTTCACCGCCTTCATGTCGCAAGACGACGAGGCGCAGATCGGCGCCGAGGAACACCCGAAGATCCTCCGCGATCTGGGCGGCGCCTACGATGAGATCGAGCTCGGCGCCTACGTGGCGAGGATCGGGGCGCGGCTGGCGGTGCTTTCGGAGCTGCCGAAGATCCAGTGGCGGTTCACGGTGCTCAACGACCACCGGGTCAATGCCTTCGCGCTTCCCGGCGGCTACATCTACCTGACCCGCGGGCTGTTGGCGCTGGCCGCCAACGAGGCGGAGATGGCCGGCGTCCTGGCCCATGAGATCGGCCACGTGACGGCGCGCCACTCGGCCCAGCGCTACTCCACGGCCATGGCCACCAACATCGGCCTGACGGTCCTGGGCGTGCTCGGCAGCGCCGCCGGCGTTCCCTCGGGCGTCGGCCAGGTGGCCAACCTGGGCGCCCAGGCGGCCCTGCAGCAGTATTCCCAGGGCCAGGAACTGGAGGCCGACATGCTGGGCGTGCGCTACATGACCCGGGCCGGTTACGACCCCCAGGCCATGACCAGCCTCTTCCGCAAGCTGAAGGCCCATTCCGAACTGGAGGCCCGCGAGCAGGGCCGCGACGGGGTCAGCCACAACATCATGTCGACCCACCCGCGCACCGAGGACCGCATCATCCAGGCCATCAAGCTGGCCAAGAAGAAGGCCGTGGCCCGGCCCATCGTCAAGCGCCGCGCCTACCTCCGGCGCATCGACAATCTGGTGTTCGGCGACGACCCGGCCCAGGGGATCCGCCGCGGCCGTGCCTTCATGCATCCGGACCTGCGCATCGCCTTCCAGGTGCCGCCCGGCTTCGTGCTGTTCAATTCGCCGAAAAAGGTGGTTGCCTTCGGGCCCAACAAGTCGCGGATCATCTTCGACATGGCCGGCCGCAAGGATCTGCCCAACGTGCGCTCGCTGTCCCAGTATCTGAGCAACGTCTGGGGCCGCAACCTGGACATCGGCCGGGTCGAGCGGTTGGATGTGAACGGCCTCGCCGCGGCCACCGGCTCGGGCCGGCTTTCCACCCAGGACGGGCCGCGCGACGTGCGCCTGGTGGTGATCCGCGGCGACCACGAGAAGATCTTCCGCTTCGCCTTCATCACGCCGCCCGGCGAAACCGCAAAGCTGGCCACCGAGTTGAAACGCACCACCTACAGCTTCCGTCGGCTGAGCCGCCGGGAAGCCGCCGATATCCAGCCGCTCCGCCTCAGGGTGGTCACCGTCAAGGCCGGCGACACCATCGCGCGCCTGGCCGACCGGTTCCCCTTCGAGCGGTTCCGGCGTGAATGGTTTCGGTTGTTGAACAACCTGAAGCCGGGCCAGAAACTGACCCCCGGTCAACAGGTCAAGATGGTGGTGGGGTGACGCCCCGCCCCGGGGCGGTCGGTTAGGCCGCCTTCAGGACCTTTTCCAGTTTCACCGTCGCCGTTTCCACGTCGGTCTTGTCGACGGCGGCAACCTCGGCGGCCAGGCGGTCGCGGGCCGCCTCGTAGATCTGGCGCTCGGAAAAGGACTGGTCCGGCTGGCCCACGTTGCGGTGCAGATCGCGCACCACCTCGGCGATGGACACGGGATCGCCGGAGTTGATCTTCGCCTCGTACTCCTGGGCGCGGCGGCTCCACATGGTGCGCTTGACCCGGGCCCGGCCCTTCAGCGTGGTCATCGCCTCTTCCATGATCTTCCGTGAAGACAGTTTGCGGAGCCCCGACGTCGCCGCCTTTTCCACGGGCACCCGGAGGGTCATGCGGTCGCGCTCGAAGGTGATGACGATCAGTTCCAGCTTGTGGCCGGCGATTTCCTGCTTCATCACGTCGGTGACCTTGCCGACCCCATGGGTCGGGTAAACCACGAAATCTCCAGATTTGAAGGTCGGTGCTTTCGGCATATCTGTCAGCTTCTCCAATTCAACGCGTAACGCTCTTTCATACGGTTCGCCGGAGGGCATCCGCCGGGGCGGATCCTATCCGCCCCCCGGTTCCTGCAACGTCTCCCCGGAATTCCCCCTATCGGTCGTTCATTCAGCCCCTTGATTCAGTCCCCTTGGTCCGTGGACGGAACGGCTTCCGTCGCAAACAACGGAAAACCGGCTGTAGGTGAAGAAACTCCCATTTCCAGGCATTTCCCGACGCACAACCGGCGAATGATCTAGTATATCACATGAAAACAGGCAAAAAAACACCCGTTTTCAATCTCCTAGCCTGATACGGGCCAGGGGCCTTCGAATCCGTGGCTTTTCCTAGTCCCCGGCGCCGGGGTTCGGGCTCAGTTGCTCGAGCTTGCCCGGCTTGTCCTTCCATTCGTCGGCGTCGTCCGGGGTCTCGCCCTTGCGGGTGATGTTGGGCCATTCGGAGGCATACTTGGTGTTGATCTCCAGCCAGGATTCGACATCCGGCTCGGTGTCCGGCACGATGGCCTCGGCGGGACATTCCGGCTCGCATACACCGCAATCGATGCATTCGTCGGGATGGATCACCAGCATGTTCTCGCCCTCGTAGAAGCAGTCGACGGGGCAGACCTCGACACAATCTTGGTATTTGCACTTGATGCAGTTTTCGATGACGACGTAAGTCATTTAATTCTCCAGTCGAACACGCCCGCCCGGCGGGCGAATCCTGGGGCCAACGTCCCGGCACGCATCGGTTTACGCCGCCCCGTCCACAATGTCCAGCCGTTCCAGGACCCGTTTCCGGGCGGCACCACTTTCCCGGTCGGTCACGTGCAGCAGCCCGGTAACCCGGCGGATCAGGTTGGCCTCGTAATCGTGGAGAACGCCGTCGGCGTAGGCGACCTCCCAAAGCATCTCGATCATCCCGACCCGGTCGGCGTGATCGAAATCGTCGCGCAGCACCCGGGTGAAGGTGAACAACTCGACGGCGTTTTCCACCGCCGTCTCCGCCTCCTGCAGGATGGCGTCCACGTCGGCGCCGTCCAATTCGAAGCGTTCGGCCAGCAATTGCGTGATGGTGGCCCGCTCGTCGGCGTCGAAGTTGCCGTCCATGACCGCCGCCTCGATCATCACGGCGGCCGCCGCCGCGGCCACCGTGTTCTCCGCCGCGGCGGGCTCGGGGCTCGCCGCCGGACCGAACAGGATGCTTTTGATATTGGCCAGCATGGACCCTCGGTATCATAGGCCCCGGGGGGCCGCAACCCTCGGTAAAGTATGGATAATCATTGTCCGCGGCGGGTCCGGATATTAGGTATGGAGGATGATCCGGACAAATCCCGAAGATCGGCTCGACGCGCCCGCGGCCAGGCGCAACCGCGACCCCATCCGGGCCGTGCTGGCGGATTGGCTGGGGTCGGCGGAGCGCGCCCTGGAGGTGGCCTCGGGCACCGGCCAGCACGTCGCCCACCTGGCCGCCCATTTCCCGCACATCGCCTGGCAGCCCAGCGACATCGACGCGCTCCACCGGCGCTCCATCCGGGCCTGGACCGAGGATCTGGGGAACGTCCTGGAGCCGCTCGCCCTGGACGCCACGGCGGACGACTGGGCGGTGGCGCCCATGGACGCGGTGCTCTGCATCAACATGATCCACATCGCGCCCTGGGCGGCCTGCCTGGGGCTTCTCGCCAACGCGGCCCGGACGCTGGCGGATGGGGGCATTCTCTATCTCTATGGCCCCTACATGCTGGACGGCCGCCACACGGCGGAAAGCAACGCCCGTTTCGATGCCGGCCTGCGCACCCGGGACCAGGCCTGGGGGATCCGCGACCTGGCCGACGTCCAGGCCGCCGCGGCGCCCCACGGCCTCGACTTCGAGACCACCGTCGCCATTCCCGCCAACAACCTCTCGGTGATCTTCCGGAAGACCGCCCCGGGGCAGATTTAGACCCGGCAAATCCTGCCCAATGCCGGGTTTCGGCGAATTTCCCGGCCAAAACCGTCCATGAATTCAGGCACATGGCATTGGCCCGGTCTTTGCGACTCCGTTGCCAACAGACACAACACTCCCGGGACGGAGGAAACCCATGCAATCCTTTTCCAAGCAACGCCGCGAGATCACGCCCTGGAGCGCCATCGGCGAGTTCCTCAACGGCATGCGGATGGGCGAGGCCAGCGATGAGTCGGTCCTCGACCACATCGGCGCCGCCAATCCGGCCATCGCGCCCCGCTCGGCGCCGCCCCTGTTCAACTGCCGCGCCAAGAAGGTCGGCGCACCCGCGCAACTGTTCCCCCACGCCCAGCGCCTGAACGCCGCCAAGGCGGCCGCCGACCCGGCGGTCAGCGGCTGGCTGGACATGCTGGAGCGGCTCCGGCCCTTCAACATCAAGGGCCGGATCGCCGGCATCCACCGCTATCTCGCCAACACGGACGACCTGGGGGCCATCGCCCGGGTGGTCCGGTCCCTGTCATGGACCGGGCCCGTGGTCCGCACCCACCGCGACGACCAGTCCGGCGACGCGGCCCTGGCCCGCTACGTGTCGCTCCGCCATCTCGGCATCCACACGGAGCGCCTGCGCCTGGTCTGGCTCTCGGATTCGTCCGGTTCGGCGGACTGGATCGTCACCGCCATCCTGGTGGACGGCCAGTGGCTGATCCTCGACCAGTACTACGGCGACGTGGTCGGCGACGACGCCTACCTGGACGCGCTGCCCTATTTCTCCCTCAACGCCGAGGTCTGCCGGCTGCACTGGCGCCCGGGTGACCCGGCCGGCGCCGAGGGCGCGCTCCGGCTGCTCGGCGGTCAGTTGAAGTTCGGCCGGGCGTAAGCCACCGGTCACTTTCCCGGGGCCGTGGACAGCCCCGGGACGTCCCCATACAATTGCCGATAGGTCAATCAACCGCCCAAGCGGGCGGCGGGGAGGGACGCGCGCTGGCTTATATTCCGTCAACCATGGCACTTAGGGCCTTCGAGGCGGCGAGCCGTCTCCTGAGTTTCCAGAAGGCGGCCGAGGAACTGAACGTGACCCCGGGCGCGGTCAGCCGGCAGATCCAGACCTTGGAGGAGCAACTGGGCGCGGCCCTGTTCCTGCGCCACCACAAGCGGGTCGAACTGACGCCCTTGGGCCGCCATTACGCCAACGAGGTCCGCGCCCCCCTGCAGCGCCTGGCCGACGCCACCGCCCAGATCCGCGGCGAGACCCGCTCCAGCGCCATCTCCGTCTGCGCCTATCCGAGCTTCGCCATCCGCTGGTTCGTGCCCCGCTGGGGCCGCTTCTACGACGATAATCCGCACATCGACCTCCGCCTCACCACGTCCCTGAACCCGGCCGACTTCGAGAGCGGCGAATACCACATGGCCATCCAGGTGTTGCCCGGGGGCGAGGCCAAGCCGGGCATCCGGGCGCACCGGCTTTTGGAGATCGACATGTACCCGGTCTGCAGCCCGGCCCTGGCGGCGGATATCGCGGCGCCCGGTGATCTGTCCGGGCAAACCCTGTTGCACGGCAACCCCCGGCCCCAGGACTGGGCCCGCTGGTGCGAGACGGCGGGGATCACGGATCTGGACGTCAGCCGGGGGCTGCGCTTCGAAAGCCTCAACCTCACCTACCAGGCGGCCATCGAGGGGCTCGGCGTGGCCATCGGCGTGGAGGCGCTCATCGAGGCCGATCTCGAGGCCGGACGGCTGGTCCGCCTGTTCCAGGCGAGCCGCCGCTCGACCCGGCCCTTCTGCCTGGTCTACCCGGAGGCCCGGGCCGACGACCCGGGCGTCGCGGCGCTGCGCCAATGGCTGCTCAAGGAGGCCGGCCGGGAAGCCGGGGCCGGCTAGGGCAAACACGAAAAAACGGAACCACCGGGTGGTTCCGTTTAATCGCGTGAAGCCCCTTGAATCGTTCGATCGTGATCCCGTCTAGGCGGCCAGCGCGGCGCGGGCTTGCGCGATGCTCGGCTGTTCCACGTCGAGCAGCAATTCCGCCGCCTTGCCCTCGGCGCCCACGTCTTCCAGGCTCATGGGGTCGTGCGGCCGGAGCTTGTGGTCCATGACCAGGCGCGACATCAAGAGCCGGCGCGCGTCGCCGGTCTCGTCGCCCATCATCACCCCCTCGCGGGCCAGGAGCACGGCGCTCATGACGTGATAGAGGGCGTTCGAAGCCTGGCGCGAGAAGGATTCGTGTTCGTCCTTCCCGGCCACGGCCTCGGCGAACCGCACGGCCTGATCGACCATGGCGGTCAGTTCCCCCCGGTACTGTCCCGGAAGCCGGTCTTCCCCCTCGATGGCTTCGTGCAGGACGTTGCCCAGTGCCTTGTGGGCCTGGTTCTTCGGAATGGCGCGCTTGGTCACGTCCAGCGCCACGATGGACGATGTGCCTTCCCAGACGACGCCCAGGTGCGCGTCGCGCACCAGCTTGGCGTTGACCCATTCCTCGATGTAGCCGTTGCCGCCGCGGGCTTCCATGGCGGCGGTCGCCACCTTGACGTTGTCGCGGCACATGCGGCCCTTGATGATCGGCGTGATGATCCGGAGCGCCGTCGCCGCCTCTTCGTTGCCGGCGTCGGCCCGTTCCATGATGTTTGCTGTGAACATGAAGGTCGACAGCGCCTGTTCCGTGGGCAGCATGGTCTTCATAATCTGGCGGCGCATGAGCGGGTGGTTGATCAGCTTCTCGCCGAAGGTGTAGCGGTTGCGGGCCACCATCATGGTTTCGTTGAAACACCGGCGCATCATGGCGGCGGCGCGCACGCCATGTGAGAGCCGGCTCAGGTTGACCATGTCCAGCATGTGCTTGAGGCCGCGGTTCTCCTCGCCGAGCAGATAGGCCTCGGCGCCGTGGAAGGTGACCTCGCCGGACGCCATGGACCGGGACCCCAGCTTCGGTTTCAGGCGCTGGATGGTGTAGGCGTTGCGCGACCCGTCGTCCAGGGTCCGGGGCACGGCGAACAGCGAAAGCCCGCGGCTTCCCCACTCGGCCCCTTCCGGGCGGGCCAGGATCATGATCAGGCCGCCGTCCGTGGTCGAGCAGAACCACTTGTCGCCGTAGATGCGCCACACGCCATCCTCAAGCTTGGCCTCCACCTCGATGTTGCCGACGTCGGAGCCGCCCGACTGCTCGGTCATGAACTGGGCCCCGGTGACGATGTCTTCGCGGTTCGCCGCCGTCATCTTCGGGAAGTATTGCTCGCGGATATCCGGCGTCGCGTACTTGCCGACCAGGTAGGCGGACGTGTCGGTGGCGCTGATCGGGCACATGAGGCCGAATTCCGACTGCACGAACAGGTACTGGATGGCGTACTTGGCGAGCGCCCCGTGCTTCTCCGGCCAGTCGAAGGCGCCGGGCACGTGGGTCATGCGGTTCAGCGCAAAATCCTCATAGGCCATGCGCTCCATTTCCTTGTAGGAGGGATGGTATTCGATCCAGTCCTCGTCGCGGCCGAAGCGGTCGCGGGCGTGCAGCACCGGGATGTGGCGGTCCGCCTCGCGGGACAGATCGTCCAGCTTGCCGCCGGCCAGCTCGCCCAGGCGCTCGAAGTGGGGCACCATGTGGGTGTGCAGCTTCGGGTCCATGTAGAACTTGAGGAGCGCCTTGAAGCCCTCGTCCAGGTGGTAGAAGTTTTCCCCGTGGCAGTCCGGCGCCACCCAGTCGGCCCCCGACAGATCCTTGGTGGCTTCCGGTTTTGATTGCGCGGTGCTCATGACTGGTCTCCATGCAAGAAATCGATGAAATCAACTGTTCCGCCCATTATGCGGAGATCAGCTCGCCGTCTCAAACGATTAATCGGCGGGGTTTGAGTGAGGAATCATCAATCAACGTCCGATTCGGAGCCGGGATCTTCCGGGATCGGATCGCTCCCGCTCGCGCCGGGAACAAGGAATTGTCCGTCGTCCTGGACGCGCCCCGGGTGTTGCGTCATCTTGGCTCCGCCGGGTTGGCGATTTCACCGGGGAAACCTCATGACCCTACTCAACGACATTTCGACCGCCGCCCGAATCGCGGCACGCGACATGCGCGGCGGCGCGCGGAGCCTGTGGTTGTTGATCGGCGTGGTGGTCATCGGGACGACAGCCGTCGGGCTGGTGGGCACCACCTCATGGAGCCTGATCGACGGGGCCCGCCGGGGTGCGCTGGAATCGGTCGGCGGCGACCTCAGTTTCCGGTTGTTCCATCGTCCCCCCGGCGGCACCGAACTGGCCGCCATCCGCCGCGAGGGCGAAGTCAGCATCACCACCGAGCTGCGCCCCATGGCGCGCGGCTTCGGCGAAGGCAGCGCCGCCGCGCCGCCCGTGCTGGTCGAACTCAAGGGGGTGGACCGGCATTATCCTTTATATGGCGCGGTGGCGACCCGGCCCGCCGGCGACCTGCATCATGCGCTCGGCCGCCGGGACGGCGTCTACGGGGCCGTCGCCGAACCGGCCCTGTTCGAGAGGCTCGGTCTGGAACCGGGCGACAGCCTGCGCATCGGCGCCGTCCGCTATCGGTTGCGCGGAGTCCTGGTCCACGAGCCGGACCGGGCCTTCCGGGCCTTCACGCTCGGCCCGCGCGTCATCGTGTCGCGCGACAGCCTGGCCGCCACCGGCGCCACCGGGGAGGGCGCCGCGGTCTATTACTATACCCGCGTCAAGCTGGCCGGCGGCCCGGGCGGCGGCGACGCGAAGGCGGCCCTGGCGCGCATTGACCGCGCCTTTCCCCGCTCGGGCTGGCGCATGGTCAACGCCCACGAGGGCGTGCCGGGGGTGGAGCGCACGCTGGCCATGGCCCATGTGGTGCTGTTGTTCATCGGCCTCGGCGTGATGCTGATCGGCGGCGCCGGGATTTCCAGCGCGGTCCGTGCCCACGTGGCGGAACGGACGGAAACCATTGCGATCCTGAAATCCGTCGGCGCCGCGCCCCGGGTGATCACCATGGCCATGGGCCTCGAGGTGATGGCGGCGGCGTCGCTCGGTGCCTGTCTCGGCACCGCGCTCGGCGCCTTGGGCCCGGTCATGGTGTCGACCTGGGCCGGTGAATTGCCCTTCGCCCTGCAGGTCGTGCCCGCCGTCCAGCCCCTGTTGGCGACCGGCCTGTTCGGCATTCTGGTGGCCGCCCTGTTCGCCTGGTGGCCGTTGATGGGGGTCCGAGGGATGAACGCCCGGCGGCTGTTTCGCGAGCGCTTCTCGCCGTCGTCTCGAAAACCCGACGGGGCCTGCTGGCTGGGCGCGGCGGTGATCCTCGCCGCCTTGATCGCCCTGGTATTTTGGGTTTCACCCATGCCCGCGGTGACCGTCGGTTTCCTCGCTGCCGCCTTGGCGCTGGCGGCCTTCTACTACGGCTTGGGACTCGCCCTGGCGCGCCTTGCCAGGCGCCTGGCGAAAGGCGCCGGCGCGCCATTTCGCATCGCGCTTTCGAACCTGTACCGGGCCGGCGCGCCCACCGGCCCGGTGGTGCTGGCGCTGGGTTTGACGATCACCCTTTTGGTGGCCCTGGATGGCATCGGCGCCATGGCCGGCCGGCACGTCCAAGACACCATGCCCGGCAGCGCCCCGGACCTGGTGGCCTTCTCCATCGCGCCGGAAACGGCGGCGGAGCTGGATGCCGAACTGGCGGCCTCCGGGCTGGTCCAGCATCGCCGCATGATGCCTTTTCTGCATGCCCGCGTCGAAGCCATCGACGGGGTGGCGGTGCGCGAGCTCGAGATCGCCCGGTCCATGAGATGGGTGATCCGCGGCGATCGCGGCGTGTCCTTCGCCGCAGCACTTCCCGACGGCGCGGGCTGGGACGGCGACGCTTCGGCGGGCCGTGGGTTTTCCTTGGATGCGATGGTGGCGCGGAAGCTCGGCATCAGCCTCGGCGATACGCTGACCTTAAACCTCGGCGGGCACACCCGCACCGGACCGGTGCTGAATTTTCGCCATGTGGACTGGACCCGGCTGGACCTGGACTTCCCCATCATCGCCACGCCGGGCACCTTCGGCGACATCCCCCATACCCTGGCGGCGGCGTTGAAGGCGAAATCGGGCCAGGCGGCGGCGCTCGAGGCGTTCATGAACGCGCGGTTCCCGGACATCCCGCTGGTCCGCGTCGCCGATGTGGTGGCCTCCTTGGCGAAGGCCCTGGAGGCGGTGATGGCTGGCCTCGGCGCGGCGACGTTGATGTGCGGGTTGGCGGCCGTCGTGGTGCTGGTCGGCAGCGTGCTCCGGGGGTTGAGGGAACGCACCCTCGAGGCCGTCCTGTTCAAGGTGCTGGGTGCGCGGCGCCGCCAGTTGTTGGGCCAGTTGACGGTCGAGTTCCTGGGCCTCGGCGTGCTGGTCGCCCTCGCCGCCGTGCCCATGGGCCTGGGCATCGCTTACGGCGTGGCCCGTGCCGCAGGCCTCGGCGGCGCCTGGGTCTCATGGAGCGGCGGCATCGGCCTGGCCTTGCTGGCGGTCTGCGTCACCCTGGCCGTCGGTCTCGCCGCGACGCTGGGCGCCTACCGTGCCCGGCCGGCCGGGATACTCAGGAACCGCGGCCGCTAGCTGCGGTACGGAAATCCTTGTCGGGCCGGGATGGGAAAAATGGCGCACCCGGCACGATTCGAACGTGCGACCTCTGCCTTCGGAGGGCAGCGCTCTATCCAGCTGAGCTACGGGTGCGTTGCGGGCGCAAGATAACGCCCGCGGCGGGCGGCGTCCAGTCCAACCGGACGACGGGTCCGGCCTAGCCCGGCAGCACCACCACCGGCATGACGACGTCCTCCAATGTTGCCACCGGCACCTGGAGCGCGCCATCGGCGGCCGCCCCGGCGTCCGCCACCTGGCCCGAGCCGAGATCGACCCGCACCGCTTGGCCGCCCGTCCACGGCACGGTCATCTCCTTGGCGTCCCGGTCCGGCACGGCCAGCACCACGGGGCCCGTGTCGGCGGCCAAGGTGACGGCGCGCCCGCCGGCGCAGGCCTCGGCGCCGCCCGGAGCGAGGCCGCCGCCGACGCGACCGAGGGCGGCGTTCAAATGGCGCACCGCGTAGAAGCCCGGGCGCGGGTTCCACAGGCGATCCAGGACGCCGCCCCTGGGGAAGTAGCCCCGGTCGTTGTCGGCCAGCGTATCGGCATAAACGGTGGCCCGCCCGAAGGCCGCCGCCGCGGCCATGGCTTCGGCGACGCGGCTGACGGTTAGGTAATCGTCGTCCGTCTGGGCCGCCGGGTTGGCGCCCATCATGCGGAGGTGCACGGAGGCCTGCACGCCGAGTTCGGCGGCGATGGTCTCGGCCGTGGCCACCGTCTGCCAGACCGGGTTGTCCAGGGTCATGCGGAAGACGAAGCCGGCGACGGCGCCCTTCAGTTCGGGCCGCTCCAGAAGCCCCGCCATCTCGTTCTTGTCGTCGGCCAGGAAGCCCTGGTTGATGGCGTGGTAGTACTTGCCGGCCTCGGCCCGGGTCTCGTCGATGGAGCGCAGCCTGGACAGGTATACAGGAATGTCCACGGCCCGGGCCGCCTCGCCCATGCCGGGGATGACCCGTTCCATGGTCTCGGCGTTGTAGCCGATCTCCCAGGCGGAGAAGACATCCTGGTGTCGGGCCAGCAGCTCCCGGTGGTGGGGCGCCGGATCGCCGAAGGAGGAAAGGGTGAATTCATGGCCGTGGTCCTTCAGCATGCGCATGCGCTCGACGTTGTCGGGCAGCAGAAGGTCGCGCAGCGGCACCCTGAGCCTCCGCACCCCCATCTCCCACAAGGCCATCAGCGGGTAGTCGTTGCGCACCTCCTTGCGGTCGAACTCGTCCAGCCCGCCGGTGGGCGGGATCTCGACGATCTCCATCCAGTTCTGGCGCATGTCGAAGCCGAAATCGCCCAGTGCGTTGAGGCGCGGATGCACGGGCGCCACGGTTTCCGGTGACGCCTCGGCCGGCGCGTCCAACTCCGTCTCGACGCCGTAGGTGCGGACCACGTCACAGATGTGGCCCTTCTCATGCACGTGAACGATGAAGTAGCCAAGCTTGGGCGTGTCGTTGCGCCCGAATTCGAACTCCGGCGGGTTCGTGACCCGGTACATCTCCGAATAGTCCAGGCGCACGAAACAGGTCGACGGCAGCAGGTAACAGTCCGTCTCGGCGTAACGGTAGTACCAGAAATTATGCACGTGGCCGATGAACAGGGCCTCGACGCCATGCTCCTCCAAAAGCCCCAGCATCCAACTGCGTCCCGGCTCGCCGATGTTGTCGTAGTTCTCCTCCTCGTCGGGCTTCGAGAAGTAGGGCGGGTAGTGGCTGAACATGATGGTCCGCTTGTCGGCGTTGGCCTTGAGGTCCGCCTCCAGCCAGGCCCGCTGCTCTTCTTCGGACTTGAAGCCCGAGTTGATGATCTGGGCGTTGATGATGACGAAGTGCAGCCCGCCGTGGTCGAAGGACTGGTAGTGGGGACCGAAGTGTTCCTCCCAGAGCCCCAGATAATCCTCGTGGATGCCCGCCGCCGGGGCCCAGTCGTTGGGCTTGTCGCCGACGTCGTGGTTGCCCGGCGTGAGATACAGGGGAAGCGTGAGTTCCTCCACCTGCTCGTTGAACCGGTTCGCCGCTTCGGCGTAGAGGTCGGGGATCGCCGGCACCGGGTGCACCAGGTCGCCGATGTTGACGACGAAGGCGAGATCATCGCGGGCGTTCAACTGGCGGAGCACGTGACGCATGCGCTTATTTGCCAGGCGGTTCGCCTCGTAGGGCGAGTTGCAGTCGTCCTCGCCGGGGTTGATGTGGGTGTCGGTGATGGCGGCGAAGGAGAACAGGCGTTCGCCGAGTTCAGCGGATTGGGCGTTGGTGTCGGTCATGGGATGCTCCCCGGCGCTTGCGCCGAATTGATGCTCAGTTGGGATTGTAGTTGCAACGGGTGCGGCCGCAAGGCCGCCCCGTTTCGTTTTCCGCCGGCCCCCGGTCTATCCGGCCAAGGGGATGGCGTCGCCGCCGTGCTTGGCCTTGAAGTGGTTGCGGACGATGAAGATGATGGAGAGCGCCGTCAGCCCCCAGAACACCCAGCAGATGGCGTTGCGGAAGAAGATGGACGCATCGCCGCTGGACATCAAAAGCGCCTGGCGGAAATTGTCCTCCAGGAGCGGCCCCAGGATGAAGGCGATCAGGAAAGGGGCCGCCGGGATGTCCATGCGCAGCATGGTGAAGCCCAGGATGCCGACCACGAACATCACCAGCACGTCGAACAGGTTGTTGTTGATGGCGAAGGCCCCGTAGATGCAAAGCACCAGGACCGCCGGATAGAGCATGCGGTTCGGCATGTCGGCGATCTTCGAGATGGTGCGGATGGAGAGCTTGCCGATGATGAACAGATAGGCCGAGCTCAGCATGATGCCCATGAACAGCGCGTAGATCATGGTCAGGTTCTGTTCGAACATGATCGGTCCGGGCCGGAGCCCGTGGATCATGAAGGCGCCCAGGATCACCGCGGTGATCACGTCGCCGGGCACGCCGAGGGCCAGGAGCGGGATCATGGTCGCCCCGGCGACGCCGTTGTTGCCGGCCTCCGCCGCTGCGACGCCCTCCACCTGGCCACGGCCGAAGCTTTCCGGTTCCTTCGAGGTGCGCTTCGCTTCCGAGTATGAAAGGAACGCCGCCGGCGCGCCGCCGATGCCCGGGATGGCGCCCAGTATGACGCCGATGACGCTGCCCCTGAGGATGGTTTTCAAAGACCGCTTGAAGTCCTGGAAGGTGGCGTGCATGCCGGTCAGCGCATTGGCGGCCGCGTGGCCTTCCTTCTTGATGGTGAACTGGTTGATGATCTCCGGCAGGGCGAACAGGCCGATGAGCACCGGGATGAAGCTCAAGCCGCCCATGAGCTCCGTCTCGCCGAAGACGAAGCGGTTGGTGCCATAGACGATATCGAGGCCGACCGTGGCCAGCACCAAACCTAAGCCGGCGGACGCGATGCCCTTGGCCAGGTTGTCCCCGGAGACGCCGGCGATGATGGTCAGCGAGAAGACGATCAGGGTGAAGAACTCCGGCGGGCCGAAGCGGAGCGCGAAGCTGGCCAGGAAGCCGGCGAACAGGATCAGCGACAGGTTGGAGATGAAATCGGCGACGCAGGATGCATAGAGCGCCATGTCGAGGGCCTTGCGGGCCTCGCCACGGCGCGCCATGGGGAAGCCGTCCAGCACGGTGCACGACGCCGCCGGCGTTTCCGGCGCCTTGATCAGGATGGCGGTGATGGAACCCCCGTAGAGGCCGCCCTTGTAGACCCCCAGCAGCAACAGGATGCCGGTCACCGGCTGCATGGTGAAGGTGAACGGCAACACCAGGGCCACGCCCATGGGCGTGGTCATGCCCGGGATGGCGCCGATGAAGGTGCCGATGAAGACGCCGATGAAGACGACGATGAGGTTCTCGAAGCTGAGAAACAGGCCGAAGGCGGCGATGATATTCTCGATCATGGGATGGTCCCTCCCCTAAATACGTTATGGCCGGTCCGCCTCAGCGGAGCGCCTCGAACACGCCGAGCGGCATGGGCACGTTGGCCACGTAAACGAAAAATCCATAGAGCACCGTCGGCAACAGCACGGCCAAGGGCACCGTGTACTTGAACCGCCGCTCGCCCAGCGCATAGGTGACGGCCAGGATCAGCACCATGCCGGCGGCGATGATGCCGATATGGGGGATCAGGAAATAGATGACGAACAGCCCCGCGAGGACGCCGACGACGCGGGCCATGCGCACCGGGAAGTCGTACTCGATGTGCACGTCCTCGGAATGGATGTCGCCGTCCGCATCCAGCGCGTCCAGCGGGTCCACCGGCTGGTCGTGGGTAACGCCGCGCATCTGCAGATAGGCCTGGATGGCGACCACGGCGCCCGACACGGCGACCAGGATCATCACCACGTGCGGCCAGAAATCCGGCGACAGGGCCCGGAACTCCACCGAGGCCGGCATGTCGATGCCGATGGGGATGACCACGAACCACCCGAGCGCCGCCACGGCGAGCATGCCGAGGCCGACCCAAAATTCCCGTTTCTCCGTACTCATCACGCCGCCTCCTTGTTTGCCAGAATGCCGAGATCGATGCTGCGATCGACCAGGAACTCACCGATGGCCTGCCAACGGGCCGCCGCCTGGGCGCTCAAGTCGCTGATCACCAACGGGATGGATTCCGTGATCTCGCCGCCGGCCGCCCGGAACGCCCGTTCGCAGGCGCGCACGTAGCGGCCGCAGCGGGAAAGGGGGCCCGACAGAATGATGGTTTCCGGGCGCACCAGGCCGGCGAACATGGCCAGTGCCTCGCCCAGGACCCGGCCGCCGTCTGCGACGATGGCGCCGGCCTCGGCCTCGCCGGCATTGGCGGCGCCGATGAGGGACAGCAGGCTGGCCGCCAGCATGTCGGCGGGGAGCGCATCGACCTCGGTCTCGCTCATGCCGGTGGCCAGAAGCAGGCCGCGGCCGCCGGCCAAGTCGTCCAGGGTCTTGCCGGCGCCGCCCGCACCCCCCTGGATCAACCCGCCGGCCAATCCGGCCATGAAGTCGGTGCCGCGGGCCAGCCGGCCGTCCAGGTAGATGCTGCCGCCGATGCCGAGCGCCGTGTTGAACAGAAGCACGTTGGATTTCTCGCGCGATGCGCCGAACCGGGCTTCCGCCAGGTTGATGGCGTTGGGCAGGTTCTCGATTCGGAACGGCAGGCCCAGGCCCTGCTCCAGGCGGGCCGCCAGGTCGACTTGGCCCCAGCCCAGGTAGGGTGACTCACGGACCACGCCGGTGATCGGGTCGACGGCGCCGGTGATCGCCAGGCTGCCGCCGAACAGGCGGCTCCAGTCGGCGACGTGGTCGTTGATCATGGCTTCGGCCACATCGATGATGCGGGCGATCACGATTGCCGGGTCGGAGAGGTCGGGCAGGCTGAGATCGCGCCGGTCGATGCGGTTGTTCTTCAAGTCCGCCAGCGTCACCGATTGCTGGAAGACGTTCAGGCCGATGCCGAGGACGAAGCCGCCGGCCGGGTCCACGTCCAGTTCGATGAAGCGCCGCCCGGGCCGGCCGGTCTTGGTCACCGCGTCGGTCTCGCGGATCAGCCCGGCATTGATCAGCTCGCGGGTGATGCGGGAGACGGACGCGCCGGTCAAGCCGGTGCGCTGGGCGATGGCGGTCCGCGACAGGGGGCCGCGGAGCACCAGCTCGCCAAGGACGGCGCGGCGGTTGGTCCGGCCGAGATCCTGACGCGAGCGATCGGGAATATGCTGTTCCATGAGAGGCATTCTAAAAAAATATTTGCTTACCGTAAACAATTATGTTTATATCATTCCAATTCTCATGGTGAGAAGGCTTCCCAGGCCCCGGAAATCCGGGGGAAAGCTGGGAAAACGCATGTTTCCCCATCCGCGCCGAGGCTTGCGCGTATGACAATGGAGGACCAAATGTTTGCATACCGCCGAGCAATCACCGGCATCGTCGCGGCCTTCGCCCTGACGGCCATGACCGGCGTCGCCAGCGCCGAATACCCTACCAAACCCGTAACCCTTGTCGCGCCCTACGGTCCGGGCGGCGCTTCCGATCTGGCCGCCCGCGCCGTCTCCGCGACGATCCCGGGGTACCTGGGCAACGGCGTATTGGTCGTCAACCGCACGGGGGTGGCCGGCGTGGTCGGCTCGACCTTCGTCGCCAAGGGCCGCAAGGACGGCTACACTGTACTGTTGTCGCGGGTCGGCTCGCAGGCCGCCGTGCCGGCCATCAACCGGAAGATCCCCTACAAGTGGGACGAATTCACCTTCCTGGGGCTTCTGGAGAAGAACCCCTTCGTGCTCTGCGTCACTGCCGGCTCGCCCTACAAGACCTTCGCCGACCTGGTGGCCGCCATCAAGGGCGGCAAGAAGCTCAAGTATTCCACGGCCGGCGTCGGCACGCTCTTGCATGTGGCCGTCATCATGCTGCTGGATGACCTGAAGCTGCCGGCCAACGCTTTGGTCCACGTGCCCTTCAAGGGCGGCGGAAAGGCCGCCGCGGCGGTGGCCGGCGGGCACGCCGACATCATCTTCCAGAACCTGTCCGGCGTCATCAGCCACATCCAGGGCAAGAAAATCCGCGCGCTCGCCATCTCCACGCCGGAGCGCGCGCCGACCATTCCCGACGTGCCCACGGTGGCCGAGCTCGGCCATCCCGGCCTCGAGGCCGTGGTCGGCTGGTCTGGCATCTGGGGCCCCAAGGGCCTGCCCAAGGAGGTCACCGACAAATGGGTGATGGCGCTTGAGAAGCTGTCCAAGGACAAGGCCTGGAACAAAATGGCCAAGGGCCTGGGCTCCATCCCGGCGATCATGAAGCCCGAACCCACCAAGGAATTCGTCAAGAACCAGTACCTGAAATTCAAGGACGTGGCGGAACGCCTCGGCCTGGTCATCAAATAGCACGACCTCCTAACGTGGGTGGCGGCGCAGGCCGCCGCCACCCACACTTTTTTCAAGACCATTCCTTAAAGCATTTTCGCGACCGGCAATTTCGCCGCCAGGGAGGAGAAAAAATGGCCGCCAAGGAACAACCCAACATCCTGGTCATCCAGGTCGACCAGCAGACCCCCGGCGTCCTGCCCGCCGACGGCCACCCCCTGGTGAAAACGCCCCACGTGGACGCGCTGGCGGAATCGGGCGTGGTCTTCGAGAGCGCCTATACGAACTTCCCCCTCTGCGTGCCCTCGCGCGCCTCCATGATGGCCGGCAAGCTGGCCCACAACATCGCATCCTGGGACAACGCCATGGAGATGCCGGCCCATATCCCGACCCTCGCCCACTACCTCCGCAGCGTCGGCTATCACACGGTGCTTTGCGGCAAGATGCATTTCATCGGCCCGGACCAGGTGCACGGTTTCAACGAACGGATCACCACCGACATCTACCCGGCCAACTTCGCCTGGACGCCGGACTGGATCGTCGGCGAGCGCTACCGGCCCACGGGCATCAACCCCCAGGCCGTGGTCGAGGCCGGCACCTGCGTGCGCAGCCTGCAAATGGACTACGACGACGAGGTGGAGAACGTCGGCGTTCAGAAGATCTACGACCTGGCGCGGTTCCAAAACGACAAGCCGTTCCTCATGTGGATGTCCTTCACGCACCCCCATTCGCCCTTCGTCACCCAGCAGAAACACTGGGATCTTTACGATCACGACGACATCGACATGCCGCGTGTGCCGCCCATCCCGGTGGATGAACTGGACGAGATGAGCCGCTGGCTCTACTACGCCCACGGCCACGATTTGCTGACCATCACCGACGAGCACGTGCGCAACGCCCGGCACGCCTACTACGGCATGTGCGCCTACCTGGACGACAAGGTGGGGCGCATCATGAGGGCCCTGGACGAGGTGGACCTCGCTGAGAACACCATGGTGGTCTACACCTCCGACCACGGCAAGATGCTGGGCGAGCGCGGCAAGTGGTTCAAACAGTACTTCTACGAGGGTTCCGTCCGGGTGCCCATGATCGTCAGCTTCCCGGGCAGATTCCAACCGGGCCGGGTTTCAGAACACGTCTCCCTGGTCGACCTCCTGCCCACCTTCATGGACGTGGCCACGGACGGTGATGCGCCGGAACCGGTCTCGCCCTTGGACGGCAATTCGCTCACCGGGCTCTTGTCGGGAGGTGATGAGACCTGGGACAACACGGTGATCTCCGAATACACGGGCGAGGGGGTGATCGCGCCTTGCCGGATGATCCGCCGCGGCAACTACAAGTACATCTACACCCACGGCCATCCGCCGCTCTTATATGACACCACCAACGATCCCCTGGAGCTCGACAACCTCATCGGCAAGCCCGAGGTGGCCGACATCGAGGCCGAACTGGCCCGCGATATCCTGGTGGACTGGGACCCGGATGAGATCAACGATCTCTGCATCCAGAGCCAGAAGGACCGCATGTTCATCCAGAAGGCCACCGACGGCGAACCCAACTGGGCCTATCTCAGCCGCCAGAGCGACGCCGGGCGCTACGTTCGCAACGCCGGCGCGACCCAGACCAAGTCGAAGGCCCGTTATCCTTTCGTGGAGCCGACGCCGTTCGAAAGATAGACGCGGCACAGGCTCCAAGCACGGGGTGAGGATGTTCTGGGACCGTCGCTCCGGGGGAGCGGCGTAAGTCCAGGTTATCCCCCGGAGGGAGGGATGGCCGGGTTGGCCATGCCGATGAGAAGTCCGGACGGCGCCGACATCCTCAAGCGCGATGGGATGGCCGTCTATTGCCACGCAGAGGCATAACCGGACCGGGGTCGTTCAGCTTGGTCTCTCCCTAATTGACCCAAGTCCGATCAAACCTGAACGCTATCTTGGTTTTGGCGTCGCAAGATTGAATTGTGAACGGCGTTCTTTTCGCCGGGCTCTTCCCGCCCAACGACAAGCATTCGTTGACGCCGGCGTTCCGCAATAGAAATTCGCTGCGCTCACCAACCTCAAGGTTCCACGCGTGACGCGGGTCCTTACCTGAGCATTTCACGAATTTGACGCTTCTGATCATCGAAACTTTCTTCAACAAAGATGAAGATTTCAGCGACTTCGACGCCGCCAGGCAGAGCCCGCCACCATTCCGAATCTGGAACACCCGCGTCAGCTTGTGTTTGGGGATCTTCACGCGCAAGAGCCTGAACTGCTCGTGTTTATCCTTCTTGGTGCATGGCCAGACACCGGCCCGGCCATTTGGTTTGGAGTGGTCGATGTCATTCAGGCAATTCTGAGGTGATCCGGCGAGGGCGAAGGAGAACTTCCAGTCTTTGCGCTTTTTCTTTGCCGCAGCCGGCTTCTTGTGGTGTCGGGGCGGAGTCTTGTCGATGTTGTGAACGGCGAACTGCTGCCCCTTGTCGGTCTTGCTGCATTTGTACTGATAGGGTGATGCGGTTTTAGGATCGACCTTCAGGCACAGTTTGCTCGCGGCGTTTTGCAGCCGAATCTTGCCTTTGTCGCCAGGATATTTGATCCAGGTCTGATTCGACGATTTGCGGCAGATCATGTTGACCAACGCTGCCCGATTACCCCTCGCTCCGAAAGCAATGGCCAAACATAGTCCGTTTCGAGCATTCAGGAATTTGACCTTCTTGTTGTCCTTGCTGTCGATATTCCGCACGAAGAACTGCTGGTCGCCCCATTTCAGGTTGGTGTCGCATTTGTCCGTGGTCACGCGGGTCAAGTGCGCGTTTGCATCGACCAGACCGTAGATCTTGTTGGTCAAACACTTCTGTGTCGCCGCGGACTGAAGCCAAATCCGCCATTCCTTGGGGCCGGGGTCTGGGACGAATTTCGGCAAGGGCCCTTTGTAGGCATAGCCGTTCGTGGAGGTGATATAGATTTCCGACTTGCCGGCGGAAATTCTAACCCCGTTCTGGCCGCCATAGGGTTTCCAGTAGGTGTCGTATTTCCATTCGTAAAGCTTGCCGTTGGTGCCGAGCATCCAAACACGGCCGTGGTAATCAATGGTGATGTCCTTGCCCTTGCCGGGAAGGGTGCGCCATTTTCCGTTGACTACGGTCTTCAGAGTATTTTTTTTAGGCTCAATTCGCAAAACGAAGGCATGGCCTCGTCATCGCCGCCTCGAGGCAGGCTCTTGGCGATGGCTGGTCGCCGAGTTCGATGAGATGGAACCATCTGAGATAGCTGTCCAGGTACTTGGTGGCG
>Ga0209568_1000191_pt1 | contig 21469 bp, 16 predicted proteins | sample WorMetOlspDAHAB2_FD_187406 | JGI IMG/M metagenome (GOLD analysis project Ga0209568, IMG submission 187406) | Marine gutless worms symbiont microbial communities from Max Planck institute for Marine Microbiology, Germany - Olavius sp. DAHAB.2... ...
TCCGTTTAGCTCAAGCCTTCGCCACCCCATCGTATGAACCATCTTCCGTGTTGATCAAGAATGGTATGTCAGGACTTCCTGGCCTCGTCGTATGCGGCATAATCCGTTTAGCTCAAGCCTTCGCCACCCCATCGTATGAACCATCTTCCGTGTTGATCAAGAATGGTATGTCAGGACTTCCTGGCCTCGTCGTATGCGGCATAATCCGTTTAGCTCAAGCCTTCGCCACTCCATCGTATGAACCATCCTCCGTGTTGATCATGATCTCAGTTCCAATCACAACGTGGCTCGGAACAGATGTTCGGACTCCATTGGATAGGGTGGCAGGCTTATAAGAAGCTGTAGCCGTCTGTCTCTTCGTCACAGGCTCAGTATCAGTCACAGTAAGGGATACCTTCTGAGGCAAAACTACTGAAATCGGATTGCCTTCAAACAGGGAAACCTGTACTTTCATCTCGGGTTGAAGGTAAATCGACTGATCCCCGATGATATCCTTAGGGACAACCACTTGATCGTAATTCTCCGAATGCATGAAGACGTACCCATCTTCCAGTTCGTACAGGTAATCATGTGTAGCCTCGTCTAGGATCGCTCTTTCGACTACATCTGTCGTCTTCCAGCGCTTGGATATCTTGACCCCGTCCTTGATGCGACGAAGCTCTGTCTTAGTAGTTGGCACTCCCTTTCCAGGATAAAAATTCTTTACCGACAAAACAGCACACAGGTTGTCATCTACCATGACAACGCTGCCTCTGCGCAATGAATCCGCGCTAACCTTCAAGGTTTCTCTCCAATTAAGAATGAGCAAACATCCACTCTCTCGGATCTAACTGTAGATCAAGAGGTGAGAATCCTAAAGTGCAGAACATACCTGAACTGTCAAGTCCCATAAAAGAGATCCATACAGTCTACAAGTTGCAATGCGTAAAGTATTTATTGATGAAATTTGCGTAATAAATGCAGTTAACTGATACTTGTAATGTTGTTTATCGCTTGCCAGATGAATGAGACGCGTTACAGTGTTTTTAAAAACTCTGTTAATGCTGGATAAACTCATAATTAACTAGTCTAATATAGTTCAGCAGTCTGGTGGGATGTGTGTACTACCTTTTAAAGGCTTATGCGTATGCAAAATAGACGCCGATTAATACTTATAGGTATTGGAGGTGTGGGTGTAGTAGTTTTGCTGCTCATTATAGGTCAGCTTATGGGCGGATCAGATGAGCCTGTACCCAAAAAGGTCCAACCTAAACAGGAAGAAGTACTCGTCGCCGCCTTCGATATTAAACCTGGAATGAAAGTCAAAGTCACTAGTTTCAAGTGGATCAAGCGAGAACGGCATAACGTGCCGAGTGGAGCTATTTTGCGTTCTGTACAGCCTGGCGCTCCGAGAAAGCTGGCAGGTTCTGTATCTCGCTCCAACATAGTGATGAACGAAGCTATCCTATTGTCAAGTTTTATGAGGTACGGCGACGGCAGTGAGGGTGGTTTCATGTCGGCCATACTGAACCCAGGTATGCGCGCAGTTGCAATTCCGGTGCGCCCCTTGTCGACAGCTGGAGGCTTTATCCTCCCAAATGATCGAGTTGACGTCATCCTGTCTAACAGAAGCCAAGGACAATTTGGGCTACAGACTGGCGCCATAATGACAGACATCCGGGTACTGGCAATAGATCAAGTCCTCAACCAACCAGAAGGAGAGATCGCGATACTAGCCAGAGATACCGTGACTCTTGAAGTTTCTCCGGAACAGGTGGAGCGTTTAGCGCGTGCCCAGCAGGTAGGAACTCTGTCGCTTGCTCTGCGTCCTATCGCCGAGAAACAGGGAGTACAATACGGCGTCAGGGATGATCACACGGTAATGTTCATTAAACAAGGCATCACTTCAGAGGTGTTGCTGATGCCAGAGAGGTGATTTTGTGTCAAGCTTTACGTCACACTGGGGTGGCTCGGTAACACGGAGCTTGCCTCGATATTTGTTAGCAGCGGTCATTCTGTTGTCAGGCCCTTTTTGGGATGGCATTGACATACGGGCCAATGGTTCCTCTATGTTGTCGCAGGATGGGTATATTGCCGATGGACTAAAACGCGAAGTATATCTCACCAAGTCGAAGTCTATAGTGCTTGACTTCGATGGCACAATCCGGGATTTGCTAGTAGCGGATGCATCGATTGCTGATGCCATCGTCCGCACCGATCGACGTATTTACTTGTTCGGCAAGGAGTACGGCACCACGAACATCACAGCTTTCGGACCAGATGGTGCGGCTGTGGCAGAAGTACAGATAATCATTCAGCCCGATGTGACCGCCTTACAGAAGCTGTTGCATCGGATCCTTCCAGACTCTGAAATAATAGTAGAAGCTGCATCCGGGAACGTGGTTCTGCGTGGGGCGGTGAACAATCCGGAAGATTCTGTTATCGCTTCTAAGGTTACGGCTAAGTTCCTCGGGGTTACAATTGACGAGGTGGATGCCTCTTTGTCGCCAGGAATTATTACCGCAAGAGAGCGCTCAGGGATTCAGGTTCTCAATCTGATCAAGATTAGGGGAAAAGATCAGGTTCTGTTGCGTGTTACCATAGCTGAACTGCAGCGTGAGGGCACGAAGCAACTTGGTATTGATCTAACACTTGCTGGTGCCGTTGATGCCGTCGCTGCCAATATCGGGTCGAGCCTAAGTTCTGCGAATGTCAGTCCTGTTGTAAACGGGAGCGTAACACTGAGTACTTCCAACAATTACGCTACTATTAAGATGCTCGAAGAGCAAGGTCTAATGAAGACCCTTGCAGAACCGCAGCTTACGACTATTTCTGGTGAACAGGCACAGTTTCTTGTCGGTGGCGAATTTCCGATAAAGTCAAGTTCTGAGGGTGAATCTAGTGTTACCTTCAAGAGCTTTGGTATTAAGTTGTCTTTTGTTCCTGTAGTTTTATCTGAAGGTCGCATTAGCATTAAAATGAGTACGGAGGTTTCTTCTATAGACTCTTCTGTCATCAGTGAGGGCGTACCTGGTACTAAGACACGTAAAGCCAGTACCACATTAGAGCTTCCTTCTGGTGGCATGATGGTTCTTGCGGGCTTGCTGCAAGATGAAGTCTCGAATAACTACAGTGGAATTCCCTGGCTAATGGATATACCCATTCTCGGAGCACTTTTTCGCTCTAACAGTTTTAAGAAGAGGCAGAGTGAGCTGGCCATTTTCGTACAACCCATCATAGTACGTGCAGTCTCGAGGAATGAACTGCAGAAGCCTGGTCAGAACATGCAAGCTGCAAGTGATGTGGAAAGAGTTTTCCTCAACAGGCTCAACCGGACTTATCCTGGTAGAGTGCGTGCTTTTCGAGGTCCCCGTACGACCCATCGCAGACGATATGGGTATGTGTTCAATTGAGAGGACTGGTTCTATGAGTAAAAAGCTGCTGTTTATACTGAAGGGTTCCCTAGGTATGGTGGCTATTGCGTTGGCTGTGTCGGTTTTGCTCACTGGCTGTGGCCGAAGATACTACAACATGAGCCAATCCTCCATGTCGGGTCTTAGTGACGGATACGCTACTAACTTTCCCATAGTTCTCAAGGATAAGAATAGTGTCACTGAGTTGTATCTTGGACAGCAAGCAGTTCTCACTGTCCGTGATAAAGAGACTGTGAAGGCATTTTGGAGTGAAGCAAGGGATGCGGGGTCTAGACACATTATGTTGTCCTTGCCCATGAGGTGGGACAGCGGAGAAAAAGAGAAAGAGCGCCTTCTTGCACTAGCTCGTCATATCACTTCTATTTTGCAAGAACATGGAGCTGATAAGGATTACATTAGCTATAGCTTCTACCGTTCTTCGGACAGAAGCATGTCTCCTGTTCGCTTGCAGTATAAGAGTGTAGGTGCAGAAGTAGAGCAGGATTGCAATCAGTGGAATCAGCAGCTTATCACCCATGAGATGAATGAAAATAATACTGATTACACTGATTGGGGATGTGTTAGTCAATCTAATTTAGCTGCCATGGCCGTTCATCCGTCTGATCTTTTGACAAAACGTGGTTCTGTGAACGCCGGTTCGTTGCGCAGATTGATCATTTTCAGGCGGTATGAGCTTGGCGAACCCACTTCTTCTCGACAGGGTTTGTAGTAATCATTTGTGATCTTCGTCATTGTTGGATGTACGCGTTTTTTGGAGTTCCTGGCGATCAGTTGCTCGATGGACTTGGTGTGACGCAATCAATGCGAGCCTAAATGCAGTATAAATTCCAACAGTTGCAGCCTATGGCAAGTCGCTGGATTTGCTTAATAGAATTGTAATGTGCTTACCAGTACAATGGCTTATATTTTACTGTAATTAGGATTGTCTTGATCATGAGTTTACCTGATTAATCTTGTGCTTATCCGGATGTTTTGCTGAATAATTGCTGAATAACTACTATAAACACTTGTTAGTTTTAATTCTTTTATAGGATTGGTTACAAGGTCATGTTTGAACGAAGCCGAAGTATGCCTTCTAGGGAGCTCGATGAAAAGGGGTTAATTTAATTAGTACGAATTCACATAATACGCTGGGTGGATCTGGTTTGTAGCTCAATCTGTTAGGTCGGAGCGATGTTTTAAGATAGTGTGCACAGTCATTGAAGTTGGCTTTTTTGGGGAGTTGATAACGTCATGTTTGAACAAAGCGATCGGTCTGGTAGCATTTCTCCAGGTCAAGTTGCCGAGGAATCTAATGTGTCTGGTTCAGCTGATACCGGTACACCTGATGCCCTTGAAATGCGTAGCTCTCCTGGAATGACTGGTCCTCATGACATGTCTGGTTCTCCCGGGATGCCAGGTTCTCCTGACATGGCTGGTTCTCCCGGGATGCCCGGTGCTCCCGGAATGCAAGGTGCTCCCGGAATGCAAGGTGCTCCCGGAATGCAAGGTGCTCCCGGAATGCAAGGTGCTTCAGGAATGCAAGGTGCTTCAGGAATGATGCCCGGTGCCCCTGGAATGCCCGGTTATCCTGGAATGCCTGGTTATCCTGGAATGCCCGGTTATCCTGGAATGCCTGGTTATCCTGGAATGCCCGGTTACCCCGGGATGCCTGGTTTCCCTGACATGCCTGGTTCCCCCGGAATACAAGGTGCTCCTGGAATGCCTGGTGTTCCCGAAATGCCCGGTGCTCCCGAAATGCCCGGTGCTCCCGGAATGATGCCCGGTGCTCCCGGAATGATGCCCGGTGCCCCAGGAATGATGCCCGGTGCTCCCGGAATGCCCGGTGCCCCAGGAATGATGCCCGGTGCTCCCGGAATGCCCGGTGCCCCAGGAATGATGCCCGGTGCTCCCGGAACAGTTATGCATGGCGCTCAGGGAGGCGGAGTAAACACAATACAAGGAAGTGAACTGCATTCCAGTGAGTACTACGCTACAAAAGCCATCATTTACGAGACACTAGTTGCTGCTATAGATTTGGAACAACTTACAAATTTAGATGATAAAACAGCAAGAGAAGAGATACGGGATGTAATTCACGAAATAATCCAGTTGAAAAACATAGAAATGCCATTGGCAAAACAAGAGGCAATGCTGGAAGATATCACCAATGATATCATGGGATACGGTCCACTAGAGCCTATATTAGCTCGTGACGATGTAGCCGACATCATGGTCAACGGAGCAAAACAAATATACGTGGAAATAGACGGAAAGGTTCAGAAGACAAACGTTCAGTTCAGCGACAATCAACAGCTGTTAAACGTCTGCCAGAGGATCGTAGCGGTGATCGGACGTCGTGTCGACGAATCCAGTCCTATCTGTGACGCGCGACTGCCAGATGGATCTCGTGTGAACGTGATATCAACACCCCTGTCTATTGATGGTCCGGCCTTGACTATCCGTAAATTCAAGAAAGACAAACTCAAGCTGGAGCATCTCGTCAATTTCGGAGCCATATCCCAAGAAGGGGCGGAAGTCTTACAGGTCATCGCTCGTGTGCGTTGTAATGTCCTCATTTCCGGTGGAACGGGTTCCGGTAAGACGACACTGCTAAACTGCTTGACCAACTACATCGACGCCGATGAGAGAATTATCACCTGCGAAGATGCAGCAGAACTTCAGTTGCAACAGCCGCACGTCGTACGTCTGGAAACCCGTCCGCCGAACCTCGAAGGACAAGGACAAGTCACCATGCGCGATTTGGTGAGAAACTGTCTACGTATGCGTCCTGAGCGCATTATCGTGGGTGAGGTGCGTGGAGCAGAGGCCTTTGATCTTCTGCAGGCAATGAACACTGGTCACGATGGTTCTATGGGTACTGTGCACGCTAACAGCCCGCGTGAAGCTCTGAGCCGTCTGGAGTCCATGATTTCGATGGCAGGATTTGCTCTATCGCAGCGTGCTCTTCGTGAGATGCTTGCTTCCTCCATAGACATCATAATACAGGCTGCACGACTACGAGATGGTTCTCGTCGCATAACGCACATAACAGAGATAGTCGGCATGGAAGAAGAGACAGTAGTTGCTCAGGACCTGTTTCTCTATAATATAGTCGGTGAAGATGAACAGGGTAAGCTATCCGGTTACCATCATGCAGCCGGTATCGGAAGACCAAAGATGTCGGAGAGAGCTAGGTATTATGGCGAAGAAGTTCGTCTTCTCGATGCTTTGACAAGTTCTCGTCGACCGGATTGATATTGAGTGTATGTCGGGCTGATTGTAGAGGTTGTAAATGAGTTTTACTGTCTTAATACTCTTAGTTGTTCTGGTAGTTGGTGGCGGTGCTGTATACTTCTTCATGTCTGACAAACCTGACACGGAAAATGCGAGTGCGGATTCCAAGGATGATGGTAAGGGGCGTGGTGAGTCCTTTGGAGCTCGTAGAAAGGAGATCCAGCGGGCCATTCGGAGCTTCGAAGGTCGACAGAGAATACATCCGGAGAATCCACCTTTTTCAATACGTCTGGAGCAAGCCGATTTAGGCTGGGATATGACTAGGTATATTATCGTTTCAGGAGTTGTCGCGTTATCTGGATCTGTGCTAGTCATGCTCACAGGGTTTCTCGCGATGGCCTACTCTCTCATGATAGGCGTGGCATGCGGTGCTGTACTTCCGTATTGGTTTGTCAATTTTAAGCGAGAAAAGCGCAAGAAGGCCTTCACAGAAGCGCTACCAGACGCAATAGACATCATAGTGCGCGGCATTCGTTCTGGTTTTCCGGTTGCTGAGTGTATTGCCACCGTGGCCAGTGAGACGGAAGATCCTCTGCGTTCTGAATTCCAACGTGTGATAGATTTGCAGCAGATTGGTCTATCGCTAGGAGCCGCTTGCCTCAAGATGTACGACAATATGCCCGTACAAGAAGCAAATTTCTTTGGTATCGCCATTTCGGTCCAACAGGCCACTGGAGGAAACTTATCCGAGATTTTAAGTAACCTCTCAGTAGTTCTGAGGGATCGCAGAAAGATGAGGAATAAAATACAGGCGGTTTCTCAGGAAGCTAAAGCTTCTGCTGCCATCATTGGTTCATTGCCTCCTATGGTTTGCTTGCTTCTTGCTTATGTTAGTCCGGAGTATATGGATCCGCTATGGCACACGACTGCAGGTCACATAATTTTAGGTATCGCTGTTGCAATGGTTTTGTGTGGTATTTTTGTAATGAAACGAATGATCAATTTTGAGATATGACGATTAGGTTGATTGAGTGATATGCTTGGCTTGTTGATAGTGTTACTACTGGTCGGAGGAGGTGTTATTGCCTTTTTGTTTGTGCAGGGCAAGCTTCCAGGTATTCCAGGTATTACATCTAGTTCTTCCGCGGAAGATCAATCGGAACAGAGTAAATTATCGAGTTCCAGGTTGCGACACGGCAGTGTTGTTCCTAGTGCTTACACTGGGTATATGAAGGATCTTGTCGACTTACTAGAACGTACGGGTTGGTGGTCGGTCGAGAACAGCACAGCTTACCTTAGCAGAGCTGGGTATCGCGGGACTAATACTGTACTTGTCTTATTACTTTGCAGGTTAGTTTCTCCCTTTGCATTTTTAATATTCTCTAGCATGTGGATGTTATTTATATTTCCCGTAGAATCTAGCCTGAAGATGACGCTTATCATTGTAGGTGCCACTGGATTTGGTGCTTATTTTCCAGATCTCGTCATCATCAACATGATCAACAAGCGCCAGTCTTCGATCCGTTCGAGTTGGCCGGATGCTCTTGATCTCTTGTTGATAGGAGTGGAAGCTGGGATGTCTCTGGAAGCATCTCTGCAGAGGGTTGTACAGGATGTGAGAGAAGGTCCCTTGGCTGAAGAACTTTCGATCATGCTGGCAGAACTTTCGTTTCTGCAGGAGCGGCGAAAGGCCTATGACAATCTAGCCGCTCGTACTGGTCTTCCTGCGATTAGGAACGTATGTTTGGCTCTAGCACAGGCAGAGAGATACGGAACTCCCATCGGACAAGCGTTGCGTGTTTTGTCTAAGGAGAGCCGAGCAGAACGCATGGCCTTGGCAGAACAGAAGGCTGCGGCTCTGCCTCCCAAATTGACGGTTCCGATGATTGTTTTCTTTCTCCCTGTGTTGTTTATGATCATCCTTGGTCCAGCTTTGATAGTTCTCATTCTTGACTTGTAGGTTTGTGTAGGATGTTTTCGGACTCCTTAGACTGGACAGACTGGACGCGGAAGCATTTGCCTTCATATTGATCTGGCTGTGGCTGTTTCAATATGCTCGGTGTTGTGGGATATTCCTTCGGCCGCGAGGGGTCACAGGTCCTAATCACAGGTCCTATTCTTCTGTCCGTAGCCAGGTTTAAGATTTCCAGTGTTGTGGGATATTCCTTCGGCCGCGAGGGGTCACAGGTCCTAATCACAGGTCCTATTCTTCTGTCCGTAGCCAGGTTTAAGATTTCCAGTGTTGTGGATATTCCTTCGGCCGCGAGGGGGCACTAAGTCTTAATCACTTGGGACTTGATAGTCTCGGGAGAGATAAGTAAGTCTCTATGGTTTTGGTCTCCGTCACTACGAACCCTGTCCAGCATCTTTTCGAGCTCTTCATCGCTCATGCGATCGATAAACAGGACGCCATCCAGGTGATCTACTTCATGCTGTATACACACAGACAGAAGACCGTCAGCATCCAGTTCTTTCTTCTGATTATTGACGTCATAATACTCAAGCTTGATCCGGGATGGACGTACAACCTGTCCAAAATAGTCCGGGAGAGATAAACAGCCCTCCAAATGACTGGCAGTCTCCTCAGAGAACCAGGTTATTTTCGGATTTATTATAAAGAGAGGAAAGGCAATTCTCTTGGTCTTTTCGCGTTGGGTTTTGGTCTTTTCGCGTGATGCGTCATTTTCTGGACATGGTATGTCGATGACAACGAGACGAAGAGGATATCCGACCTGTATAGCTGCTAATCCTATACCTGATGCTGCGTACATCGTCTTCAGCATTTTCTGGAGTAATCCCAGGATGTCTTTATCTACTTGCTGTACGAAGTCGGATTTCTTGCGCAGGCCTGTGTCAGGAACCATCACGATATCCAACAACCTAATACTCTCCTTCTTGAAAACAAGGGAAAACTAACACCTCGTCACGCTACGCCACTAGGATGAGAAACAGATGTGATCAACCCCACTTCACTGCATGACGTACTCGATAAAATATCAGTCGTCGCAGAAATCAGAACACATCAACAACTCACTTTCTAGGCTCCTAGCCTCTTTGTGAGTATTTCGTTGACGAGCTTCGGATTGGCCTTTCCTTTCGTCTCCTTTAGGACTTGGCCTACAAACCATGAGATCAGAGCAGGCTTAGTCTTAACCTTAGCCACCTTGTCTGGTTGTGCAGCAATTACGGACTCAACAGCACGCTCGACCATGCTGACATCTGTGATTTGGCTCATTTGAAGGTCTTCAACCAACTTGTGCGGGCTGTAACCAAGATACTCACTAGTGAGAAGTAGGGCGAGAACCTCTTTCCCTATCTTGCCAGATATCGTACCATCAGAGATCAAATCCACTATACCTGCTAACTGTGTAGGTGTTACGCTAGTCTGCCAGATCCGCAGATCAGACTTGTTCGCATAAGATGCGAGGTCACCTGTGATCCAATGCGCGACCATCTTAGCGTCTCTGGATCCTCCATCTGCTTTCACGGCCGCCTCGTAGTAGTCTGCGGTTTCGCTCTCAAGCGTCAAGACCATAGCGTCGTATGGGCTTACTCCGTATTCTTCGATGAACCTGAGCTTTTTCGCATCTGGCAATTCCGGGAGATTACGTTTCAATTTTTCGACAAACTCCTCATCCAGTTGAAGAGCAGGGAGATCCGGATCAGGAAAATAACGATAATCGAGTACAGTATGCTTGGAGCGCATCACCCTGGTTTTGCCGGTATTGTTGTCAAAGAGTAGTGTGTCCTGTTGGACGACGCCACCACTTTCAAGTAGAGCAATCTGACGAGCAGCTTCGTGCTCAATGGCTTGTCCAACGAACTTTATGGAATTGAGATTTTTAATTTCGCAGCGAGTTCCAAATTCTCCTCCGGGACGGCGAACAGATACATTCACGTCGGCTCGCATACTTCCCTTTTCCATATCACCATCGCAGGTGCCTAAGCATCGCAGGATCGCACGCAGTTTGGATAAGTAAGCTTTAGTCTCCTCAGCTGATCGCAGAGAAGGTGTAGACACGATTTCCATCAATGCCACACCTGCCCGGTTTAAATCTACAAGGGTGTCATGTTCTTGATCGTGTAGAAGCTTACCGGCGTCCTGCTCAAGGTTTACGCGTTCGATCCCTACTTCTATTGGATCTCCGTCTCCCATGTCCAGTGGAATGGATCCGTTACCGACGATGGGCTGAGAACGCTGCGAAATCTGATAGCCTTTTGGAAGGTCAGGGTAAAAGTAATGCTTACGTTCGAAAACAGAGTACAAATTGATTTTAGAATTCAGTCCTAGACCAGTACGCACTGCTTGGCATACGCATTCACGGTTCAAGGAAGGCAATGTACCGGGAATTCCAGCATCGAATAAGCTGACATTGCTGTTAGGCTCTTCTCCGAATTTTGTGGATGTCCCGGAGAAGAGTTTAGTGGTAGAGGTGATCTGTGCGTGCACCTCAACACCTATTACGACTTCCCACTCGCCAGTTGAAGTGACGATTCTCTGATCCGGTCGAGCCGTTCTTGTATCACTCATAAATTCACTCACACCACTTATGCTGATCAGCAGCGTAGCTTCACGCTGCGACTACCAAGCCAACCAGCGCCTTCTCATGCCTGCTGATGTTATATTATTTCCTTTCCTCACAGTAGTATTCTTGTCACAAATAAGTCAATCCCCATGTCACACATGTATTGCATCTTGTCAGGTGGTGTATGAGGAATTTCTGAAGGAATGTCATCGAGAAGCTCTGCTCTTCCTTGCTCCTCAGTTTCCAGAGACAGGATACTCGGAGTGAATTTCTTTGATTTTAGGGATAACTCGATTTCGAACTACTTGGCGTGTGAGTGGACCTATATGTCTGTAGCGTATCACTCCATCTGTCGAGATTAAAAATGTCTCTGGCTGCCCGTATATGCCCCACTCTATACCGACCTTCCCTGTACTATCCCAGCCGACAGATTCAAATGGATTACCTTGAGTATTTAGATAACGTCTCGCATTGTCAGGGTCGTCTTTATAGTTTATGCCGACGAGATGAATAATTTCGTTCTCTGCTAATTCCATCAGGAGATGATGTTCATTGTGACAGGAAATGCACCAAGACGCCCAGAAATTGACCAGGCTCACCTTTCCTATAAGCATTTCATAGTTCAGTCTCGGGATGTCCGAGTCTGGGAGCTCTGGTAGATCGAAGAAAGGTATTTCTGTAAGCACACGTTCTTCAGTCTCACCGACTCCGATATCAGAAACTCCATGCATTAAGTTTAGCAAACTCCACCATACAAAAGCGATAAGGAAAACAACTGCCAATGCCGGAAATACGATCTGCCAATGAATCTTGTCGAGAAACGGTTGCCATTTTGACCACAGTTTGTCGAGTTTTTCTATGAATTCGTCTACCAACTGTTCTATCAATGCCCTTATTCCTCCACACACGATTGGCAGAATTGCTGTCCGATTTTTTTCAAGCTTCGCCGCACACAGAGGCCTGTTATGATTACCCAGGCTCCTAATATCACTATGATAATAGTTGTAAGGAGATAGGCTGCTAAGATGAACAAGGCGTTATGACCTAAATACTGCTCATGCATCATGTATTTATGTATCCTCTACTTCAACTTCAATGAAATGCTTTCCACTTCCCAGTACCTATCAGTAGAACTAGCCAGTACAGGCATCGTAGTAACTTGTGATGCCACGGTGCCAACCAATATTATGATACAATGTGACGTAAATATTATTACGCAAGAGTGACCAATTTGTGTATCACGACAACTATGGGGTCAACATTTCCTCGACACCAGCCGCAGTGACCAATTTGTGTATCACGACAACTATGGGGGCAACATTTCCTCGACACCAGCCGCATGCACCCACTGATTTTCCAAGACAATGAGGGTACTAGCTATAGGTGTGATAGGGGACCCCAGCAGTCACGATGGTAAGCTCCAACGCCATACGCGTGTGCTATACTGTCCTCACTAAATGACAGCTCAAGCCTCATCAACTCGCGTGTCTCTTGCTGCAGTGAGAGCCAAAAGGTCACGCTTCAGAATTTCATTGCGCATAGTCGCAACATGCAGGCATAGAAACAAACAGGTGAAGGACAAGGCCATGATGAGCAAAGGTTGGAGCATCGAAGAGTCCATCGTCGGACCGCCAACACGTAAAACCGATGGAGGTTGATGAAGAGTGTTCCACCAGTACACGGAAAACTTGATGATAGGGATGTTCAGAGCCCCAACTAGGGTAAAGATGGCGATCACACGACCAGCCTTCGTATGATCTTCTATTCTGTTCCACAGAGACATAACACCCAGGTACATGATGAATAGTATCAGCACTGAAGTAAGTCTAGCATCCCACTGCCACCATGTTCCCCAGACTGGCCTTCCCCATATGCTTCCTGTTGCTATACTCAGAAAGGTGAAAGATGCTCCCAGAGGAGCGGCGGCTTTAGCTGTGATGTCGGCTAGCTGACTGCGCCAGACCAGACTTATCAAGGAGGCGATTGACATCACCACCCAGATCATCACGGAAAGCCAGGATATGGGAACGTGAATGTACATGATTTTCACCAAAGATCCCTGTTGGTGATCGTCTGGAGACATGGCAAACACGATGTAGAGTCCAATAGCTCCCAGGATTAATGCCAATCCGAGGCAAATTCGCCATATTTTGTCGCTGTTATTCATAAAACACAGGACACCAGGAGTTCTAACACTTGTCACTTCAAAGGGACTCCATGAGTACGTTTTGCTTTTAAAGGCTTTTGCATACTGGAAGTAATCACACATCGATTAATGCAATCTCAACCAGTCTGTTTTTTATCAGGGTTTATGGATGCTTTGTACAGTTTCGATGTCGCAAGTGGCAGAAAATTCTTGACGCAATCGTAGATTGCGTGTCGGAAGTATTTCCTACGCCAGGACTGATTACACATCTTACACATCGGAAGGTCTCCGGGGATGGGCGTGGTTGCATACGGAAGATCGCCATCACCAGAATTGACAATACTATTTACCATACATCGGAAGGTCTCCGGGGATGGGCGTGGTTGCATACGGAAGATCGCCATCACCAGAATTGACAATACTATTTACCATACATCGGAAGGTCTCCGGGGGTGGGAGTGGTTGCATACGGAAGATCGCCATCACCAGAATTGACAATACTATTTACCATACATCGGAAGGTCTCCGGGGGTGGGAGTGGTTGCATACGGAAGATCGCCATCACCAGAATTGACAATACTATTGACCATACTTCGAAAGGTCTCCGGGCAGTAGGAGTGGCTGCACGCCGAAAGATCTCCATCACCAGAATACAAGCTAGTTGCCGATAGCCCGTTCTGCTATGATCGCCTTTTCTAACTGATCTCGAGCTTTCTGAGCAGCCCGTTGTCGATCCCACATGGCTGCGTAAATGCCGTTCTTATTGATGAGTTCTCTGTGTCGACCGCACTCCTGGATTTTCCCGCCTTTCAGAACCAAAATCTGATCAGCGTTTACCACTGTGGAAAGTCGATGAGCTATCACCAATGTGGTGCGCTGCTTGGACAGTTCCGATAGAGAATCCTGGATTTCTTTCTCTGTCTGACTGTCTAACGCGCTAGTTGCCTCATCCAGTATCAGTATTCTCGGATCCTTCAGCATAGTACGTGCTATGGCCACCCTCTGTTTCTCTCCTCCCGAGAGCTTGACACCTCGTTCACCGACTCTAGTGTCATATCCTTCCGGTAAGGAGGCTATGAAGTCCGCGATCTGAGCTTTTTGAGCCGCAGAGTCTATTTCTTCCTGACTTGCTGTCGGCTGTCCATACTGCAAGTTATACCCAATGCTCTCGTTGAACAGAACAGTATCCTGCGGAACTATGCCAATTGAACGACGAAGACTGTTAGTAGTTACATCACGGATATCCTGGCCATCGATGGATATCGAACCAATGTCAACATCATAAAAACGAAAAAGAAGACGCAAAATAGTGGACTTACCAGCTCCTGATGGTCCCACTATAGCCACAGTTTGTCCTGGTTTAACCTCAAAGCTCAAGTCCTGCAGAATCGGTCTATCGGGGTCATATGCGAATGATACCCTGTCAAAAATAATGCCACCTGAATTTATTGCTATGGCCGGTGCATTCTCCTTATCCCCGAGATCAGGAACCTCACTCAAGAGTTCAAACATTGCCAGTGTGTCCATAGTGCCCTGACTGATCTCGCGGTATATCGTGCCGAGAAAATTGAGAGGGACCGTGAGCTGGATCATGAAAGCGTTTATCATGACGAAATGTCCAGTACTCTGTTGTCCCAATGTGACCTCATAGGCGGACATGAGCATGGTTATCATTATTCCAGTAGTGAAGATCACACTTTGTCCGAAATTAAGCCATGCAAGCGAGATATACGTGTTCAAAGCAGCCTTTTCATAGCGAGCTGTTGCAGCATCGTATCTCCGCGCCTCAAGTCCTTCATTGTTGAAATACTTGACGGTTTCGTAGTTCAACAAGCTGTCCACAGCTTTGGACATCGCATCGGTATCGGCATCATTCATTTCCTTTCTTATCACGATGCGTCGATTGGAAGCGGTAACCGTGAACCAGGTGTAGGCAACAGTAGTCAGAAATATCACCAGGACGTACTGAAGGCTGTAAACGTAAGCAATCATAGAAATCGTCAGGATGAACTCGATGATCGTAGGTACGCCAGACAAGACCACAGTTCTCACTATGGTCTCGATACCAGTAGCTCCTCTCGCGATTATTCTGGACAGACCGCCAGTATGTCTCTGCAGATGGAACCGCAGAGATAACCGGTGAACATTCTGAAACGTAAGGTTGATAAGAGTTCGAACAGCATTCTGTCCCACCTTTGCGAAGATACCATCTCGCACCTGGTTTGCAGCCAATGCCAAGATCCGGACTCCACCGTAAGCGGCTACAAAGGATAAGGCTATCACTGTCAGATGGAATCCAGGAGTGCTGGATGCAGGATGATCTATGAGAAAGTTCGTCGCCCATTTGTAGACCATCGGCAACATAACTGTAAATCCCTTGCCGATCATCATCAGTGCGATTACGATCACCACTCTTAATCGGAGATCAGGACGATCAACAGGCCAAAAATGTACCTTCAAAGACGAATGCACGTCCAGGATACGTCTTAAGAATTGAGAAGATTTCTGAAAGGCAAGTATCACCACAAAATCCCAGTTGTAATGCCTAAACGTGATCAGCGCTTCTGACGAGACTTGACATAGCTATACCTCGGTGTGTCCCGACAAAGAGCTATAAGACATCCCATAGACAGGCTCGTCGTGACCAGAGAACTGCCGCCATAGGATACGAGAGGTAGGGTTACACCGGTTGTTGGAGCTAGATGCAAGTTTACCGCTATGTTGACAGCCGACTGCAAACAAAACAACGAAAGCAGTCCTATAATTGCGTACGTTACAAACAGATCCTCGCTTCTTAGAGCGTGGTAAAGACTACGCGCACCCACGAAGCATATTACGGATACTAATAACAGACACACAACAATTCCGAATTCTTCACCTAAAACAGCGAATATAAAGTCTGCATGGCTGTCTGGGAGAAGCCATTTTACGGTTCCCTCTCCTGGACCGCGACCGAACCAACCACCTGACAGGAAGCTATCACGAGCTTTGTCGATTTGAAAGCTATCACTCTGAGTGACGACTCCTTTTTCGATTCGCATCAAGGCTCCCTTGATGAATTTATCTATTCTGTCTGTGAAGTGTGGAAATTTGAGGTAAGCACCGTATGCTGAACATATTCCCGTTAGTCCGAGGCAATATCCCCAGACTTTTGGGACGCCTGCCACGTAGAACACAATAGCCCAAGATGCCGCCACAAGTACTGCTTGACCCAGATCAGGCTCCAGGAGCAGAAGTGTCATCACGATCAGGAGTAAAGCGAAGGATATACTTCTTCCTGGTATGTGCCTGTCTCTAGCCTGCTCGGAGAAGAGCCAGGAAGATAGAACGATAAAAGCAGGCTTGATGAATTCAGAAGGCTGAATAGATATTCCTGACACGAATATCCAGCGCTGAGATCCCTTTATTTCTGGTCCTAGGTACAGGACAGCTATCAGTAGGACTACGGATACAAAGAATAAAAAGGTCATCAGACGCCGTACGAAACGAACACTGCAGAAAGATGCTCCGAACAGTATAGGAAGCGATAGTAAGAAAAAGGCTATGTGTCGTTTGATGAAGTAAAAAGTGTCGGGGTGAGCTCGACCAGCCAAGATGGAGACCCCAGCACCTATCCGGTCGGCAACCGGAGGTGAAGCGGCAAAAGAAAGCACAACCCCAAAGAGAATGAGGATGATTACAGCGGATAACAAGTACAGATCGACTGTCCAACTCCATTCGGAAAGTATGGATCGATCAGCACGAGCCATCATTTTTCTTTCTCTGCAGATTCAATCAAGTCGATTACTAGTTTTCGAAAGCAATCACCACGTTCTTCGAAGTCCTTGAACTGGTCGTAAGAGGCGCAAGCAGGGGATAATAAGACAGTGGCATTATCGCAGCTTGAGGCCGTATTGGCTCGCTGAAAAGTGGCATTATCGCAGCTTGAGGTCGTATTGGCTCGCTGAAAAGTGGCATTATCGCAGCTTGAGGCCGTATTGGCTCGCTGAAAAGTGGCATTATCGCAGCTTGAGGTCATACTAGCTCGCTGAAAAGTTGCATTATCGCAGCTTGAGGTCGTATTGGCTCGCTGAAAAGTGGCATTATCGCAGCTTGAGGTCATACTAGCTCGCTGAAAAGTGGCATTATCGCAGCTTGAGGTCATACTAGCTCGCTGAAAAGCGGATCTAAGTCCTCTGTCGATCGTATGACAAGCTTCAAAAGGTACTTTGCCATCTAAGAACCTAGCGAACTTCTCTGTTGCATCACCGATCAGATAGGCTCGTGCGATTTTGTGAAACATCGGAGTCAATGGTTCGATTCCGTCGGTCTTTGCCTTTCCACCTAGTATCCAGTGTATGTTATCGAAGCAGGCGATGGCCTGGGCTGCAGCCGTGGCGCTGGTAGCCTTCGAGTCATTTACGAACATGACGTTTCCGATCTGTCCTATTTCTTCTATGCGGTGCGGCAATCCGGGAAATGACTGCAGGCCCTTCGCAATTTGAACAGGATTCAGGCCCAGGACATGAGCTACTGCAGCAGCACAAGAGGCATTTTGAGCATTATGCCGTCCACGCAGGGATTTTATTCCAGTCAAGTCACCCAATGTTGTAGGAGGATTTCCTGGTTCTTTTGCTGTTATCACCGGACCAGTCACGTAGTAGCCATGATCCAACTTCCTCTTGATAGAGACTGGAAGGACACGATTCAGATGGCTCACTTCGACAGAAAAATCGTCATCAACACCTACAACGGCGACACCTGCTCTCGTCAGGACTTTTCCCTTGGCGGTGATGTACTTGTCCATGGTCAGGTGTCGATCCAGGTGATCTGGGCTTACGTTGGTGATTACTCCGATGTCTGGGTCTAGTCCGCTCGTCAGGTCAGCCTGGAAAGAAGATACTTCGACGACATAATGTCTGCCAGGAGCGAAATCTTCCATCTCGAGGGCGGGATAACCGATATTCCCGCCTGATTGTGCATCGAGGCCTGCAGACTGCAAGAGATGAGTTATCAGGGCCACAGTAGTCGACTTACCATTCGTTCCGGTCACGGCTATCAGTTTTGAGTCCATACCTCGCAACCGACGTTCGCAGGCCATGAGTTCCAGATCTCCTATGATCTTCACTCCGGCTGAACGTGCCATGTCTACTGTCCAGTGAGGGGAAGGATGTTCCAAAGGGATACCGGGAGCCAGAATGAGAGCCTCTATGTGAGACCAATTTATCTGACGCAAGTCTTCGATCCTGACATCAGCTCGCTCGCAGGCATCCGGATTATCATCGAAGGCGATCACTTCAGATCCACCAGCAGTCATAGCTCGGGCAGTGGCGAGACCAGATTTCCCGAGTCCAAAAAGTGCGACAAGTTTGTTTTTAAAGGCGGTAATCGGTATCAAGGTACACCTAGTTCTAGATGATGAGAGATAGAAGACCTATAAGGCCAAAGATGAAAGACAGAAAGCAGAAACATACTACGATATGCATTTCCTTCCAACCGAGTAATTCGAGATGGTGATGAAGTGGAGCCATGATGAGTATACGTTTCCCTGTGAGTTTAAAGCTCACTACCTGCAAAACCACCGATGTGGCTTCTATGACAAAGGCTCCTCCTATGATCACCATAAACAATTCGTGCTTGGTAGCTACCGCTACCGCTCCCAACAGAGCTCCCAAGGCCAGGGCACCAGTGTCCCCCATGAAGACAAGTGCCGTGGGAGCGTTAAATTTCAAAAACCCTAATCCGACTCCGATGACGGCTCCTAGGAGTACGGTTAACTCTTTTCCGTTCGTCATGTATCGTGCTCCCATGTGACCTGCACATTCTCCATCGCCGAGGCAGCAAGCTATTACCGCAAAGGCAAGTGCTACAATCACAATCGAGCTTATTGCGAGTCCATCTACTCCATCCATTATGTTTACGGAGTTGCTAGTCAATACTACGGTCATTGCTCCGAGTGGGATGTAGAAAAGTCCCAAATCGAGTGTTGCTAAGAATGGGATGGTTACTGACGTGTCTAAACTGATAGTCTCGAGGCTGGATATCAGGGACAGAGGGATTAATGCATCCAAACCGATGCTTTCGAGTACGGAGATCAGGTGCATCGGGAATGATGTGTCTGAACCTGTACCGTCGAGGCTAGAGATCACAGACATGGGTGCTGATGTATCTGAACCAGTGCCATCGCATATAGAGATCAGGTACAGTACGATGGGTATGGAAACAATAAATTCCAGTATCAATCGTTTCTTTACGGACAGGCCACGGTGGGTTTGTTTGCTGACCTTCAGGTAATCATCGTAGAATCCGATGGCTCCGAAGGCCAATGTGCTCAGCATGACCACGAGGAGTGTGGTGTCGAAGACATCTGCCCATACCGCAGTGGTGAAGAAGAGCACTGGCAGAATCACCAGCCCACCCATAGTAGGGGTTCCTTGTTTGACCATGTGAGATGGTGGTCCATCATCGCGGATTGGCTGTTCTGTGTATTTCTGGTTGGCTCGCAGGGACTTGATAGCTATAGATCCGATCGACAGCATCAGTATGACTCCACATGACATCGCTGCTATCGCGCGCCACACGGTTGCCTCGATGCCTGTGATAGAAAGCCAATCATGTAGGAAGGCATCAAACCAGTGCACTGTACCTGGGTCCCTCGAAAATCATCGCGTGGAGAATTGTGTTTTCAGATTTTCCACCAGGACATGCATGCGCATGTAATTAGCTCCTTTGATCATTATCACATCACCGGCTTGAATGCAGGACAATAGAATGGGACCGATCATTTCAGGAGAGTGAGCATAGCCTCCACGGAGTTCGAGAGGAAGTAGTTTCCACAGATTTTCCATCAATGGTCCGACCAAAAACACCTTGTCGAGTCCGGACTGACGTACTACTTCGTTCAGTTTGGCATGTAGCTCTGGACTTTGATCTCCTAGATCTGCCATGTCACCTAGTACTGCGATGCGCCGTCTGTATTCAGCTTCTCCTATCTCATTCAGTAGGTTCAATGCTGCATGCATTGAGGCCGGGTTCGCATTATAGCTCTCATCGATCAGTAGTGCCCTTGTGGGGGAGGAGGGATCTTTCTTGTTCAGGTACAAGTCTGTCAGTTGACCTCGTCCTTCTATTGCCCGAAGGTGAGCTAGTTGCTCTGTTGCTCGTGTTAGGTCCAGTCCGAGCGATCGCAGCGTCGTGAGGGCTGCAAGTGAGTTCATCACCAAGTGTTTGCCAGGAGCACCGATGCAGTACGATAAAGCCTCGTTCGAATCGGAAATAATGGCAGATACACCAGTTCCACATACCCCCTTGGAAGAGGTGGATACCAAACGCATCGTAGAGGATTTACTTTCTCCGAATGTAAAGACCCTAGCTTTTTTTGCCTTAGCGGTATTGATCAGCATTTCTGCTTCAGCAGTATCGGCGTTGATGATGGCTGTTCCAGGAATATTTGTCTGACTTGGTGTTTTTCCAGTATCATCCGTCTGATCTGGAAATGCCTCGAATAAGCATGCCTTTTCTTTCGCGATATCTGTGATGCCGGAGAAGTTACCTATATGAGCAGGGGCAATCGCCGTTACAATAGCGATGTGAGGCTGAACCAAACTCACCAACTGTGCTATTTCCCCGGGATGATCACTTCCGATCTCTAGTACGCAGTAGTCTGAATCCGGCGACAACCTGGACAATGTTAATGGAACACCCCAGTGATTGTTAAATGATTTGCTTGAAACCTGGACCTTTCCATAAGGTGTCAGTATTCGATGAAGTATCTCTTTTGTCGAAGTCTTTCCAACGGATCCGGTGACAGCGATGATAACTCCTTGACTTCTTTGGCGGGCCGCTCTTCCAAGACTTCTCAATGCATCGTCTACGTCGGGTACGGTGATATATCGCCGTCCGGAGGACATTTCGTCTAGTCTACCTTCTTCTATGACGGAAATGACAGCTCCATGCTGGAATGCCTGGTCCACGAAACTGTGTCCATCGTGAAGTTTTCCCTTTATGGCGAAGTACACTTCTCCTGGAGAGATTGTCCTTGAGTCTATAGACACGCCGTATACTGCTTCTGCTGGTTCTTCTGGTTCTTTTTCCTGGTCCCATCTGTCGGCAGGGTCTTTGTGTACAAGCCGACCTGCTTCTGCTGGTTCTTCTGGTTCTTTTTCCTGGTCCCATCTGTCGGCAGGGTC
>Ga0209568_1000192_pt1 | contig 21401 bp, 19 predicted proteins | sample WorMetOlspDAHAB2_FD_187406 | JGI IMG/M metagenome (GOLD analysis project Ga0209568, IMG submission 187406) | Marine gutless worms symbiont microbial communities from Max Planck institute for Marine Microbiology, Germany - Olavius sp. DAHAB.2... ...
GGGCGTAATGGTATCTCCTTTGTGAACCGGATCGGACAGCCATTTCGGCATGAATGTCCCAGCCGGTTCGGGCCGTGGCGGCAGTATGGGTAGCGGCAGAGGCATGGGCGGTGGCAGAGGCATGGGTGGCGGTAAAGGCATGGGTGGCGGCAGAGGCATAGGTGGCGGCAGAGGCATAGGTGGCGGCAGAGGTGCTGGGAACGGCAGTTAGTCCAAATATTATGAATTGGAGGGGCATAGATAATAAACCGACTGCCGGAATAAAAGGATGCAAAAAGTGATTTCCAGAATAACGGAGACCAAAAAACTTGCAGAAGAACGAGGCCTTGATCTTATTCTAACCGACGGTCCCCCCGGGTTGGGTTGTCCGGTGATTGCTTCAATCGGCTGAGCCAGCGCGGTTTTAATTGTTGCTGAACCCACAGTTTCCGGAATTCACGATATGGAACGCGTGGTTCAACTAGCCGCTCATTTTAAAGTACCAGCCATGGTATGCGTCAACAAGTACGATCTAAATTTAGACCTGACTCGGAATATTGAAAATTTTGCAAAAAAAGAAGGATTAATTTTTCTGGGCTGTATCTCCTTCGATCCAATATTTACTGAGGCCATGATTCGGTCTCAAACTATATTAGAATTTGCCAATGGATCAAAAGCATTCAAAGCGGTTACGAGAATCTGGAATTATATATCAACTGAACTAGGTCTTTAAATCAATGATCAGAAAATTAGGGCTCTATTTAGTATTAGGCATTAGCGTGGTGGTTCCGGATTTTTTGATGTGGCAAAACCCTCTTCTGGATGTTACTATAGGATCAAATCACGAGTTCGCCAAAGCCGTATTGAATGATGAGCTTGCCGACTCACCTCAATCCGGTTTTGGAATGAAAATACAGTAATATCCCATGGATCATCAGCATTTTTCAATAAAACAGACGTGCAATGACAGAAGAAATTTTCAACTTGCCGGAGTGGAATGAGGCGGTGGGTCAAATGATCGCGCACGTGGGAGACGCTGCTCTCCCCCGCATATTAATAAACGCGATTCGTGGTCTGGTTCCAATAGATAAATCATTGATTACGCTTGAAAAAAAACAGCAAATACCGGTTCATCTATTCGACAGCGGTATTGCCCCCGAAGAACACGAAGTCCATTTCGAGCGATATCTCTCCGGCGCATACCTGCTCGACCCGGTTTATCAGGCCCTTTTCAGGGGAATCAAGCCGGGATTCTACCATTTAAAAGAATTGTCCCCCGATAAGTTTGAGCAAAGCGAGTATTACCGGTTTTATTATAAAGCTACGGGAATCGGGGACGATGTGCTGTATTTGGTTAGGCTGGATAAAGATACGAGTTTGTCGATCGAGCTGGGCCGCGATATTAATAAACCGCCCTACACTGAACAGGAGCAAAATCGCTTACGCATGGTTGAACCCATAGTTCAAAACGTCGCCAAACGTCATTGGGGGCAAATGGACATTGAAAATGCGGCAGCCGGCTCTTCCATGTCCGATTTGGATCAACAGTTGGAAATGGCCTTTGAGAATTTCGGCAAATCCATTCTGACAAAACGGGAAACTGAGTTAACGCGCCTGATGTTGAGGGGGCATTCCGTTAAATCCGCCGCCTGGGAAATGCGCATCTCGCCGGATACAGTAAAAATGCATCGCAAGAATTTATACGCCAAGCTTAATATTTCAGATCACCCCGACTTGTTTGCTTTGTTTATTTCAGCCCTGTCCTGTGTCGGCCAAAGCTCCGATAAAGACCCCCTGGCCGCCTACCTTCGTTCCTTTTGAGATTAGTAACCTAAAATAACCCACACCTACCCGAAAAGGGTATTGTCGTCTTAATAAACCTTCTGTATTATACCTCAGTGCTTCGATTCGCAATTACAGTTACGTATATTTGGATTGATATTCATTAATATTGCTCACTCAGCACTAAGTCCTGAGTGAATAAATACGCTATCATATTTATGAATCGATGGACTTAGGTGGAGCGGTTCAGCGTTCATGGTTCCGGGTTGAAACGCCATAACCGGCGGCAAACAAAAGGATAATCTGATGAAAAAAACTTTTGGATACTTGAGACCGCGAACTCCTGGCGAAGCGTGTGGTTTAAAGGCCGGATATGGCAAAAAATCGAGATTCTGGGCTGGAGGTACAGACCTGCTTCTTCAATGGCAGGATGAGATTGTCAGCCTTGAATATTGCATCGATCTGTCTTTCATCCCTGATCTTGATTATATCAGAAAAAATTCGGATGCCGTTTCCATTGGCGCTTTAACCAAAGTGGCTTCCATCGAAGCATCATCGGAGTTGAATCATTCACTCTCGATTATTCGGGAAGCCGCGGGTGAGCTGGCCGCTCCCCAGATCCGCAATACGGCAACTATTGGAGGGAATATCTGTCGTGCTGCGCCTTCCGCTGATCTCGCACCACCGCTGCTAGTATTGGGTGCCGACATGAGACTATTAAGTGATTCGGGTGAAAGATGGGTGGCCATGGATGAATTTTTCTTAAACCTGAATCAAACCGCTTTGCAGGAAAACGAGCTTTTAGTAGAAATAAAAGTACCCATTCCATCTGCCGAGACGGCTTCCTGTTTTTTAAAAGTCGGACGAACGGCTATTGATATTGCCATCGTAAACATGTCTGCCAGAATGACGATGGACGATAAGGGCATCTTAACGGATGTAAGTATCGCCTTTGGTGCCGTGGCCCCCACACCGCTGCGCATAAAAACGGCCGAAGAGATGCTTCTGGGAGCAGACGCTTGCAGGATTGAAAAGGCCTTGATCGGTGCAGTGAGCAATAAAGTGGCGCAAGAAATAAAACCGATCACCGATGTTCGGGGCACGGCGGAATACCGGCGGGAGATCAGCAGGGTTCTGACGAAAAGAGCAATCGAGAATATTATTCGAGCTCTGCTACGGAGGTTAGAAGTATGACTAAACTTAAATTAATGGTCAATGACAATATCCATGAACTTGAAATAGAACCTCACGAGATCTTAGCGGATGTATTGCAAAAAAGGCTGGGCTTAATAGGGGTACGCGTATCCTGCGGTGAGGGGGAGTGTGGGGCTTGCACCATCCTGATGGACGGTAAACCGGTGCTGGCCTGTATGATGCTGGCCATGCAGGCGGAAGAAAAAGAGATACTCACCATTGAAGGGCTGGGAACTTATGACAACCTTCACCCCATTCAGGAAGCCTTCGTAGAATAGCATGGATTTCAGTGCGGTTTTTGTACCCCCGGCGTCATCCTTAGTACCAAAAATTTACTTGAAACCAATCCGAATTCCAGTCCCGCGGAAATAGCCATGTCCCTCAGCGGACATATTTGCCGTTGTGGCGCCTACCCGAAAATCATCAAGTCCGTGCAAAAAGCAGCCGAAAAAATGGAGGATAATCATGGCGAAAAATAGCTCAAATATCCCCCTTGCAGTGGTTGGTAAATCCGTTCCCATCAAGGACGCCAGGGAAAAGGTTACGGGCAGTTTAAAATATGGTGTAGATTTTCAAGTTCCGAACATGGTGTACGGAAAAATCCTCAGAAGTCCTCACGCGCATGCCAAAATCAAAGGAATCGATTACAGTCGGGCAGAGGCGCTGCCTGGAGTTTTAGGTGTCGTAGGATATCAGGATGCACCGGATCTGGACTGGAATTCCTGCTGGTTTAATTATCGCGGGCATATATTAGACGATCGGGCGCGGTTCGTAGGAGATGAAGTCGCTGCGGTGGCGGCGATCACCGAGGATATCGCTGAGCACGCAATTAAATTCATTGAAGTGGACTATGAAGTTTTGCCGGCCGTCTTTGATCCTGAAGAGGCGCTCAAACCGGATGCATCGCAAGTCAGGTCCGAAGGAAACCCGCGCGAACCATTTCTTACGGAATGGGGAGACGTGGATCAAGGCATTAAAGAATCCGATATTGTCGCCCAAGGAAGTATTGAGTTTGGCAGCCAGCAGTACGCGCCCATCGGAAGAAATGCTTGTGTGGCGGAGTGGACCGGTGATAAAGTCACGCTCTGGACAGCGACGCAAACGCCATCCGAATGTAAATCCGCGATAGCTGAAGCTTTTGGAATCCCCATGAGTAAGGTTCGGGTTATTGCACTTCCATCGGGTGCTTCTTTTGGAATATGGTGGGTAAACAACTTTCACATGATGACAGCGCTTCTGGCAAAAAAAATATGTCGCCCGGTCAAGATCGAACTGACTCAGCAAGAGTGCTTTGCAACAGTAAAGCGACGCCACCTGGAAAGAGTGTGGGGGCGAATCGGATGTAGTAAAGACGGAAGCATTAAAGCCATTGAGATAAAGGACATAATCGACAATGGCGGGTACGGTTTCAAAAACGACGTGGGCAGCTTTTCCAACGAGCTTTGGGGGAAGAACCTTAACGGACGTTTTCTCGTTCAGGGGGTATCAACAAATCTTGTTACGGCGGGTTGCATGCGAGGTGTGGGCGACGTAACCCTGGCAGCCCTTATCGAACGTCTTCTCGACATGGCCTCCGTTGAAATTGACATGGATCCGCTGGAGTTTCGCCTGAAAAATCATATCCGCACAGGCGACCTTTTAAAGGCGATGTATGCTTTTTACCAAGGGGAGGGCAGCGACTGCCGGACACCGCAGGAGTGGAAAGACAAGTGGCCGAAACTTTTTCATCTTACCAGCGAAGCCCTTCATGAATGTTTAACCGAAGGAGCTGAGGCGTTTGGCTGGAAGGAAAAGTGGCACGGCTGGGGCCAGCCTTCCAGGGTAGCCGGGCCGAAGCGTTATGGCATTGGCGTGGGTACCGGGATTCACTGCAACGGTGTTGAGGATGAAGGCAACACCTCCGCTATTGTTCGGGTTCATGAAGACGGCAGTGTCACCTTGTGTTGCAGCATGGGCCGCCAGGGTCAGGGCAGCGAGACAACCCAAGCTCAGATCGCGGCTGAGACGCTCGGCATTGCGCCTGGATCGAATTGAGGTGGAAGCCGGCGATACGGAGGTCAGCCCCTGGAATCACGGATCTATCGCCAGCAACACCGCGCACCGCATCGGATTTGCCACGCAAACGGCCAGTGCGGATGCCAGACGTCAGATACTTGAAATCGCGGCCAGACACTATATCAAAGGTGAACCGGGGCAACTGGATATCAAAAACGGAGTGATTTATCACAAGGAGATTCCCGAACAAAACATGCCGCTGGCGGAACTGATGTCTCGACTGCAGCCTGACTCATTAGCGCCACCGCGTGTTATCGGGCGGCCGACTGAAGATATGCCGCCCTCAACTACCTTGTCCAGACATTTTGCGGCGCACTTTGTAGAAGTCGAAGTAGATACCGAAACCGGACAAATTAAGCTGGTTGACTATGTCGCGACCCAGGATAGCGGCAACGCACTAAATCCCAGGGTGCTGGAAAACCAGGTCATTGGCGGGGCGATCTGCGGGGCCGGATTCAGCCTGGTGGAAAGCCTGGTGTTCGACGAACAGACCGGAAAAATCATGAATCCGAATTTTCTGGATTACAAGGTACTGCGCGCCAACGATTTTCCGACCCAACCCAAAGTAATACTTTGCGAATCGAACGATCCTATCGGACCATACGGCGCTAAAGGCGGCGGGGAAGCCCCCATTGCCGCCTCGGTACCCGCCATCTCGCAAGCGGTTTACAATGCTATCGGGATCTGGCTGGATGTTCCGATGACGCCTGAGAAAGTCCTCAGGGGTCTGGGTAAAATTTAACGCTACAGACTCATATACCGTTTCAAATTCGGCAAGGGAGGCAAATATGATCAAGAATCCGATTTCGTGGCCTGATGGCGCTAAATGTGCTGTTGCCATTACATTTGATATGGACGCTGACAGCATACTCCACCTGGATTACCCGGACAACTCGATCAACAAGATTTCGGCCTTATCGATGCTGCGTTATGGACCGGAAGTCGCCATACCGCGCATACTTAAAACCTACAAGCAGTTCGATATCCAGCAAACGTTTTTTGTTCCGGCCTGGTGCATCGAGAATTATCCATCGGCAGTAAAAGCCATGGTTGACGGAGGACACGAGGTCGCCCATCACGGTTATATTCACGAATTTCCGGGTTCCCTCAGTCGAGAAGAGGAACATCATTGGCTGAAATACGGAATCAAGACAATTGAAAACGCCACCGGCAAGCGGCCAAAAGGTTGGCGGGCACCATATTACGATTTTTCAGGAAACTCGGCCGAATTGTTGATCGAAGAGGGATTTCTTTATGACTCGTCATTAATGGGAGATGATATCCCGTATGTTTTAAAAACTGACAGGGGTGAGTTGATAGAACTTCCATGTCATAATGGCATGGATGACTGGCCTCAGTTCGCCAATTATACGGATTTTAATTATGAGATGCCCATTAAGGCACCCTCGAAAGGAGTAGAAATTTTCGTGGAGGAATTTGAGGTGATGTATAAGTACGGGGGGCTATGGGTCAGTGTCTGGCACCCCTTTGTGACGGGGCGTCTGGCAAACTGGGACAAAGTCGTGGAGTTGATCGAATATATGAAAGTCAAGGGGGATGTCTGGTTCGCCAGCCTGGAAAATATCGCGCGCTATGTCCGCCGGTGTATAGATGATGGGAGCTACACGCCAAGGACGGATAAACTTCCCTATTATGATAGTAAGGTTTCTGCGATACCTTTTGATAGTGTCCAATAGCAAGCACGTAGCCGTTTCATCCCGTTTCTATTCCTATTTACGTCACGAGTTATAATTTGGGATTTTAGATTGCGGATTGCGGATTGCGGATTGCGGATTGCGGATTGCGGATTGCGGATTTATGGAATCGCTACGCTCTATCAATTATAATGGCAAACAGCTAATATTATTTGGAATTTGGATATTGAAATTTGTAATTTATTTGAAATTTGGTGCTTGAAATCTGTAATTTCCGGCTTGTCTGCCTGGCGGGTTTATCCGGGATAGGATCGCTCCAGCATACAGCATGCTGGATGGCCTGGCCCTGTGCCGCAGATACATTCTCCAAGGCACCACTGGATCTGGAAGCAGCTCATATGGCGGCTAAAGAATGTTATGCCGCGGTGGCAAAAGCCATTTCACGTTTTGAGCCCGTGTATATGCTCACCAACACAGAGGATCTTGATGAGACGCAATCATTGTGCGGTCCGGATATCAAGGTTATTGAATCGGAGATTGATGACGGATGGTTCCGTGATTCAGGCCCGACATTTGTAATTAACAAAACAGGTGATGTTGCCGGTGTAAACTGGGTCTTTAACGGCTGGGGCAACCGGTATCCGCATGAACTGGATAACCGGGTTGCCGGTGATCTGCTGGATCGCTTGAATATTAAACGGTATGATTCTCCGCTGGTCCTTGAAGGCGGCGGTATCCATGTAGATGGTGAAGGCACAGTTCTGGTTACGGAAAGCTGCCAGCTCAATAAAAATCGAAATCCCGATCTGAGCCAAAGCGAGATAGAAAAATATTTGAGAGAGTATCTCAATGTGGAAAAGATTATCTGGCTCTGCGGTGATCGCAAACAGACGGATACTGACGGCCATATCGATGGAGTCGCCAGTTTTATCAGGCCCGGCCGGATTTTGCTGGCAACTTCAGACGACCCAACCCACCCGGACTATGCAACATTCCGGGAAAACCTGAAAATCCTTAAAAATACGACAGATGCACAGGGGCGCAAACTAGAGATTGTGGAAATTACGGAACCCTGCGAAATCACTGACACGGGTGTGCATGTAAAAGGTATTTATGTCAATTTTTATCTGGCCAACGGGGGTATAGTACTTCCGGCGTTTGACTTTCCGGAATATGATCAGGCGGCATTGAAGATTTTCAGAAAAGAATTTCCCGACCATGAGATTGTTCAAGTGCCGACACGAATCGTTCTCTTCGGCGGCGGCAATATCCACTGTATCACCCAGCAGCAGCCTGGAGCGTATAGATAAATCGGGTGGGAATGAACTTTCTTTCACCGGTGTTGGTCTTTTCAGGGAATGACGAATGAAGAATGGTGGATGTCGCTTCGCTCTGCTTTTTTTAACAAATAAATTAGAAAGAATTCCTTAATTCGACATTCGTCCATCGACATTTGTCATGCTGGAGTTTCTTTTTCGAAAAGACTGACTGCTTTTCTTCAATCTATTTACCTCAGGCTGAACGGTTCAAACATTTCTGACCAAAATTTGGTTGCTTCCGCTTCCGATTGAGTACCAAGTTTCGAGAATAGTTCTATTATTTCTGTAATATCGGGGTGATTACAGTAAATGTTGACAAGCTCCGGCAGATCATCCCTGCTTGCCTGGCTGATATCCGCAATACAGGCGGGAGCTTCTAAATCCTGGATTAATCTGCTAACTGCTTCAATACCCTTTTCTGCCATTTCATTTTCAGTACCGCTAATGCTTTCATCCATCGCTTTGGCGATGCGCGCCAGAATGGGGGCGTTAACCGAAAGGTTGAGTTTCATGCAGTAGGGTAGTGCAATGCTGCAAGCTTCGCCGTGGTGGACGTTATAATATCCTCCCAGTACATGGGCCACCGCATGTCCTTCAACATCTCCCGCATTGCTTTCTGAAAGCGCTTCTATTGCTGTCGCCCATGCCATATCTGTTCTTGCCTGCAAATTACTTCCATCGGATGCAGCCAGGTGTATGCTTTTTGAAATTAATCTGATCGATTCCAAAGCCAATGCATGCGTCAGCGGTGAGGACATTTTGGAAAGCGCTGACTCGATCGCATGCGATAGTGCATCGAGACCTGTTCCGACAGTAAGTCTGCGGGGTAGTGTTAAGGTCAGTGTCGGATCGATGATAGCAAGGGTGGCGCGGGTGTTCAGAAAGCACCCCTTCACCTTTTGTTCCGGCAGGCGAACGATGGCGTCTGCTGTAATTTCGGCCCCGGTACCCGAAGTTGTAGGAATCGTGATTAAAGGAAGACCCGGTTGCGTAAATTCACCCCCTAAATAATCCTCGAGTGATCCAGGATTGGTCAGAGCTCTGGCAACAGTCTTGGAAATATCCAGGCTGCTTCCGCCACCTAAACCGACAATTATATCGGGCTTATTGACTTTACCTACATCCAGCACATTTTGATAATCAGATATTGATGGTTCGGGCTTTGCTATATCACAAAGTTCGACCTCGAATTCTTCACTCTCAAGCGAATCTTGAATTCTGTCCATAAAACCTGCTTTGGCAATACCGGCGTCGGTTACTATCAGACATTTATGCCCGGATACCAGGCTTTTAGCTTCCTTGCCGACCGACTCTACCGCATTTACTCCAAACAATATCCGTTCGATCGAGGTGTAGTCGTACAAATAGTTATCGTCTGTTGTATGCATTTATAGCCCTCCTTAATAGAATGTCTCGGAATTTCTACAACATACTGAAAATATATAAGTTTTTTGGGGCTTCCGAATTTACCCCGGAAATAGAATAATGGAATGGTGGAACGATGGAATATTGGTTTTCAAAAGGATATTGGCCATTTTATTTTTATCGACAATCCCGCCGGAGTCGGGACCATTAATCCAACATTGCATTATCCCAGGACCCATTATTCCACTATTCCATTTTTCCAACATTCCAATTGGGGCGAAGCCCCTAAATTGTAATTGATTCATCTTCAGTTTCAAGAACCTTCGGGTAGGTCCCATTCGTGTATGTCTTTAATAATTCGATGGATAATATAAAAATCGATATTTTGAATACCTGGAATTTTAGGAAAGGTTTCGTTAAGAATATGACCTAACTGCTCGTTGCTCCGGCAGCGGAGCTGTATATTTATCCCTTTAGCATTGCCAATCGGGATGGCCACGTAGGACACCGCCGGGTGCGCTGCCAGCTTTTTGGCGACATTTTCAACCGATCCTATTTCAATGTCAATAAAGGCATCCGCAATAATAGGATAGCCAACGGCCTTGTGCTCAAGAATTGCAGCGATTCGGAGGATACCATCATTGCGAAGTGATTCGATACGAGTACGAATCGTTCTCGGGTCAACACCGAGCTTATTTCCCAGGAAGGCCGCCGAGCAACGACCATCGGCCTTTAACTCGCTGATTAATTGTTTGTCCAGTTCAGTTAATTTTCGCATAAGATTTCAAACCAGTATATTTCAGTCTGCTGTTGGCGATGAAATTAAAGGGGAACGATACCTTGAAAATATGAAGACTGCAACAGAAAAATGCCATAAACAACGTTATTTTAGTAATTACTTGCATTTTTATGACAAAAAATAATTAAATTATTGACTTTTAATTCAAGAACACTTATCGATCAGGGGAAGCTAAGGACAATTGATGCATTTAGAATGAGTCTAATTTTTTGGACACCATCTATGTCTATTAGCGCTAAATTGAGGGATTGAGGGATTAAAGGATAAAATCAATAAATTAAAATAGATAGAATTCCTTCAATTCCAAAATTCCTAAATCCCTCAATTCCTGAAGTAGACCCATGTCCAATTATCATGCAATTCAGTGACGTACAAAGGTTTACAGCCATTTTCTCAAACTAAATGACGAGGTCTGTTTATAGGAAACTAAGGAGACAATTATGGCAATTGATGCCCATGGTGTAAAATGGGACGGTACCACCGATGCCGGAATCCCAACATTTATGAAGACTCCTTTAATCGAGATGGGGAGCCCGTCGATTGAAGCAGAAAAAATTGCAGAGCTCCGCGATAAAGGTGTTAAAGCAGCTGTCTTTGGGCTGCCTTTTGACGGGACCACCACATCGCGAGTCGGCTCATCTTTGGGACCCAGGGCCGTCCGACATGCTTCATGCTATTTTGGGCCCTATTATCATGACTATGGGGTATATTTTGCTGAAAAACTCAACCTGTGTGATTGTGGGGATTCTTACATAGAAGTCGGTGATGTTAACCGGACGATGGAGTACGGCGCGGATTTTGCCGCTTCAATCCTTCAGGCAGGCGCCCTGCCGATTATCATCGGCGGTGAGCATACGGTTTCGCTGGCCGGGGCCATGGGAATTGACCGGATACTGCAAGGCAAATACGGGCTGATTCATCTGGACTGTCATTTGGATGCGGATCCCGACCCGGACCGATTGGTCTATCATGGCTCACAGGTGGCGGCTATTTCGCGACTTGAGTCTTTTGCCTGTAAAAACATGGTTCTGATCGGAATGCGGGGTACGGTTAATGATAAGGAGTATTGGGATTTTGTAGAAAGTGCCGGTATGACCTGTTTTGGCATGCGTCAGATCCTCGAGCTAGGATTAAAAAATGTGGTAAACCAGGCTCTGGAAATTGCAACCCGGGAGACAGAAGGTTTTTATCTGTCGGTTGACATGGACGTCCTGGAATCTGCCTATGTGCCGGGTGCTGAGGCATTTACACCATTCGGCTTGACGGTACGTGAACTCTGGTCTGTATTACCCAAACTCGGTTCAAATGAAAAACTGAAAGGATTCGATGTCGTTGAAGTATCACCACGCTACGACCAGAGCGAACTGACCGCCATGACCGCGGCCGGCATAATTGTTGAGCTTCTGGCAGCGCGTGCAGCAAATGTACCGGTTTAACAGGCTAAAAACACACGGTGCCGGAAAAAAGGCATATTTCGGATTACTCCTGATCTGTTCATTGATCTGCGCGCAATCACCGGAAAGCCGCGGCATATACGATGTTAAGCGTCGTATGGAATATTCGGTTTCTTTTTCGAATTATTTATCTTGACAAAGGGTGTTTTGTGTTCTAAAAGGTTCGAAAATAGATTATTTTGCCTATCGGGGTACATAATAACCCAACCCATATGACAATGAAAATTACCGTTGGGTTTCGGGCCTCACTACATACTGGGATTCAACCGGTTATAGTACATTACTTTGTCTTTTCGCTCCATTTCGATCTCAAACCGGGAATTCTATAACTTCTTATCTTCGGACATCACGTTATCGCTAAATTGAAGCTCCCCTCCGCCTGCGGATAGGGTATTTAAAATGTCATAATAAAAGAAAAGGAGAACATTATGTTTAAGAAGATAGGTATCGCCGTTTGCTCCGCATTACTGGTATTGACTATATCGATGGTACCCTCCGCGGCAGCTGAAGAGGAAAAAAAACTCAATATTTACTTCTGGTTTGAATATCTTCCGGTCTCGGTTGTCAAGAGTTTTGAGAAGGAGACCGGAATCAAAGTCGTAGTTGACACCTTTGAAACCCTTGATATTTTGGAAACGAAGCTTCTGGCCGGCAAAAGCGGCTACGATATCGTGATTCCCGATTATATTGTGGCCGAGCGGTTGTTGCCATTAGGCGTATTGAAAAAACTCGACAAGTCCAAGTTTTCAAATTACGGCAATCTTAACCCAACGATATTAGCCACTCTCGCCACGCAAGATAAGGGCAACGATTATGGCGTGCCTTACATGTGGGGAACCACAGGTATCGCCTTTAACGACGCGATGGTGAGAAAACGATTGCCCGACACAGACCTGAGAAGCTGGGACCTTCTTTTTAAACCGGAGAATATCTCCAAGTTGAGCGATTGCGGCGTGGCGATTCTGGATGCCTGGGCCGAGGTTATTCCGATTGCTTTAAACTATCTCGGTCTCGATCCCCACTCCGTCAAAAAAGCGGATCTGAAAAAAGCAGAGGAACTGCTCATGAGCGTCCGGCCGTATATACGGCATTTCAACTCAGGCGCCATCATCGAAGAACTGGCTACCGGCGAACTGTGTCTGGCGGTTACCTATAATGGTGACGGAGGATTGGCCAGCGTACGAGCGGACGAACTGAAAAACGGCGTCTTTGTAGATTACTCGATCCCGAAGGAAGCCACCATTAGCTGGGCCGATTTTCTTTCCATTCCGGCGGACGCCCCGCATCCGGAAAACGCGCATAAATTCTTAGATTTTCTGATGCGGCCGGAGCAAATAGCCAAGGCTAGCAATGAGTTTTTCTATGCCAACGGAAATACCGCCGCGCTGGCTTACGTTAACGATGAAGTCAAGGGGGATCCGGACATCTATCAGCCGAAGGAGGTGATGGAGAAATTGTTCCCGGCCGCTAATCCTTCTAATAAGGATAGACGCAGGTATACGCGGCTGTGGACAAAAATCAAAGCCTCCAAGTAAGAATCCGGGTCCAGCTTCCGGCCCGTAGGGCCTACAGCCCGGAGGGAGGGCCTGGCCTTGTCGAGTCCTCTGAAAGAGGGCCAAACATCGAGTCTTTTTGAGACAGGTTAGCCCGTTGAGCCGGTTTTGCCCGTTGACCGGTTATGGGCGACCATAAGATGATAGTTCGCCTAAAGTTGACTTAATGAATTAGTTCAGGCATGGTTTTCCACTTGCTTGGATATGACTGGTTTAAGCTTCAGCGAGAACGACGGAAACAGGCAAACGGGCGAAACCGGACAACCGGCTCAACCGCTTCCGATCTAAAGAGGATTCTAACTGAAATGAAACCATTGGAGGAACAACCCTGGAATACGCAACCGTGGCTGGACAAGCACCATAAACCCTTCCTGGAGATCAAGGGCGTCACCAAAAAATTCGGTGACTTCACCGCCGTCAACAATGTAAGTCTGGAAATTTACAGAGGTGAGCTCTTTTGTCTGCTGGGAGGGTCCGGCTGCGGTAAAACCACACTTTTGCGGGTGTTGGCGGGTTTTGAATCACCGACTGAGGGAAAAATCCTGATTGACGACGTCGATGTCACGGAGCTACCGCCTTATGAGCGTCCGGTGAACATGATGTTCCAATCCTACGCTATCTTCCCCCACATGTCGGTTGAAAAAAACATCGCCTATGGCCTCAAACGGGAGAGACTGCCAAAATCCGAAATCAAAACCCGGGTGCAAGACGTTCTGGAACTAGTCCAAATGAGCCCGTTCGCCAGGCGCAAACCGCACCAGCTTTCGGGCGGACAGCAACAACGAGTGGCCCTGGCGCGTGCACTGGTCAAACGACCGAAAATACTCCTCCTGGATGAGCCCCTGGCCGCTTTGGACAGAAATTTGCGTGAAAAAACGCAGTTCGAGTTAATCAACATCCAGTATAAATTGGGAATCACCTTTATTGTGGTGACCCATGACCAGAAAGAGGCCATGACGCTTTCGACACGAATTGCCGTAATGAACAAGGGCCAATTCGTTGAAATCGGAACCCCCACCAACATCTACGAATACCCGCAGACGCGGTTTACGGCCAATTTTATCGGTTCAATCAATATTTTTGAGGGCGTCGTTGAAAAAGATCGGACCGATTCCCACGTTGTCCGCTGTGAGGAAACCGAATGTGATTTACTTATCGATCGGGATTCATCCATACACGCCGGTGAAAATGTGGGGGTTGCGATCCGCCCTGAGAAGATGGAGGTATCCCTTGAAAAGCCAAGCGACCACGCCTTCAATACCGTCAGGGGAAAAATCCTGGATTTTGGTTACCTTGGAAACCTGTCTGTTTACAATGTAGAACTCGACAGCGGTAAAATCGTGCAGGCTTCCGCTCCCAACCGCAACCGAATTTCCAAACACCGGGTTGACTGGGACGATATGGTTTATCTTTCCTGGGAGGCTGCCAATACGGTGGTATTATCCGGATGAACGAAAATAGAGTTAAACTGAAAGACCAAACCCAAAGTATCGAAGAAAACAGGGTCGCCCCGCCGGCTGAAAAGTCCGCCGTACGCTCCGCAAAACTGCGTCATTTGCGCAATGCTTTCGAGGCGCGAACATGGCGCGATATAGTTATCGGTATACCATTTCTCTGGATGCTTCTGCTTTTCTTTCTGCCGTTTCTGTATGTATTCAAGATCAGCGTGGCAGAGTCGATTATGGCCCGCCCGCCTTTCTCATCGTTGTTTACCTGGGTTGGAGAGACGCATGTTTCCATCAACCTGATATTCGATAGTTATTTGCTGCTGCTGGAAGATGAACTTTATATCATCGCATATTTGAATTCATTGAAAATCGCTTTTGTGTCGACCCTGTGTTGCCTGATTATCGGATACATTCTCGCTTATGGGATTGCCAGATCATCACCAGCCCGGCGCAACATTCTGCTCCTGCTGGTAATCCTGCCGTTTTGGACGTCCTTTCTTCTGCGCGTTTACGCCTGGATGGGGCTGTTAGCCAATCACGGGGTGATTAACAATGTGCTGCTTGCAATCGGACTGATCGATAAGCCCATTCAAATGATGTATTCGGACTTTGCCATGTATGTGGTGTTTGTCTATTCCTACCTTCCGTTTATGATTTTACCGCTTTACGCCAACCTTGAAAAATTGGATGCTACCCTGAATGAGGCCTCGGCCGATCTGGGCGCAAAACCCATAACAACATTTCTAACCATCACATTGCCGCTCTCCCTGCCGGGTATTATTGCCGGTTGTATGCTGGTCTTCATTCCCGCCACAGGAGAATTCGTCGTTCCGACATTAGTCGGTGGACCCGAGAGTTTGATGATTGGGCGGATGTTGCTGGACGACTTTTTTTCCAACCGGGACTGGCCACTGGCCTCGGCCGTAGCGGTTGTATTGCTGATATTGCTCGTGTTCCCGTTTATGTTGTACCATAAATACAGCGCCAGATTAGAAGAGAGATCCCAATGAGCTCAAAACGCAATTACTATCTCTTAACCGGAATGGGCTTTGGATTCGCATTTCTTTACATTCCCATTGTATTGCTCATGCTGTTCTCGTTCAATGAGGCCAAAACCACAACCACATGGTCCAGCTTTTCACTCAGATGGTATCAGTTACTTTTTGAAAATCACATGATTATTAACGCCGCGCTGATTTCATTGAGGATCGCCGTGGTAACAGCCACAGTGGCCACAATCGTGGGAACACTGGCGGGAATCGCGTTGGCCCGTTTCCGGAAATTCAAAGGAAAGACTTTTTTTTCCGGGCTGATGATCGCCCCCATGGTAATGCCGGAAGTCATTACCGGATTATCCCTGCTCCTTTTTTTTGTAGCGATGGAAGAGCTGATCGGCTGGCCCGATGGTCGCGGCATGACCACCATTACCCTGGGGCATATTACTTTTTGTATCACTTTTGTAGCGGTTATCATCCAATCGCGTCTGCATGGTATGGACGAGTCTCTGGAAGAGGCGGCCATGGATTTGGGAGGGCGGCCGGTGAGGGTTCTATTTGATATCACGCTCCCGTTGATAGCGCCGGCCATGCTATCCGGCTGGCTGCTGTCATTTACACTATCACTGGATGATGTAATCCTGGCGTCATTTACCTCCGGACCCGCCTCGACGACCTTGCCCCTGGTGATTTTTTCCAAGGTAAAACTCGGTGTCAGCCCGGATATCAACGCGCTGGCTACCATCATCATCGGTATCGTCACCGTATGTGTCTGCGTCCTGGGTTGGTTGATGAATAAAAAAGAGAAGGCTTATCAGCGCGATATTCAGCTAGCAGTAGCGGCCAACGAGTAAAAGGTGCAAAAACCTGATCGAAATTTATTCCAACATTGCAGCATTTTAGCAGATTAGGAAAAAACCGAGACCCGCATGGCAACACCCAGACAGGAGGGCTATTATATGCCGGCTGAATGGCATCCGCATTCAGCCTGCTGGATGGCATGGCCCAGTTCGATAGAAACGTATGCCGCAGCCCCTGAAGGCCCGGACATCGCATTCGATAAAGCGAAGATTGCCTACAGTAAGGTGGCCAATGCCATCGCCGGGTTCGAGCCGGTCAATATGCTGTCCAACAAGGCAGATGCCGCCGAAGTAAAGCGATTGTGCGGCAGCTCTATCCGCGTGATTGAGGTCGAAATTGATGACGGCTGGCTGAGGGATTCCGGACCGACTTTTGTGATCAATCAAAAAAAGGAACTTGCCGGCATCGATTGGATATTCAATGGCTGGGGCAATAAATGTGTCCACGAAAAAGACGCAAGGGTCGCCGCACAAGTGTTGGCACTGGCAGGTGCCAGGCGATTTTCCGCCCCTTTGGTACTGGAAGGCGGCGGCATCCACGTGGATGGTGAAGGAACCCTGCTCGTTACGGATAATTGTCTGCTGAATAAAAATCGGAATCCTAATTTAAGCAAGGCCCAGGTCGAAGAATATCTGCAAACGTATTTGAACATCGACAAAATTATCTGGCTCAATGGATTTATTCCGGCGGACATGACGGACGGCCATATCGATGGATTGGCCTGTTTTACCCGGCCGGGGGTTGTGCTGGCTGCGTCACCGCCTGATAACAATCACCCTGACTACGATGTATTGCAGGAAAACCTCGAAGTCCTGCGCAACAGCACCGATGCAAAAAACCGGCCGATCGAAGTGGTTGAAATGGTAACCCCTTATCGCCATCTGGACAACGGTATGATATTGGATGCCTGCTATGTTAATTTTTATATCGCCAACGGAGGGGTGATTGTGCCTTCCTACAATTTTCAAGAAGAAGACCGGCTGGCATATGCAATATTCAAGCAGCAGTTCCCGCAACATGAAATCATTCAACTCGATACGGAAGTGATTCATTATGGGGGCGGCAACATCCACTGCATTACCCAGCAGCAACCAAAAGTTTCAGCCTGAAAGCGGGCCGAACATCGAGTATTTTTGAGACAGGTTAACCCGTTGGGCCGGTTTTACCGGTAGACCGGTTAAAGGACTAAGTTTTCTGGAATTAACTAATTGATCTATTTTTTGAGGTGAATTTATGCGAAAAGTTGTTCTATCCGCCACCCAAATGGCCTGCGACTGGAATGTTGAGGAAAACGTGAACAAGGTGGAAAAATTAATTCGTGAGGCGGCCAAACAGGGTGCTAATATTGTATTAATCCAAGAGTTATTCGAAACGCCGTACTTTCCAATCGATCAGGATACCCGGCATCTTGGTATTGCCCGACCGCTCGACAACCATCCGACTATTACCCGCATGGCCCAACTGGCGCACGAACTCGGGGTGGTTTTGCCTGTTAGTTTTTTCGAGCGGTCGAAACGGGTATTTTTCAACTCACTGGCGCTGATCGATGCCGACGGCAGTCTTCTGGGGGTTTATCGAAAAACTCATATCCCCAATACCGTCGGTTATCAGGAAAAAACTTATTTCAGCCCCGGTGATCTGGGTTTTCGGGTTTGGAAGACCCGATATGGAAACGTCGGTGTCGGTATCTGCTGGGATCAGTGGTTTCCTGAAACAGCCCGTTGCCTTGCGCTCAATGGTGCGGAAATACTCTTCTTTCCCACCGCCATTGGTTCCGAACCGGGGGACGCGGGGATCGATTCTCGCGATCACTGGCAGCGCGTCATGCAGGGGCATGCCGGTGCCAACATCATGCCCCTGGTGGCGTCCAACCGGATCGGCGTCGAAAGGGGTGATAATTTTGAAATGACTTTCTACGGATCTTCTTTTATAGCCGATCACACCGGCGCCAAGGTGGCGGAAGCCAATCGCACAGATGAAACCGTACTGACAGCGGCCTTCGATCTGGAAGAAATTCGCCTTTACCGAGAGGATTGGGGGGTATTCAGGGATCGACGACCCGCACATTATGGTGCTTTAATGACTATGGATGGTGAATGAACTTCAACGTCAATTTAAATTAGGGGATGAACAGCATGAAGGCCGCTGTAAATATTGAAACGGTTTTGCAGCAAGCAGAGAAAATCGATGTGGAGGATGAGTGGTTCGACGTCATCGAACTTCCCCGGGACGTGTATGCCATCGCCGAGCCCGGGCACTGGCAGCATGTCACTTCCTACTTGATCTGCGGGGCCGGAATATCCGTGCTCTTCGACACCGGCATGGGTATCAGTGATATATCCGCTGTCGTCAAAAAACTGACCGACACGGAAATCATGGTGGTGAACAGCCACGTCCATTTTGATCACATCGGGGATGACTGGCGCTTTCCGGAAATATATGTCTTTGCCGATGAGCATGCTGTGGAAGTGTTAAAAGAGGGACACAGCCATGACATGCTGCTGTTTGATTCAGATCCGGATAAATTCCTGCGCGGGACGCCACCGGGTTTTAAACCGCAAGAGTACCTGATAAAGCCGGTGGATATTGAAAAAATTCGTCAACTTGCCGCCGGCGATGTCATCGATCTCGGCAACCGCCAACTAGAAGTGTTGCACACCCCCGGACACACGCCTGACAGCCTGGTGTTGTTTGATCGTGAAAATCGAGCTTTGTTTACCGGCGATACGTTTTATCCGGATTCTCTGTTTGCTTTCATGGAAGGCGAATGGGGGCAATCCAATCTTTCCGTGTATGAAAACACGATGAATAATTTGGCCGAGCTGGTTCCAGACCTTGATTACGTGTACCCCTGCCACATCAAACCACTGGTGGATCCCGCAATGCTGATTGATGCCGCCAAAGCCTTTAGTATTGTTAATAGCGGTGAAGCGCAGTACAAGCTGGAGGAATATTATTTTCAGACTTTGCGGGTATACGAATTTGATGGTTTTCAAATTTTGACACAGGATCGATAGATACAGATCTAGTAAATGGGGGATTAGATGGACAGAGCACCTTCAATTCTTGAATTATTCCTATTTAATTCCTAAATTCCTGAATTCGCAATTCCTGAATCCCTTTACAGATTGGTATTCAGATTAGAATAATCCGGCAATTCCTTAGTGCTGCAGTTTATAGCGCCGCCGCCATTGGCGATGATCGAACAGTCAATCGGGACAAGTTCCATATCAGGCAATGCTTTGCGGTAGCACTCGATGGCCTGTTCATCATATTTGGCAAGGTTGCCGCCATACTGACACATCAGAATACGTCCATTTACCATCAGGCTGTTGGCATAAAGCCCATGGACCGTATGATGCCCATCCGGCAGCCATCGGGTGAATCCGGTTGGACACGGTACCGGGTAAACTTCATATCCGTAACCTTCAAAAAGTCTGGTCAATTTTGCATAATATTTATACCGGGGATGAGTTGTATCTTCCGGCAGACCGACCAGCATCTTATTGGAGCCCACCATTTTGAAATGATTAATGTGTCCCAGGGGATCATCCGGTTCTTCGTCAACAATAATCAGCCTTTCAGCACCCAGCCAGTGTTCCAGTTTGGCATAAAGGTTTGAGATATGGGCATTGTCTGTCAGCACACGGTGCGTTAAAATATAGGTCCCGTTGCCGTCAGTCAGGATATAGCCGCCGTCGATCATAATTTCCGTACGGTGCAGTGTATATCCTTCGGTCCATGCAAACTGATCGTCAATATCAACTATCGCTTTGCAAAGGTCCCGGTATTCAGGATAAAATGCGGAAAAGGAAAATTTATGGGCCACCGGTTCACCCGTATACTTGTTTACACCATAAACTGGCGAATAATCCCTGGCCCAGATATCACCAACAGGTCCGGGAATAGGACGGACGGTATTCAGATCAATGCCGTAAGCTTTAAGCCAGGCCAGAACGGCTGCACCAAAGTACCCTTCCGGAATTCTCAAATAAACGGTGGCATGATCCAATCCTTTTATTTTGGACCTGGAAGTTTCCCACAGGGGCGGATACAAACTTGGAAAACTCAGGATGGCGCCTGCCATGGGTTCCCATTCCGGTATCATTCTGAAGCCATTGGCCGGCATCTCATCGGGTTCCGCCTTTCGAAATTCAACACAGCCTTCTTTTTTCAAGTCTTCGAAAGTCGGCAGTGTGCTATATATATTTTCGATATCATCCGTGGTTACACGATCAAAATCCACACTGATATCATGCAGAAATTCCAAAGCCGTTTCTGCATTGCAGGGCGGTAAAAAGGCCCATTTGAAGGGAAAATATGAGAGGACAAACTTATCCTTTTCTTCCAGACTGTTTGCATATACCAGCCATAGTTCTCTGTCCATGGACCAGAATGGATAGTTGACAAAGTTTTTAAAATTGTCCGGATTCTGTTTGAATATCAACTCCTTTGTCATCATAACGTTTCCTCCTGCAAACTGTAGGACATCTTTATAAATTACATAATGATGTTTTGTGTTTCACCAATCTCTTTCTCATATTTTTCCATAAATTCAATATATCGGTCTACAGTGCGTATCCATTCATAAAACAGGCTTTTGACATTTGAAATCACAACTCCGGCCTGCTTCATCCGCTCAAGACCATATTCATGTGCATTGCCGGGTGCGCCGGTGGCATCCGCAACTACTGCGACCTGATATCCTTTCTGCTGCAGTCCCAAGGCCGAATGGGCAACGCACACATCCGTTTCCAGGCCAACCAGTATAGCGGTTTTTCGTCCGGTAATGTTTATGGCCGCCATAATTTTTTCATCAGCCGCCAACCCAAATGTCATTTTGTTAAATATTGATGTATCGGCAGGAAACTTTTGTAAAATTATAGGGCTTACACTGCCCATCGCCGGAATTTCTTCAGCCATGGCAACAACCGGGACACCC
>Ga0209568_1000193_pt1 | contig 21399 bp, 20 predicted proteins | sample WorMetOlspDAHAB2_FD_187406 | JGI IMG/M metagenome (GOLD analysis project Ga0209568, IMG submission 187406) | Marine gutless worms symbiont microbial communities from Max Planck institute for Marine Microbiology, Germany - Olavius sp. DAHAB.2... ...
AAACCTGTTTTAGGCTAAACCTAAGCTTTTGGGAGTATGTTTCTTCTTGGTTTGCTGGCACTCCACCTGATTTAGCCCAAATTGTACGCAACCGTTGTCGGCAAACCCAACTTTCTCAATAACTACCCATAGACTTGATCTTGCCATGACTTTTTGAGGACGTACTGTTATACTCATATAAAGTGCCTCATATGGATTAGTGGGTTTGTTCTTTTTTAAAAAAGGTTCCGTACTTGAGCGGCAAGGATATTAAAGATGTGTCATTTATTGCAAGAGATTAGTCGTGTGAACATGGGTTTGGTTTTATGATTGCATGTTTTCTAGGGTTGGGATAGGGAGGAAGGCTTGTGCAATCGTTTTGGGACGAAGGTATTTTAACTTTAACTTTGTGATGGGGGCTTTCCCAGGGAGTTTTACAAAGGCAACATTTTTGTTTAGGCTTTGGATGTCAGAGGTCGATACGACAGGTTTTGTCCTCTTAATCGATGAGATACTGACTCCATCTCTCATTTGATGTGCCCCATAGGAGATGCCCTCTTGAGGCTCTTCGATCTCTTTTTCTCCAAAGATCTGTGAGATCTGTTTTGCAATGGTAGGGTCCTGTTCAAAGAAGGCGACCTTCGTGGCGCAATTTCCTATGATGACTCGCGCATTGTGGTGCCCATAGATCATCTCAAGTTGCGCAGGGCTTTGCATGGCAAGAAGGGCACAGGCGCCAAATTTCCTCCCCTCTGCCAGGCAGGTTTCTAGTTCCCTTAGCTTTTGCAGCGTTGGGAGCTCATCGGACACGAAGTAGAGTCTTCTATGGAGGTCTGTGTTCATCTGCATTAAACTTCTCATAGCGATGGAGTACCATGCAGAAATCAAAGGGACTAAGACGGCTCTTTGGCTGGGAGTGGTCACCAAGAAAAGCCATGCGCCATTTTTAGTGTCGTTTTGAACCCACTCTCTAATGGAAAAGGGCTCTGTACTATCTTTGAGGTAGTCTAAGCATTCGAGAAATGAAGAGGCTACAGATCGAATGGATCCCGCCGTTTTGTCCGTGGAAGGGTCGAGATGAGAGGATGCCCTAGAATCTTTAAGTTCTTTGTGGAGGTCTGAGAGAGTGCTTTTAAGAAGTGATTGCGTAAGTTGTGATAGCTTTTTTGTCCCCTGGTTTTTTTCGAGTAGTGCGGAAAAGACAGAGCGCGCCGCCCCTCTCCAGTAGTTTTCATAATCGGAGTGGCTGATGGGAATAAAGCTCTGAGCTAGTGCATCGTAATCGAAATGGTTTTTACATTCACACCAAGGATGCCAGGGCTCTCCTCGAATATCGAAAGGGTTTAAGAGGATATCCCTCCTCTCTTGGTAGTATTTAGAGACAAAGGTCCCCGTCGTATCGACGATGACAGCTCGTTGATTGTTCTTTCTGATATAGGGCAAAATATGATGGAAACTATTTGTCTTTCCACTCCCCGTACCTCCAGAGATTAAAATGTGTTGGGTTTCCGTCCCACGCATGAGAGGTAATTTTCCTATTTTGATAGGACTTGCTTTCCCTCTTAACTTTGAATGTATGGCAATAGCAGTAGGAGAGGCGATCTTTCCCCCTGTGATGTGTTTATACCTTTTTGTTCTCAGGCCTTTGATTAAGAAGAATAATATAAAGGAGACAAAGATCAGTGAAGATAGTAATCCCGCTTGCTTAAGCCAACAAAGGAAACGACTTGCAAAATCTGTAAGATGCTTTTTGCAGATTCTTTCTAGCATTTTGCACTGTACTTCAATAGATCTGTCACCATATTTGTGGGGAGAGACCTGACTCCAAAATTGTGATGACACAGAGATCTTGTCGTAGATAAGACCCACGATTTTAGATTTTCCATAGTACCATAGAGATTGATAGCTTTTGTTGGGCTCTTGAAATATTTTAAGTCCAAGAAAACCCAAGCCGGAGAGCAGGGAGAACACACATGCAATTCGAAGTACCTGACGGATCATCCGTATGCGATGTGCCCATGTTTGTCCGCCAGCAGCAACCGTCTTTAAAAATCCCATCTATTCCTTTTGAGGGCTTTCTTCGGTTTCTTTTTGATCCTTCCCCATCTTGTCGAAAAGGGATTTATACAATTTATCTTCCATATTTTTCTGTTTTTCCTTCATGCGTTTGTTCAGTTGCTCGTATTTCTTCCTCTTCCCCAGAGTTTTCAATTGTGTGTCCAAAAAGGAGTCCAACGCTTTTAGTTTTTCCTCCTCAAATTTTGCGGACTTTTCTTTCCATTGTTTATCCATATCCTCCAATTTTTTATCAAATAATGGTTCCAATTTATCAAATGTATCCGCCTTGTCCAGGAACTTCTCTTGTACGTCACTAAAAGAGTCGAGCATCTTACCCTGTTTCTCGCTAAATTTCTCGATCCTTTCTGCCCACCTTTTTACCCAAGCCTCTCTATATTCCTCCCGTTCTTTTCTCATCGCTTCGCCTCTTTCTTCACAGGCTTTTCTAAGGGCCAACCCTTCCTCTTCAATGTCCTTCCTAAGATTGCAGATGAAGCCCTGTGTTATAAGCCCCAATACGAAATAGATGAAAACGCCCACACCGATCCATGCACTAATTTTCTTATACGATTTGCCCATTATAAATACCTCCTTAAGGGAAAAGAGTGCTTATTCTCTCATCGATAATATCCATTTTTTGTTTTTCTGAAAGATTGAGATCATCCAAGTCTTTAAAATGTTGTGTGTTGGGGAAAATAGATGATGCGATCTTACATAGATTTAAGTGTTCTTTTGCATGTGCAAGAAGGGGTTTCACCATTGCTGCATGTTTGGTTTCTTCTTTGTTAACCGGTAGTATCTGGCTACTGACACCTTGCTCTATCGCTGCCCTCCCCATGGATACATGAGCTTCTTTGTCGATTGTAAATTGCGTTTTCTTTTGATCGAATTTTTGTTTAAATTGGTCGAAAGCACTCTCTATCTCCTCCCTATTGAGAAGTTTGCTTTCTTGTACCTCTTTTTGCACCTCATGAAAGGGCTCTTCCTGTTGTATTTTGGAGTAATGTTCTCTATATTCCCCTTGAAAATCGGGTTTTGGGACTCGTGTCTGTGCAGCCATGCTCGTTTTCAATAGATCTACTGGGTCCAGGCCTTTTTGTACAAAGCTTTCTATAGAGGTAGGGTCATTTAACATCTGTTGGACTTTTTGAGGGTCGTCATAGTGTTTGTCCATGAGGAATGTAAGGTAGCGATCGTTGAGATTTTCTCCAAGGGTGAACTGTTTACTACTAACCCCACTCACGACATCAGACCAAGCCTTTTGTTGCGTTTCTGCTGAACGATATTGATCGAGCGTTGTACAGGTCTCGTTCCAAGATTGCGTAAAGTCTATGTGGGAACGTGCATCTTTGGAGGCAGTATCGCTCACAAGGTCTGTTGTAGAATATTGGGCAATCTCTTGGAGGCTTTTAGAGATGTTTTCGGCATTGGTAGCCCTCTTGGCAAATTGATCGTTCGATAGCCTTCCAACGCTACTACTTCCAGAGCCTCCAACACTACCTACGATGGGCAAGCCACAACCCGCTCTAACAGCCTCTTCAAGAGCTTCCCTTCTATCGACCCCCCACGTATTGCAGTAGTCGTTAAGTTGAGACTGTGTGTTGGAGGTGAGCCTTTGCCAAGAGGCGCCATCTTGGTGGGAGAGATTGTTCCCTAACTGTCCTCCTTCCGAAAGAGAGTTCACAAGACCCAAGGCATTACTTGCCGTTTTTGAGGCGGAGTTTGAAAGGTGAATAGATTTTTCGTGTGTGAGATTTTCCGAGTTTTGCATCTGTTGTTGCAGAGTGTTTGAGAAGGCCTGGCTCTGATTCAGGTCGAGCTCTCTAAATTGAGATCGTCCCTGCTTCATCATAAATTTCCCTCCTTCTGGCGCATAAGACAGGTCGGTGAATCCCTCAGATAGGGAGAGGGCTCCATGTTTTAGTTGGGGGGATAAGTCTCTTTTAAACCTCGAGTCATTGTACAGTGATTTGTTGTCGAAAGAGGTCTGCCCAAAGGTGTAATTTCCAGAGGTTTGTTCTTGAGCGGCGACTGCAGCAGAGCTCTGATCAGGGGCGCTTAAAGAGGAGGCTAAATGGACCATCGAGCCTACACCCCCTTTCATCATGGCCCAAGAGATAAATGGAGTAAAAAATAGGGCAACGGCTGCCGTCGATTCCATAGAGCTATAGAGGTCGGCAAGCCCCGATGAGGTAAAGAGGGTTAACCCTACGCTATTCGTGCCAAATTTCTTTATGACATTCGCTCGCCAGTCTCCACTTAAAAAGAAATTAATGGCTACGTAAAAGGGGGGCCAAATGTTGACCCATAGGACAAATTGTATCCAGTTGGTAAGGACCTTTATCCCCCAGCTGGGGATGAGGGCAAAGATAAGAACGAGGGGGAAGACGATATAGATGGCGCCCTCAAAAAAGTTGTGCATCTTTACGACCGAACGCACGCCCTTGGCACCAAGAATCTTTTCATTGGATTGGGCAAGTTGTTCTGCTCTTTTTGCCGCAAAGGAGCCTAGTGTCCCTGGAATCTCCTCTTGGAGAAAGTCTATGGCAATCTGCTGTTTCATGAGCTCTTTCATCTGATTGCTCCCTTGGGCACTTTGAGAGAGAAGAAACTCTGCCTCATTTCCAATCTCTCCAAATAAAATCTCCGGAGCATTTCCTGTTTCTGCTCTTTTAAGATAACGTAATGGGCCTCCAAGCTGAGCGCAATCAAATTTTTTCTTAATACGCTTAATCGAGTCATAACAGGGTATCCACTCCACCTGTCCATCGTCCAAACGAAAGCGTACGCTTCTGATCCTTGAAGTCCTTTCTTCGAGGAATGTTAAAAGATTGGGTGCAGATTTTAGTTCATTCTTCGTGTAGATTCCAATGCCTATGTCGCGATATACACATTCACGACAATAGGAGCGAAAGTTTTCCTCGACAAGGCTATTGTTGATTTTTACCTTCCCCGCTTGGAATAGCGTTTCTCCCGCATAGATATGCCCCGTCCAGTTGTAGATAGAATCGTTTGCTTTATGGGTTACATCTTCGAGTGCTCCTGTAAACTTATAGCTTATGGTACTTGCTAAAGAGGCAAATTCTGCGAGAAAGAAGGGAACATCATCGACCTTGATGAAGGCGCTATATCTAGAATCTGCCGACTTTGGGATTAGGTGGTCTTGGATGTAAATCGTCTTCCTTGGGATCAGTAATATGCTGGTAATAAAAATAGTGGGGAGAAACCACACCCTGACGAGAGGAAGAAAGCTCTCTTTGGAAAGCGCAAGGATGATGGCGGCAAAGCCTCCAATGGTTATAACGATTTGAAGAAACCCTCTAAAGCTTTTCCCGAGGCCAGAAGGAGCATTTCCATAGATCACCATAGAGATGGCTCTAAAGACAGCTCCCAAGGATTCTCCACCTCCATAGGTGTGGATGGCGCTTTTTTCTTCATGGGCTCTTTTGGAACATAGTTCGCTACTTTGGGTTAAATCCTTTGCGTATAATATGATAGGAGAATATAGGCAGAGGACGGAAAACCATAAGGGCAACATTTTTTTAAAAAGGGTTTCTACAAACATCTCTTCCCCACTTAAAACTCTCCCCTTGCTTGATCTCTTTGCGCTCTATCTATATCGATGAGGAAGCGGATTTGTTCATTTTTTGCCGACATACGCTGATAGTTGTACATTTGTTTACTATCTATTTCCTTTTTAATAGTTTGTAAGTTGTTGATGTATTCATCGATAGTTGAAGGGTCTATTTGCGCATGTTTTACGCTCTCTGCTTGCATAAGAACGTTTGTTAGCATTTCCTTAAGAAAAGCAGAGATCCTTTCCATAGAGATGATCTCTGCACATTCTGTCAGGGATGTGAGGGCGGCACCCTCCCCTCCCCACTGTGCCATCAGAGAGGTTAGGCTACCTATAGGAAATGTGGTTTTACTGAGGAGCTCCCTTTCTTGGGAGGTAAGTGTGCACTTACTATGGCGCTCCTCTACAATTTTGTGCGAGAGAGATCGTAGGATAGAGAGCACCCTATGGTGCCATGAGTGTTGTGGGTTGATTTTGACATCTTCTAAATCGATACCTGCAAAGTTGCCTTTTGCATTGCTAAATTTGTATCCGTCATTAATCGCCCCTCCCATTTCAATGATCTCGAAGACCTTCATCCCTTTTGAGGGGAAAACGGTGATTTCATCTTTAAGGGAAACAATAGTGCCAGTTAAATTAAGACAGAGCTGCTGCGTCTCACCATCCATCTCTGTAAATTTTTTCAAAACAGAGTAGGCAATGTTATAGTCGCCCGCTATGAGGTCGGACCCCTTGGTTGCCTTCTTCGTAGTTTGGTTGCGAAAGCTTTTGTCATCATGGCATCTATGTCTTGCCTCTATGAGATCCTTAGCTAAGGAAAAGTTTGTTGCTATATTGTTGCAAATGTATTTGTCCGAACTTTCTATCTGGGGCCATAGCCCTTGCATGAGAGAGGCTCCAATCTCGCAAGAATTGATATTGATAGCGTTGAAGGTGTTGGCCCATGCCTGAATTTCTGATGTAGTCTGGACAATCATAGGGGAGATAACCTCTAGCCCCAAGAGAAAGGCGTAGGATGCAGCATTACTCATAATACTCTTTAAGGCGCGCACCATTTCATCTTTGCTGGCAATATTGATCGCTCCCAGCGTATAGTCAATACCTCCACATCCAGCGGAAAATGTGGGAAGCTGGACATGGATTGGGTTGGAGTCATAGATACGAGAGCGCACCATTCCACCTCCCCCTAAAAAGTGCACACCTAAATTTGAATTGGAAAATTCTGCAGAGTCTGTATGGATTACGCTATTCATAGCATTGAACCATTTTTCTACGGTCTTTTGACTTATAGCTCCAAGAGATAGCGGGAAAATGCAAATTATCAACAATAACCATCTTTCTTTCATGGGGCCTACTCCTCCAAAGTTTTGTGGGTGAATTGAAAAAAAATGTTGTCTTCAAGCTCGGAGAGGGATAGGAGCCCAACGCCAACAGGGTGCACATGCTTCTTTTCGGGGTTTACTACGAAAAAGGAGGGCGTTACCTTCACTCCTATCAATTTGCTAATATCTTGATCGATTTCAAAATCTGCATGATTTTTTAACCCCTTTCCATCTAACGATACCGCCTTGACCCTCCACCGGTTCTCTTCTGCAAAAAGAGAGACCATTTCTCCTGCTTTTTGAGAAAAGGAGTCTTTTCCTTGAAAAAAGAATAGGAGAAAATGGTCATTTGCCATTTTACTTAATAGGGCTTGCTTTTCAATGGTTTCCTTTCTTTTTCTCTCTTGAATGCCATAGGTGCTCGTGGGGTTGCCTACGAGGTCTCCAAGGAGAGGATCTTGCAGCAGAAGCTGTTTCCAATGGTTTGCGAAGTTTTGGCTTTGCACAATCCATTTTTGTTGTCTAGTAATGTAATTTCTAATGTTCTCCTCGGTAGGAGCCATAAGAGCAAGAGCTAGCAAGGCTTTTAGCTTATGCCCCTCTAACTCTGCGAGATGGGCTGCCTCTTCAGGAGTTGCTGGCTTTTCTCTCTTATGCTCTGTTTTAGGGGCGTCTTCGAAGTAGTACCACCCCTCGAGCTTTTGTTCATACCACGATCCCTCTCCATAGATAAGGGCGGAAGATAACAACATGAAAATAGCAAAAACCTTATTCATGAAAAGGCTCCTTATTAAGCAGTGCTTTTGTAGCGGTCTCTCCAGAGGTGTAAGAAAAATTTTGTGCGTGGTTTTTAAGCTTTTTCCTCAAAGTTTCTTGATCGATCTTTTGTTGAACCTCTAAGATAAAGTCTGAGAAATCCATCGCATCAAAATCGAGGCCTTTGATCTGCTCTAAGCTCAACCCTTGACAGTGTGGCTGTTCTGCACTTCCCCATTCTATATGCAGTTGCTTGCGTCCCTCCTCTTGAATGATACGCGAAAGTTGTGTGGGAAAGCAGCAGTAGACCCACTCCTTTTCAAATCCCATTTTTGAGGAACGCTTCCCGATATAGTGACATTTTCCCTCTCTTTTCCTCTTGTATAGATCTTTCTCTTCTGAAGAACATCCAGCAAGTCCAATATCTGTGGCAAACCCCGCAAGAGATCCACAACAATCATACAAAATATTTTCGGCAAAGCTCCTCTTACATTTTAGAGAATCCCCTTTAAAGACTCCCGCTTTGAGAATATCTTGGTGTAGATCTTCCGTTTCTTTAAGATCTGAGATGGCAGAAAGCTTTGAGATAGCATCTCCAAAATCGTTTTCCAAAGGTGCCGTGGGTTCAAATTCTCCTATTCCCCAGATAGGCTCCTCTCTATATTGCACCTCTCTCTTTACAAAGGCTGTTTGTCCCCCCATTTTATACTGTTTCTCCCAAAGGGCGCACTCTTTATAGGGCGTTTGTTTTAAACATTTTTTTGCAACGATCATTCCTCCCTGCTCTCTAAGCATTTGACATTTAGAGCTCTCATCTCCATTACAGGAAAAAAAAAGCCCTCTCGTCCAAAAATCTCTAAAAACATGCTTTCCGTCGATGGTTTGCACACCAGAGCCATCGATCTGTTGAGAAAGGAGAAGATGGCATTTTGGGTTTTCTTCTAAATAGTGTAAAAATGTTGGATCTTCCGCCTCCCAAATGTCCTCCTCTTTTCTTTCTTGAACGATCTTTTTCTCACTTTTAGAAGCTGTGCAGCGATATCCATCTTTATGGCTCCATTTTCTGATTATACGATAATTTTCAAAAACTCCTCCCCTATCTATCCATACATGATGGAATCGAATAGTACCATCCTGCGTAAGTTCTTTCTCCCATTTTGTTTGCTGTGATTCAGCATTACTCTTCCAAAAAAACTCCTTTGTTTCTTCATGACCTAAACACCACGTTTGCATCTTTTCTATTGCTGGAGTTACCTTGATGGTACGTCTTTGGATTACAAAGCCTTCAAAGCTTCCCTCCTCAACACATTGTTCAAAAAGCTCTGCAGAGGGAACAACACTCGTCTCATAAGACTCAATCCCCACGTGTGACTCCGGCTCTTTTAACACGCTCGTTGCTCCGGAAAAAAACTCTTCCGTACCCTCAAATTGTTCCTTGTTTACGCTCTCTTTAACCACCTTCTCCAACTCTTTTTCAAAGGGGGTCATCACTATATCTTTTTCATTAAAATATTTTCCTTTATCGCCTTCAAGAAGTAGATCATCTTGAGAAAGAAGTGCGCTATTATTTTGAAATAGATCTTCTAAAATGGAGAGAATTTGTTGGTTGCCCTCTTTCCCCAAGCGTTCGGCCTCTCTTTTCATGGACTCCATCTCCTCTGCAAAGCAACAAGAAAGGATAATAGAGGTGACGATAAGAAAGATCTTTTTAGGGAAATGCATCATAAGACACCTCCCGTCGTCGCCGTTTTTGCCAGTTTATATGGATCCAAACAGCAATGGTTGCGCGTCCAAATCACATAGACAAAGTCCTCCCCATCGATAGGGTAGGCTTTGCCCGAGCCCCAGATGAGATCGGTTTTCCCCAAAGGATGGCAGGGCCCCTTTGTTTGGGGGATGGGGAGTGCAATTTGCGTCTTATAGGCGGTTTTAGGGGTGTGACGCGAACATTTTTTTTCGCAGTAATCTCCCTGTTGAAATGTTTTTAAAACCCGCCATCCGTGAAGCTTTTCCAAAACACGATGAACAATAAGGGTGCTGGCTTGAATGGTTCCTCTTACATGTCCAACAAAGCCGGTAAGAGGGTAGAGGGAACCCTGTCCTCCGCTACACCAAAAGAGTTTATCCATAGGTTGGTCAAAGGAGGAAGCTCCACAATCTATAATGCAGGCTACTACCGCTAAGGGATTTGCAAATAGAAGAGCTTCTGGATGTAAGAGAGCTGTCCAAGATTCGTCGAGCCAAAAGGGGTCAAATTCCGACATATATCCAATATCGATGGGGATATCTTCCGTACAGACAAAATCTAGCGCTCCTTCCAAAAGGCTTAATATAGGAAAATGATAATAATGGACATGATAAAACCCCTTCTTGGATCCCGGTTTCGTTCCTCCAACAAATCCATGACCTTTAAAGTTGGGACTTCCAAAGGTGATGCCTCCAAAGCCCACGAGTTTATATGGGGTATGTGTAACATCGACAAGTCTCGTAGGCTCCCAAAAAGATAGAGGGATGCCTATAAGTCCCTTTTGGCAATTGCAGAAAGTTTTTTTGTGCGCAATAAAGTCCTTTATTTTAGGAGTGATATTGGCTCCAGCAATATGAATGGGGCAGATGCATCTCCAACAGATATCATCGATGGGGTTTAAAAATTTTCCTCCTGCAAAGAGAGGGAGGGGAAGAAAAAACAGGAGAAGACAGAGGGCTCTCATGGAGATGTTCCTTTGCGTAGCAACTTTTTCGCTACTTCCCCCACCCCCTCTCTTTTAGAGAACTCTCTTAAGACATCAAAGAGAGGAACATTTCCTTCGTATTTCTCGAAAGAATCCTCCACTTTCAAGACAAAGGTTGGAACCCTATCGACCTTAAAATATTCAAAGGATTCAGGATCGATCGAGATAGGAGCCAATATCCCTATCTCTTTAAGATGCTTAGTTTTTTGCAAAAGTTGTCGAAAAGAATTGTGGGGCAATCCTTTTATTACAAAGGATCCACCTATCTCCTCTAACCCTTGAGAGAGCTCTTTGAGACTCTCTTCTGGAACAGAAAAGGAGACAAACACATAGAACTCCTCTTGCACTGCACAAAACGGCATCGCCCCTATTAATAGAAAAATACTAAAACATAGACACCAAAGTATTTTGTGCATAGTTATTGTCCCGTAATGGGGATCTCTTCGACAAAAACCCTATCCCCATTTTGAGAGATACGGCAGGGTACATTCTCTACACAAAATCGACGACAAATCCAGCCATTTTGATCGAAAAAAACCGCTCTTTCCTCTTGCTCTTCTACCTCTAAAGGACTCCCCTTTACCAACACCCATCTAAACCTTCCTACCTGCTCCTTAGCCCATGCAACATGGGTGGGTTTTGTCCCATCAAAGAGCAAGATACCAAAGGAGAGTGGCATATGTTCTAAAGGATTAATACGCGTCCCCTTTTTCGCAATTGGCTCCCCAGACATACCTGTAATGTCATCATTGAGCGTAATAGATGGATCGAGTGTTTTGCTACGATAGGAGGAGGCTTCTCCAATGTTTGGAACGGCTTTTGGGGTTCTTGCGCTCTTTACCAAAGCCTCCTGCCACTCTTTTTGTTTTTCTTGAAGTGTCTCCTCAGGGATGGCTTTTAATTTCTTTTGCAAGATATCGAGAAGGCTCTCTTCCTCTATGGGGAAGGTGTTATCATGACAGTTTGCTTGAAATATTACGATGCATAAAGCAAAAAAATAGAGTAGTATTTTCATCTGTTATTCTCCTCTCTTCTGAGTATTTTTTCTATAGAAGCTTCGATGGAGTAGCCCTGCTTTTTAAGATCGATAATAGACTGAAACTCCTCGGCCTTGGTCGAATAAAGTAGGGCAGAAAAGGGATCTAGTTTGAGCTGACTATGCGCATAAAATCCCGTCCCTTTGTTATAGATCAAGGCCTCTCCATACTTCCCTTTAACCATATGCAATCCTCTCAGCATCATTTCGATTTGATCATTCATTTGGATGATACTCTCCCTTTTTAGAGTATGTATGGCGTCATCATCCCTACCTACCATGACCAGCCAGTTAGAATTTTGAAAAACGGCTGCAGCGCCAGGAGATTGTTTAAAGTCCTTTAATCCCTGTGTACCTACCATGAGAGCCCCATTATACTTACGTAGACGCCTGGCCATACTTTCGATAAACCCCTCCATTTGTGGACTTTTCAGCAGATCCCAAGCTTCATCGATGCAAATTAAAGAACGCCTCTCTCGGCTTCCCATAAAGATTTCTGCAGAGATCGTCAAGGCAAAGATCTGTAGAATCACAGCTTGCAGATCTCTCATATTTTTTAATTCCTCTGTTTCAATCACGACAAAATCGCTGGTAAGATTGACCCTATCTTTCCCATAAAAATAGTGCTTATATATCCCTGTTGTAGAAAACTTTCTAAGCCCTTCGATGATAGCCTCTGAAGCCCCCTTCATCAGCTCAGAGGAAAAGGAACTCTGTTTTACAAACTCCATAACACCATCGATAGTAGCTGCCGACTCTTTGCACTCATAGATCTCTCTTACCGCTTTTGACAAAATATCAGCGCGCTCTTTGTCAATGCGTCGATCTGGCATAGCCATTGTCCCTACAATAGAGGAAACCATGTCGAGTGCCGTGTTGATACTGTCTTGAGATCCCTGAGAGTTTACAAAATTGAAGGGGTTAAGATTTAGGTTAGAGTCGGCATTAAAAAAGAGGTACTGTCCATCGAGAAGATGGCAGAGTTTTTCAAAGGAACGTCCCAAGTCAAGAACAAAGACCCGACCGCCTTGCCCCAGATGGTTCATGATAACATCTTGCATAAAGACAGATTTCCCCTGTCCCGAAGGGCCGATCACGACGGTATTGAGATTCCCCTCTGTCTCAAAAGGGTCCCACATGGCAACTTGTCCTCGTCTCCCTAGAAGGGGCATCCCCTGTGCACTATTCCCCTTCCATTCTGCAATGAGAGGGATAAATGCTTGGGTCTCTGAAGTGATCGTTGTTTTCATCGAGCGTGTCATGGTAATCTCCTTCATATGCGGTGTCTCTCCCCATGTCATGGGAAGAGAGCGCAATAATTCATCTAGATGGAGGAAATCATTTGGCAGAAGTTTGTATCCCCATTTACGATAGAGAGAGAGAAGGGCTGACTCTGTGTTGACCATGTAGGAACTCTCCTCCCACAGACCCAATGTCATACGGGTTTGTACGAATTGCTCTCCCTCTAATAGCCTCTGTGTAACAAAGAGCGTTTCATCGAGCTCCTTGGGCATATTGGGAAACATTTTGCGAATGGCAGGAAATTTTAAATGATGGTCCAACATTTTTCTCTTGGATTTTAAAAAGGTTTCCGTACGCGTTTGATTGGGGAAACAGATGCCATAATGGATATAAAAGGGAGAAAAGATCTGTTGCGAAAATGTCTTAAAGTCTCCGATTAAATTAAAGTTGTGAGCAAAGGACCAATGGATGGGATCTTCTAGAACTTCATAGGTTTTAAAATGGGATCTTCTCCCTTCTTGATGAAAAATAAGATGGGTATCTTTGTCTTCAATAGCCCCAGGCAAACACACCTGCTTAGAAAGATAGCTATGAGTATCCCATGTAGATCTCATTTTAAGGTGGGTGTCTCGACTAAAATTGACTAAACCGGACACCATGCCTATAAAATCAAAAGGGGTAATATCCCAGACAAAACTTATTCTGCCAAAGGTAGCCAATGCCTTTTGTTTTTTCTGCACGAGCTTCTCCAAAAGTTTTTGGGGTTCCCTTTCTTCAACCTTTGGAAGGCTATACGAAAAGAAGAAGCGATAATTTCTAGGAGGGGAGATCTCTCTTTGATTTGACTCTTTTGAAAGCGTTTGGAAAAAGTGCGTTCTCTTTTGGGTAATTTTTTGAAAGATCTCTCTTTGCTCCATCCTGGGGGTTTGCCATCGATCTAAGAGAGGATCGATGCGTGGGTCTGCCCACAAAAGAGATTGAATTGAAGCTCCCTCTTCCCCAATCTCTCTAATCAATGCAGAGAGCTCCTCTTGAATAAGGGGCGTTGCACCAAGAACAGGGAGGACTTCCAAAGTAAACCCAAAAGAGGAAGCATTTTCATAAATCTGATGGTCTTCAGAATAGAGACGGTAGGGAAGAAGCATCTGAAAATGGTTTTTCCGAAAAAATCGGGGAGAACAAATGTCTTCTTCCAAGCAGCAATGATCGATAGGGGTGTTCTCTCCAAAAAGTTCTGCAAGTTTCTGACCAAATCTATTTAAGATTTTTAACATTTCCCTTCCTTACCTATAGTTGTTTTCATCGCTTTCTGGAGAAAGTACGAGATTCCCCTCCTCGTCTTTTTCTAACTTCAGCTTTTTGGTTGTTGCTTTTTTCGACCTCTTCTTCCGCGCCTCTTGCTCTTCTGAGGAGATCTTGGCATCTGTACTGTTTTTAAAAAACAGGTCCTCGTCCTCCTCCCTTTCGACGATGCGATCCACAACCTCTCCAGCAGCTACGCATTTGAGCCCCTCCCCTATAGGGCATTGAAATCGATCGTTATATATACTACAACCGCCTAAAATTAAAGCTATTAGAGCAAAGGGCAGTATCCTTATCATTTCTGTGTCCCTCCGTTACTGTTAAAAGAAGAAAAAACTCTATTCAAAAAGAAAAAATTCGGAAACTCTTCATATAAAATTCCGTTGATTTCAATAGAGGGCAAATCAGTTGGAACAGATTGTTGAGAGATATAGCTATAGGCCTCTTGAAAGGCCTGTGTCCCTTCAATCCATTGTAAATCGCGCAGTTTCGGTAGTGGGCTTCCCAATTCTTCCATAAGCTCTTGTAAGAAAAAAGATTCTTTGCCAATCTGTTGCAAATGCAGATTGCTTACCACCTCTTCTAAAAAATATCTTTTTTGTTTAGGAGAAAGATCTTTACAGCAGATCATCGCTTGAAGGGTTAAAAGATCTGCAGGATCGGGATGAAATGTCCAATACACCCTCCCAACATCGATATATTTTTTTTGCACAAAGTAAAATTCTCTCTTTAAAAATCCTAAACATTTAGGACAAGATAATGAGAAATACTCTATCGCATGAATGGGGGCCCTTGGATCTCCATAAGAAATGGTATAGCTAGAAGAAAGTTTTTGAAAGGTCTCTACATGCTGCCCCTGCACACTACCCACCATTAAGAGTAAGAAAAGAGAGAAATAAGCCCTTTTCCACACACCTATCATCGCTATCCTTTAAGGGTGCGTTCGTAATCTAATTTTTTCTTAAGATCCTTCTCCCCAACCTTAACGGCTTTGGTAAAAATCACATCGACAACACGTCCTGCCTGAATTTGGATGCAAGGCTGGATCTGTTTGGATTGCTCGATAAAATTTTCCGCAAGTTTATCTAGCGCTGTAGTTACGCCCTGAAAACCACTGTTTCGATAGGTATCGATATCTAAGATCACTTTACCATCACCAACTTTAGAGATTTTTTCTAAGACCTGATTATTAAGGGTTGCTTGCAACCCCTGACTCACCCCCTTAAAAAATGTAGCAAAGGCCGCTCTCGTAATAATGGCACCAGACCGATCTACCACAACACCTCTCATACCCTCCTTTCCATCTTCTCCCGAAACAAAGGCACTGATCTCCGTTTCTACAAAATCGCCATTTTTTTGAACGAGAGTCATTCTTTCTCCTCTAATATAGACTCTCTCTGAAGCAATATCACCGATAGCATTCCCAATAATAATACTGCCCTTAAGTGGTACTCGCACCTTTCTAGGAAGCTTCCCATGGGAAAGAGGTCGCAAAAGCAACATATTGGGACCGCTGGGTTTTTTAAGCGCCACACTGCAATCTGCTGCAGAAACTAAAACGCATTTTACAATGGTCCCTGCCGGTATTTCAAATAAAGCATTGCGCTCATCTTGTCCCTTTGTGTTCCCCCATGTGCACAATTGCGGTTGGTCAATTTCAGGGGCTTTTTGCTCTCTCTGTTCGACATATTGCTCTTGGCTTCTTTGCTCTAAAGTCAAGAGCTGAGAACGAAGAGCTCTGGCCTCATCTGTAAGTTTTTGATTAGCAACTTCTAAAAGAGATTTATCTTCTTTTATCTCTCTAAGGGCTTTCTCAAAAGAGGTGAGCCGATCCTCCATCACATCATTTGTAATCTCCAGTTGTGCGATACGAATATTTTCTGCATTGCTCTCTGGATCTTGGCTGGGCAACGTAACCTTTTTGCCCTGTAGCATAGCTGACCCTTTCCCCTCCCCCCTTTCAAAGAGAAAAATCCCAAAAAAGACTAAGAGAAGAACCCCTAAAAAAATCAAAGAGTAGTAAAGTTTTTTCTGCTTTTGCTCTCTTTTTATCTCATCACTTTGAAGAAGATCTTTTTTCTTGAACCACATACGACCTACCCCTCCTCCTTAGACTTTGCTAAGATACAAAGGGCAAATTCCCTATGAGCAAGCTCTCTAGCATGCAAAAAAACCCAAGAAACTTCTCCCTGTTTTAATATACTGGGATGAAGATGGATGGGTTTTTGTCCCATATTGGTCAGACGGTAGACGATAATGGTCTCAAAGGCCCCCTCTAGAGCTTTAAGAACTTTGCTCTCTAAAGGCTGGGGAAGCTGTAGTTTATCTGTGTCCTGAATAGATCTTTCTCCATACCCCAATGGAGTTTTGTTATCTAAAATAGCATTTAAAAAATCGATCGTTTGTGCGTGAAAGTCTACATAGGTTGTCACAAAATCCTCTTCCTCCTCTTTAGGCTCTTGAATAGAAATATGCGTAGAGGGCTTATCTGCAGAGCTTACCAAAAGATCTTGAACAAAGCCCGTCGATGAGACTACGGTAAGTGTAGATGGTGCTTTCTCTAGATCTCTTAAAAGGTGGACAAAGGCTTGGCCAATGTCTTGGTTTATTTCAACGGAAAAGGTCTGCTTATCCCCCGTGATACTTACAATACTTCCTCCCTTCCAACTAATACGATTATGAGAGTTTTTAGAAAAAACCACCGCTATTGCGCTCTCTTCTTTAAGCTCAGCAGCAACAAAATCCTTTGTTTGAGCCTCTACAAAAGCAACCACGCAAAAAAGGGCCAAGATGATTTTTATTTTCATAGAATAGCCTCCTTGGTAAATTCCGTAAGAAAAAGGCGCCCAGCCTGGCAATTGAAACTTAGACGGTATCTTCTTTTTGTCTTGTCGGCAATTTTGGAAAGATTCCCCGATTTAGCAGCAAAGGTTATGAGGTCCCCTTCTACCCAAAAGATACATCTGTCTAGGTCGGAAGTGGTAACTTCTGGGTAGAAGACATAGGACTGCCCCCTCTCTTGCAGAGTTTTTTGATCTTCGCGTAAAGCTCTCTTAAGGGGTTCAATAAAGCTGGGATCGACATGTGGATAGAGAGTTTTGTTTCTAAGGGAGGAGCTTTCTGCCGATCGATTCAGCAAAAGTTCTGATACAAAGGATCCCATATTTTCTAAGTAAGAACGCGAAACACGTGCATCCTCCACCCAAAATGTTTGTCCATGAGCTGGGATGAAAACGGTTCTTATCTCTTTTTTTGTCAAAAGCAACAAGAGGACGACCACGGAAAAGAGAAGAACGATGGAAAACATGAGAAAAACATTTCTTTGAGACACAAGACGTTTTTGATGTTTTTCTCTCTGATGCACATCCATTATTTCACCCACATCTTCTTATGCGTTGGAAGCATTTTAAGATTAAAAAGTCGATTAAAGTTTTTCGTGGGCAGCTTTCTATAAAGAAGGCGAATGAGATAAAATTTTGGAAGGCGACCGAGCGCTCTTTTGACAAAGAAAAAAATCCCCCACCCACAAAAAGAAAAGAGTAAAATAGAATCAAAAACCCCTCCTAGCACGATAGGAAGGATTAAAAAGATTAAATCCTTCATCTCAAAGGAGAGAAAGCGAATGGGGCTATCTAAATATCTTAAAACGGGATGGTTTCCCATCTAACGCCATTCCTATATTATGTTAACCATAAAATGAATCAGTTTAGGAACGAGGAAGAGAAAAAATCCCAGCCCCGTATAAAACACAATTGGTTGAAAGGTCTTTGTCATTGCCGAGCGAATAGCTCCAAAGGTAATCCCAAATAAAAGGACGATGAAACGTAAAGGCTTCCCATAGATCTTATCCATAAGAGAGACTGCTTGAGCTTCAAGATCTGATGAAGCATCACAAAATCCACTGGAGTGAACAACGATAAATCCAATGATAAGTAAGACAAAGGCAACTCTCTGCGGTGAAGCAAAAAACCTTAAAATTCTTTTGTATATTTTCATTAAAATTCTCCTTAATCTTTTTAGTTGTCCTGGCATAAAACATTACTATGAGTATCGACGATATAGGCAAGTTTGGCCTCTTCCTGTTTTCTACGCTCTTCGTTAAAAATCATTTGAATGGTCTGCTTGGCGGTTGCAATTGCCTTTTTAGCGGCTGCAATATCCTTGGCTATATCGAGCTCAAAGGAAACAAGTTGAATCAAAAAGGGAGCTCGTTGTTGAGCACTAGAAATTCTCCAAATTTTTTCTTTACAACCTTGCAGCTCCTCCCTTGCTTTTAAAGGGTTTGTTTGAAAGGTAAGTTCGGCTAAAGATATTTCATAAAACAAAGCGGTTTTTCTATTTTCGATCTCATTAAGCACTACACCAAGCTTTCTATTAGCTCTGTCTTGCCTTCCCCCCAAGCTTTTTGCACGGGGCAGCACTATTCCAAAGTTTTCAATCTCATCAATCGCTCCCTTCATCTTCTTAAGAACCTCCTCTTGCAATCTCTCTCTTTCTTCTGAAGAGGGCAGCTTAAAGGAAAGTGTGAATAAAGATTTCCCACAATAAAAAACCATAATAGGGGTATCGATCTTATCCAACTCCGCCTTCATCTTCCAGAGGGTTTCCTCTTGTGGTTGCTTCTTTCCTTGTGGATTTTCTTCATACATAGCAATGTTTTGAATGGCTTCAAAGCGACTTTCAGGGTAGTGGAATCGGGTTAAAAACTCCCAAGCTGTATGTAAATCCCCTTCTTTTACAAAGCTTGCTACCCGAGCAAGATGGGTGTCGTCCATGGCCTGATACCACTTGTTTTTACGATCGGCTGCAAAGCCAACCGTTGCTTTCCCTGCTGCTGAACATAAATCAACAGCATTCCCCGCAACCTCCTTCACTATTGAACAGCTTGAAAGGGTGAGTCCCATCCCCACAATACTTAAACAAGCAAAAACACCTAATCGTTTTATACGATATCTATTTTTCATTATATCGTCTCTTTTTTACAACTTCGTTTGGTTTTTGAAAAAAGATTAAAGGAAGCCCTCCCCGTGAAATCTTTATGCTTTTTTATGAGCTTTTGCATCGTGCTTAAAAAATAGTTTACCTCATCCAAGGTGTTATACAGATAAAAACTCACCCTTACGCTGGAATCGTATCCTAGAACACATGCAATTTTATGAGCGCAATGACTTCCAGAGCGTACGGCAATTCCACATTGATCGAGATAATCTGAAACAACCTCTGCTGGAAGACCTTCCATTGAAAAAGAGATAAGATGTCCCTGCCTTTTAAGCTCTTCCTTTGGCCCATAGAGTGTGATACCGGGAAGTTTTTCCAATCCTTCAATGGCCTTTTCACAAAGGGTTGCTAAATGTCTTTGTACAAAGTCAAAATCGATCGTATTAAGATAATCGATCGCAGCTCCCAATCCAATAGCCTGTACAAATGGGGGGGTCCCAGCCTCAAATTTACTCACAGAGTCCTTGTATTCCACTGTATCATCGCTATTAAGCACACACATTCCTCCTCCAAATTGGTAAGGGGGGATGAGATGTTGCAAGGATTTTTTAACATACAAAACACCTATGCCAGTTGGAGCAAGCATCTTATGTCCAGAAAACACAAAAAAATCTGTATCGAGATCTTTAACATCAACCCTTCTATAAGGAACAGATTGCGCCCCATCAACCAAAACCAATGCCCCTACTTGGTGCGCTTTAACAATGATCGTTTCGAGTGGAGGCTTTGTTCCTATGGCATTTGAAGACTGTGTGATACCGACAAGTTTTGTATGAGAGGTAATAATAGAGTCTAAATCGTTTAAATTTAATGTTCCATCATCATGCACTGGAATAAACTTTAGGGTTGCCCTTTTTTTACGAGCAAGGGTGAGCCAGGGGATGAGATTTGCATTATGTTCCAATACGGAAAGAACGATTTCATCTCCTTCATGAACATTCTCCTCCCCCCAGGTGGAGGCGATAAAGTTAATCCCCTCCGTTGCCCCAGAAACAAAGATAATTTCCTCTGGAGAAACATTGATAAACTGCGCAACCTTATCCCTTGCTTCTTCATACGCCCTGCTCATTTCGAAGCCAAGCTGATAATTTCCTCGATCGACATTGGCATAAGAACATTCATAAATAGACACTAGGGCGTCGATGACCTGTCTGGGTTTTTGAGTTGAAGAAACATTATCAAAACAGATAAGCTTTGGATTGTTGACAATTAAGGGGAAGTCTCCCCTAATTTTTAAAACACATTTTCCCGCATCTTCTTGATCAGCAAAGGATCCCGATGCAGCACATAACACACAAAGAACAAGAAAGATAATGCATCTTGAAAGACTACACGCTCTTTTCATTAAGACGTCCCTTAAAATCTGTTTTCCCCTCTTGCAACTCTGACCAATTCATCATTAGTCGGTTTAATCTATGCATCCCTTTTATCTCTTACCCCCACCCTTTTAAGGTAGAAAGTTTATATTTTTTCGATAAACTAGGTTAATAAAACCAAGATCGAAACACACCTCTTTATTACAGTCAAGACAAAATGATAAAATGGGGGAATTTTACAAACGATGCGATCATTTAATCGATAAAACGCACTAAATGCGTTGTCGCTCAAAGCATTCGCACGATAATAAGATCGTACTATCTTATATGTCGCACAGGATTTTCACCAGCAATTCCCGAAACTCTAATCAATCTTTTACATAGATTTTAAAGAGTCTTGTTTACAAAAGCTTTTGATGTTTAGGGCAAAAATAATGCTTCATTTTCCGACAAACTTTGTCTTCTTGAGATATTTTATAGGGGGAAACAGCAGCTCTATAAAAAATGGGATTAAAATAATTGCTTTCCTAGGATTGCTAGATTTTCGCCATCTTTTCAGCGCTAAAGTTTTTTAAAAGCTAAATCTACCCTAGGGCTAATCCTTTCCTTCATAACATGATTCCAAAATATCCATTATGTTAAACCCTCGATAATTTTGCCGCTTATCATACGACAGTACGATCGTATCATCGTACGAAACAAAGAGTCTGTAGGGAAATCTCTTCTTTTATCCAAGTTTTACTCCCCCCATACCCAGCGTGTCCCTTGAGACGCTGAAAAAGTTTTGCATTGGCACAATCTGTCGATCTTTTTGAGCTTTGCTCAACTTAGGCCAAAAGTACAAACTCCCTGCCAATTCTCAACGCCCGAAAGGGGTCACTTTTAGATTCCCGTTGACAATCAGAAGGAAAATTGAATCGTAACTACTTGAAAGGTGTATTAGGAGATAGGCTAAACGCAATTTTAGTAGGAATCGGCCATAACCTTCGATTAATTCTAGCAAAAATTCGGCAAGGACTGAGAACAACAGTTTGTTCTTCTTTAAGATAACAGACATAGAAACAAAAAATGGTGAATTTTA
>Ga0209568_1000194_pt1 | contig 21383 bp, 18 predicted proteins | sample WorMetOlspDAHAB2_FD_187406 | JGI IMG/M metagenome (GOLD analysis project Ga0209568, IMG submission 187406) | Marine gutless worms symbiont microbial communities from Max Planck institute for Marine Microbiology, Germany - Olavius sp. DAHAB.2... ...
GGGTAATCTCCTTCACAGGGTCGCTATGCCCTAAAAAGACATCCAGCCTGTAGCCTATCCGCCTCTCCCAACACTCTATCAGAGCCAGGATGCATGGCCGTTCACGCCCCATTCATACCGCCTCCTTCTTGGGTCGAAACGAAAACGGGAGCCAAAGGCTCCCGTTCGCAAAGACTAAAGTTGAATGTCTGAATTGTCAGTTGTTCTTCGTCATGTAGACGAGGCCCAGCAACCCAATTCCACAACCGACCGCCAGGGCGGCAATAAGATAAGCACTCACAGCTTTGATCCTCTCTTTCTTTGTCTTTGTCGGAGGTCGGCCCGTTGCGGCTCGTCCCTCCACTTATCCAGATCGCAACCGGCTTATTCACCCCATCCCTGAAGCCGGCGGTCCCGTGCGTTGATCGCTCGCGTCCAGTGTCCGCAAGGTGAGACGTGAGCGTCAACTGGATTCTCCCGAATCGCCGGGAAAGCCTGTGGATAACTCGAATTTTTCCCCTGCCGCGAGTGAACGCGGCGGCGCCGATAGGTAAAAAACCACCGGAATCGGCCCGCCGATTCGGCTTTTCGGCGATTCCGGTGGATCACACGGGACAGCGCCCGGGTTTCCGGCTATACCTGTTGGACCATGAATTTGATCACCGATTCCGACGCCCTCCGCGAGTTTTGCGCCCCCCTCCACGACGAACCCTTCATCACCGTCGACACGGAATTCATGCGCGAAAAGACCTATTGGCCGCAGCTCTGCCTCATTCAGGTGGGCGGCGCCGGCGGCGCGGTCGCCATCGATCCGCTTGCCGACGGCATGGACCTCGGCCCCCTTTACGCGCTGTTCGATGACGAAACGGTGGTCAAGGTGTTTCACGCGGCCCGCCAGGACCTGGAAATCTTCCTCCATCTGACGGATCGCCTGCCGGCCCCCCTGTTCGACACCCAAGTCGCCGCCATGGTCTGCGGCTTCGGCGAATCCGTGGGCTACGAACAATTGGTGGCGAAGCTGGCCAACGCGCGCCTCGACAAGGGTTCCAGGTTCACCGACTGGTCCGTGCGGCCGTTGAGCGAGCGCCAGATCAAGTACGCCCTGGCCGATGTCACCCATTTGCGCGTCGCCTACGAGAAACTGCGGGCGCGGCTGGAACGGGAGAACCGCACCGCCTGGATCGAAGAAGAGATGCAGGTGCTTTGCCAGCCGGCCACCTACCGGCCGGACCCCCGAGAGGTCTACAGGCGGATCAAGGGACGCAAGGGCAACGGCCGGTTCCTGGCCGTGCTGCGCGAGTTGGCCGCCTGGCGGGAGCTCGAGGCACAACGCCGCGACGTGCCGCGCAACCGGGTGCTGCGCGACGAGACCCTGGTGGAAATCGCCCACCACACGCCGGAGAAGCCGGACGCGCTCAGCCGCACCCGCGGCCTCGGCGCGAAGGCCGCCCACGGCCCCATGGGCAAGGCCATCATGGCCGCCGTGACCAAGGGCTTGGGCGTACCGAAGTCCGATTGGCCGGCGCCCCCGGCCCGGCCCGACCTGCCGCGCGGCATCGGTCCCGTCGCCGACCTCATCAAGGTGCTGTTGAAGAAGGTTTCCGAGGATACCCACGTGGCCGGCCGGCTGATCGCGTCGAGCGCCGACGTGGAACTGATCGCCGGCCTGGGCGCCGAGGCCGACGTGCCGGCCTTGCGCGGCTGGCGGCGCGAGATTTTCGGCGACGACGCCCTGAAGCTCAGGGCCGGCGAGTTGGCCATCGCCATCGAGGGCAAGAACCTGGTGATCCGGCCGCTCGCCGCGCAACGGGCCGCCGAGTAGGCGGCGTCACCGCCCATAATTCGTGATCAGAGGATCCGGCCCCGGCGGCCGAGGGTCTGGGCCAGCTTGTCGAGGCGCTGCTCCACCGCGGCGCTGGTGAATATCTCCCGCTCCTCCATGGCCTCGCCGGACAGCATCAGCGTCACGTGATCCTCGGAGAGCTCGAGCCGCGTCATCGGCAGCAGGCCCGGCGCCGCGCCGGAAAGGGTGTAGGCCAGGCGGAGCGCGTTACCCAAGGTATCGGCACGGTCCAGGTCATGCTCCTCGAACAGGGAGCGCACCGGCGCCACCACCTCGTTCTCCGGATCGCCCTTGTAGCTGACGAAAAGCGACACCGCCAAGAACACGCGGTCGTGGTGGGACAGCCCGGCGAAGGGCAGCCTCAGCGCCCTCAGGAAGGTATGTTCGGCCCGATAGTCCGGGTGCTCGCTCCAACCGATGTCGCTGAGCATGCAGGCCGCCATGCGGAGCCGGCTCTCTTCATCCCGCTTGCTCGGGAACAAGGGCGCCATCCAGGTGAAGATCTCCTCGCCGGTGATGGCGAACCGACCGGTCCGTTCCGCCATGCCCGCGCAGCCGGCCAACAGGGGGTCCTGGTTGCGGACCTTTTCGGGCAGCATCTTCAGGAGCTGGCCCTCGCGCATGCCGAAGCCGGAAAACACCGCCTTCTTCGCCCGGCAGGCGTCGAGCAGGCCGTCCACCACGGCGGCGGCGAAGGGCACGGTGGCCAGACGCGACTTGGATATGTCGGTGATCCGCCACTTGCTTTCGCTGCCCATGCCGGCGATCAGCTTGCACAGACGCCGCGCCTCGCCGCGTCGGATATTGTAGCCGTCGATGACATGCAGCGGGTAGTCCAACTGGGAAATGAAAAGCCGGGCCAGGGCCCGGCAGCTGCCACCCGCCAGAAACAGATCACGGCCCTTGATCTTCTTCAGCCAGGGCAATTCCTTCAAGGCGTCCTCGACGATACCCGATGCCGCCCGGGCGTCGCCGCCGGAAAGTTCGCGCAGCCTGAGATGGCCCAGCGGCAGGGTGCCGCTCTCGCCGAACTTGCCCTTTTTCAATTCCACCAGATCGACGCTGCCGCCGCCGATGTCCGCCAAAAGGCCGTCGATGTTGGGCCGGCCGCTCAACAGGCCGAGCGCCGAAAGCCGCGCCTCCTCGTCCCCCGACAGGACCTCCACGTCCAGCTTGAAGGTCCTGGAGATGCGCGCCACGAAGGCCGAACCGTCCTTCGCCTCGCGGACCGCCGCCGTGGCCACCAGGGCCATCTTTTCGACGTTCATGGATTTCGCCATCAAGCTGAACCGCTTGAGGCTGCGCATGGCCTCGATGACGCCGTCCGGGTTCAGGTGCCCGGTCTCGTCCAACCCGCGGGCCAGTCCGCATTCCGCCTTCTCGTTGAAAATGGGAACGGGCAGCCGGTTCGGCGCGTCGTAGACGACGAGGCGTACCGTGTTCGAGCCGATGTCGACGACGGCGACCCGGCCATGAGTGTCAGGCACGTCGTTCAGAGCGGCGACAGCCGCAAGCTTCGCTGACACGCGTCTCTTCCCCTATTACGTCCGGTCTTCCTTTCCGAATCGGCATTATATCAGTTTCATAGCACCGATGGCAGGGAGACCCCAGGGAGGACAGGGCAGAGTCACAAAAGTTTCATATAATTCAGAGGGTTCCGGGATAGGCGCCGCCGTCCAAAAGGATGTTTTGACCGGTCATGAATCCGGCCTGGACGGAGCACATGTAGGCACACATCTCACCGAATTCATGGGCCGTGCCGAACCGTTTGGCCGGGTTTTCGGCGGCCCGCAGGGCGGCCATCTCCTCTTCCGGCACCCCCGCCGCCTCGGCCCGCGCCTTGAAGTTGGAGCGCAGCCGGTCCGTATCGAAGGGACCGGGCAAGAGGCCGTTGATGGTGACGTTGTGCTCGACGGTCTTGCGGGCCAGTCCGGCGACGAAACCGGTCAGGCCGGCCCGCGCGCCGTTGGAAAGCCCGAGGATTTCGATGGGCGCCTTCACGGCCCCGGACGTGATGTTGACGATGCGCCCGAACTTACGCTCGATCATCCCGTCGACCACCGCCTTGATGAGGAAGATAGGGGTCAGCATGTTGGCGTCCAGCGCCGCCAGCCAGATGTCGCGGTCCCAGTCGCGGAAATCGCCCGGCGGCGGCCCGCCGGCGTTGTTGACCAGGATATCCGGGTCCGGGCAGGCCGCCAGCACCGCGGCGCGGCCCTCCTCCGACGTGATGTCGCAGGCCACCGCCGTCACCGTGCCGCCGCCCAAGGCCCGTATCTCCTCGGCCGTTTGCTCGAGCGTCTCCGCGGTGCGCGCGCAGATGGTCACGTCGACCCCCTCGCGGGCCAGGGATTCGGCGCAACCGCGCCCCAACCCCTTGCTGGCGGCGCAGACGATGGCTTTCTTTCCGGCGATACCCAAATCCATGATCACTCACCCTTTTCGCTGGTTCCTCCCGGCCGCGGCACCGCGGCGGCCGGGGATTTTGGCGGTGGGGCGGCCTCCCCGTCAAGGCAACTGCGCGCCAACCGCTCGAACCGCGCCGCCAATCCATGCCGCTTGACATTGCCACCATTGGGCGCTCGGCTAGATTTCGATGGTCGACGGGAATGCAAACAGCCGCAGCCGGTACGCTCGGTCCATTGGGCGGGGCTTGACGATCATCTTCGTCCTTCTTTTGACGGCCGCGCCGGCAATCGCGGCGGAGGAACTGACCGGCCGGCTCATTGTCGTCACCTCGTTTCCGGAAAAGCTGTTCGGCCGGTTCACAACCGCCTTCCAACAGCACCATTCGAAGGTCAAGATCCACGTTCGGTCGAAGAAAACCTCGGCCGCCATTTCTTTCGTTCAGGAACGCAAGGGCGAGCCCGTCGACATCATCTGGGCCTCGGCCCCCGATGCCTTCGAGGTGCTGAAGAAATCCGGTCACTTGGCCCGGGCTTTTCGCATTCCGGCGGAAAAGATCACCCGTGTCGGCGGCTATCCCCTGGACGACCCCGACGGATACTACCGGGGCTTCGCCATTTCCGGCTACGGCATCATGTGGAACCGGCCCTACCTGGCCCGACGGGGACTTCCGGAACCGCGTCAATGGAACGATCTTCGCAGCCCTCTGTACTTCCGCCATCTGGGCATCTCGGCGCCGTCGCGGTCGGGAACCACGCACCTGATCATCGAAACCATTTTGCAGGGCATGGGATGGGAAAAGGGCTGGGCCGCGTTGCTGGAGATCGGCGGCAACCTGGCCACAGTGACGGCGCGAAGTTTCGGCGTCCTCGACGGGGTGCGGCGCGGCCGCTTCGGCGCCGGCCTGGTTATCGACTTCTTCGGGCTTTCGGCCATATCGACGGGCGCGCCGGTGGGTTTCGCCTATCCGGAAGCGACGGTTTTTCTCCCGGCCAACATCGCCGTCGTGAAAGGCGCCGGCAACCAAAGGGCGGCGGAAGCCTTCATCCGGTTCATCCTGTCGCCCGTCGGCCAAGGCATTCTGCTGGAACCGGAAATCAGCCGCCTGCCGGTGCGCCGGGAAACCTACCGGCAGGCCCGGGACGACTATCCCAATCCCTTCGACAGCAAGTTGACCGACAAGGGTTTCCGCTTCGACACGGAGCTTTCCCGTACCCGCTACCATCTGGTCAACGCCCTCTTCGACACAATGATCACCTACCATCTGAAAGGCCTGAACCGGACCTGGAGTGCCATTCACAAGGCGGCGGCGGCTTTGCCTCCGTCAGCCGCCGACGCCCTGAAGAGCCGTCTGGAAACGGCGCGCCGGCTGGCCCGGCGGGTTCCCGTTGACCCCGCGCAAGCTTCCGATCCGGCCTTCGCCTCGCGGTTCGTGCGGCGCAAGCCGGGATTGCCGGTGCCGGCGCATCAGGTGGAACTGGAGAAGGCGTGGGAACGCTTCGCCCGCGACAGCCACATGGAGGCGACCCGCATCGCCAACGAGGTCGCCGCGGAAGCGACCAACAGCCAACCGGCGGCGAAACCATGACCATGTTCGGCACGCTGGGAATCCGCGGCCGCCTGTTCTGGGCCTTCGGCAGCGTCGCCGCCATGACCGGCGCCGCGACGGTGGTTGCCTGGATATCGTTCGGCGGCGTCGGCGACAGCCTAAACCGGATCGTCACCGACAACATTCCTTCGGTCATGCTGGCCGCCAGATTGGCGGAAAAAGGCGGCGTGATCACGGCGACGGCACCGACCCTCGCCGCCGCCGTCGATGAGGCGGACCGTTCCCGGGCCTGGTCCACCTTGTCGAAAAACCTCGAGGACATGGGTGTCCTCCTGGACCAGGTCGCGGCGCCGTTAATCGACACCGACGCCAAGACCGCGCTGCGCTCCCACATCGATTCGCTTTCCGCCAATTTGCGGGCGCTGGACACCAACGTGCGCCGGCGGTTCTGGTTCAGGGAACGCAACGAGGATCTTGTCAACCGCCTGCGTTGGGCCCATGCCGACTTCCTCGATGAGGTCGAGCCGATGATCGAGGACGCCAAATTCAATATCGGATTGGCCGTCGAACGGGCCGGCGACAAGGACGGCGCCGCCGCGGCCGGCCGCCAGGAACAGATATTGCAGCTTGAGACCGACCGTCAGGCCGCCTTGCTGCGACTCAGCGCGGCGGGCAACCTGGTGGTCGGCCTGATCGCGCGGGCCGCCAGCCTGTCCCCGGTCGAGGAACTGACGGACACATCCTTGTTCCTGACCGAGGTTCAGGGTCGCATCAAGACGGACATCGACGCCCTGCAATCGCTTCCCGAGGCCCTGTCATTGCGCCAGTCGTTGCAGGATCTGATGGCCTTCGCGGAAGGTGAGCACGACCTGTTTTCCCTGCGCCGCGATGAACTCAAGACATTGGCCGCCGGCCACCAACTGGTGAGCGTCAACCGCGAACTGGTCGGCAAACTGCAAAGCCTGATCACGCAGCGGGTCGAAGCCGGCAACGCCACCACCCTGGCGGCGGCCCGTCAATCGGATTCATCGATTAGACAGGGAAAGATCCTGTTGCTGGCCGCCGCCGGGTTCAGTCTGCTGGTCGCCGTGCTTGTGGTTTGGTTGTACGTGGGCCGGAATCTCGTCAGGCGCATCTCATCGCTCGACAGATCCATGCGCGCCATCGCCGACGGCAACCTGGATACGGAGATTCCCACCGGCGGGACCGACGAGATTTCCGAGATGGCGACGGCACTCAGCACCTTCCGCGATACCCTGGCGGAAACCCAGGCGGAACTCATTCAGGCCGGGAAGCTGGCCGCATTGGGGCAACTGTCCGCCGGCGTCGCCCATGAACTCAACCAACCGCTCGCCGCCATACGCTCATACGCCCACAACACCCGGCGGCTGATCGACAAGGGTGATCTGGGCAAGGCCGGGGGCACCCTTGAGCGGATCTCCGGCCTGGTGGAACGCATGGGCGGCACGGTCAACCATCTGCGCACATTGGCGCGGCGACCGTCACCGCAACTGGAGCGGGTCGATCTTCATGCGGTGACGCAGGATGCCCTCAGGCTGCTGGACGGCCGCATCCGCGACGAAGCGGTGAGCGTCTCGGTCGACCTGGCGCCTGGGGGATGGCATGCCTTCGCCGAGGCGATCCGTCTCGAGCAGGTGCTCATCAACCTCATCGGCAACGCCGTCGACGCCATGTCCGGCCGGCCTGAGCGGGAACTCTCGATCGCCGCCGGCAACGACAACGGCCGGGTGATCCTGGCCATCGCCGACACCGGTGTCGGCATCTCCGAAGAAGATCTGGATCAGATATTCGACCCGTTTTTCACCACCAAGGAAGTCGGCGAAGGGCTTGGCCTCGGGCTTGCCATCTCCTTCAACATCATCAAGGATTTCGGCGGCTCCATACGGGTCCTCAGCGAACCCGGCAAGGGAGCGGAGTTCAGGATCGTGCTCGACAGGGCGTAGGGAAATGGCGAACGGAATAAGCCGATGACCGACTTCGGGCCCGTCATCTTCATCGACGATGAAGAGGAAGTGCGCCTGTCGGGTGCCCAGACCCTGGAGATCGAGGGGTTCGAGGTAATCGCCCTGGACGGCGCGGAAGCCGCCCTGGACCACGTGACCGTGGCCTGGCCCGGGGTCGTGGTTTCCGACGTGAAGATGCCCGGCATGGACGGGTTGCAACTCCTCGACCGGATCGCATCCATCGACGCCGACATGCCCGTCGTCCTGATTACCGGCCACGGCGACGTCCCCTTGGCCGTCGATGCCATGCGCGCCGGCGCCTACGATTTCGTCGAGAAGCCGGCCAACCCGGCCTATCTCATCGACGTCGTCCGCCGCGCCCTGGAGAAGCGCCGCCTGGTCCTGGAGAACCGGGCCCTGCGTCTGGAACTGGACGCGGCCGGCGAGATGGAGCGCCAGATCATCGGTGCGACGCCCGCCATGACGGCGCTGCGGCGTACCGTCGCCGATCTGGCCGATACCAATGTGGATGTCCTCATCGTCGGCGAAACCGGCACTGGCAAGGAACTGGTCGCCCGCTGCCTGCACGATTTCGGCTCGCGGCGGGAACAGAGGTTCGTCGCCCTCAATTGCGGGGCCCTGCCGGAGACGGTCATCGAAAGCGAGTTGTTCGGCCACGAGGCGGGCGCCTTCACCGGCGCCAGCAAGCGGCGGATCGGCAAGATCGAGTACGCCGCCGGCGGCACCCTGTTCCTCGACGAAATCGAGAGCATGCCGCCGGCCATTCAAGTCCGGCTTTTGCGGGTTCTCCAGGAGCGGACCATCGAACGTCTGGGCGGCAATGATCCCATCGGGGTCGATATCCGGGTCATCGCCGCGGCGAAGACGGATCTCCGGGAAGCCGCCGACGCGGGCAGCTTCCGCGAAGACCTCTACTACCGCCTGCACGTCGCCAGCATCGCCTTGCCGGCGCTGCGCGACCGGCTGGAAGACATTCCGGTCCTCTTCCAGCGGTTCGCGGAAGCGGCCGGCGAACGCTTCCGCCGCCCGGTCCCGGCCATCGACATGGAGAAAATCCGCGAATTGAAGGCCCGTTCCTGGGCCGGCAACGTGCGCGAGTTGAAAAACGCGGCGGAACGCTTCGTTCTCGGCATGTCGGCTTCGCAAGGCGGCGGCATGCCGGGCCCGGCGAACCTCCCGACGGAGGCCAGCTTGACCGATCAGGTCGCCGCCTTCGAACGCAGCACCATTGCCGCCGCGCTTCGCCAAAACGACGGCCGCGTCGGCAAGACCGCCGAATTCCTGGGCATTCCCCGCAAGACCCTCTATCTCCGCATGCAGAAGCACGGGCTGGCCCACGACGACTTCCGCTGAGGCGTCAAGTTGGGTCAATTTTGACCCAAACGACTGACGGTTTTGGGACGAATCCCGCCCAAATCCTCCCTTGGCGAGCGATCAGATCGACCGAAACCCCTGGCAAACCAAGCCATGCGCCGATTCCATCGACTTGGCACGTGCCTTGCCACTAAAGCACCGTAATAACGATGCCGCCTAATCGGCATCGCGTGTCATCAAGGGAGATCTATCAATGAAACGCACCCTCATTCTCGGCGCTGCGGCAATTGTGGCCGCGGTGGCCTCAACCCCGGTTTCGGCACTGGAAGACAAGCTTGTCGTCGTCACGTCCTATCCGCCCGACACCACCGTCACCGTCAAGAAAGCCTTCGAAGCCAAACATCCCGGCGTCAAGGTGGAGATGCTGAAAAAGAAAACCACGGCCGGCATCAAGTACCTGCAGGAGACCGCCGGCAACAATACCTCCGACATGTTCTGGGCCTCGGCACCGGATGCCTTCGAGGTGTTGAAGGGCGACGATTTGCTGCAGAAATACCAGGTCAAGGTCACCGGCATCCCGGAAAAGGTCGGTGCCTTTCCCATCAACGATCCGGACGGCTATTACAAGGGTTTCGCCGCCTCCGGTTACGGCATCATGTGGAACACCCGCTACCTGAAAGCCAAGAAACTGCCGGTGCCGGCCACCTGGGCGGACCTGGCGAAGCCCGTCTACCACGGCCACGTGGGCATGAGCGCGCCGTCACGTTCCGGAACCACCCACCTGACCGTCGAAACCCTGATCCAGGGCGCCGGCTGGGAAAAGGGCTGGGCCATGTGGAAGGAAATCGCCGGTAACTTCAAGACCGTCACCGAACGCAGCTTCGGCGTTCCCGACGGCGTCAACTCCGGCCAGTTCGGCCTCGGCGTGGTCATCGACTTCTTCGGCCTGGCGTCGAAGGCTTCCGGCTTCCCGGTCGATTTCCTGTATCCGCCGGTGACCACCCTGGTGCCGGCCAACATCGCGATCGTCAAGAACGCGCCGCACCCGAAGGCGGCCGCCGCCTTCATCGAGTTCCTGCTGTCCAAGGACGGTCAGGAAGTCCTGCTCGATCCGAAGATCCGGCGCCTGCCGGTGAACCCGGCGACCTACGCCAAGGCGCCCGCCGGCTTCCCCAATCCCTTCAAGGACAAGTCCATCGGCGCCGCGGTGAAGTTCGACCTGCAACTGTCGAAAGGCCGCTACAACGTGGTCAACTCCTTGTTCGACGTGATGATCACCTACCGGCTGAAGGACCTGCGGGCCGCCGTCAAGGCGATCCAGGCGGCGGAAGCCAAGCAGATGGGTAAATCCAATGCCGCGGCCCAGAAGCTCATCGCCGAAGCCAAGGCCCTGGTCGCCAAGGTTCCCATCGATGCCGCCAAGGCGAGTGAGAAGGACTTCAACAAGATCTTCAAGAAGAAGCGCAAGACGGCGACGACCAAGGTCACCGGCCGCCAAGCCGAGATCGAGCAGGCTTGGGATGCCGTGGTCAAGGCGGATTACGCCAAGGCCAAGCAACTGGCTGACAAAGCCGCCTCCATGTAATACCTGATCAAGGGCCCGGCCCAACGCGGGGCCGGGCCCCCTTTTCTTGAGAAAATCGGCACCTAGGGGAGACGGGTTTTGAATTTCATGCAACGCGGCCAATGGGGACCGGGCGCCGTCGCCTTGTTCATGGGCCTGTTCCTGCTCGTCTTTCTCATCGTGCCCGTGGGCAAGGTCATCTACGTGGCCTTCCAGGACCCCAATACGGGTGCCCTGACACTCATTAACTTCATCGATTTCTTCAACACGTCGCTGTTCCAGGAATCGTTCATTAATTCATTCTACGTCTCGGCCATGTCGGTGGTGCTGGCGTCGGTCTTCGCCCTGCCGCTGGCCTATTTCACCACCCGCTTCAACTTCGGCGGCGCCATCCTGATCCAGACGCTGGGCATCATCCCGCTGATCATGCCGCCCTTCGTCGGCGCCGTCGCCATGCTTCTGCTGTTCGGCGAAAACGGATCGATCAACCTGCTCCTGGACGAGCACTTCGGCTTCACCATCCCCTTCATGGAGGGCCTGAACGGGGTCATTTTGGTGGAAAGCATCCACTACTTCCCGTTCATCCTCATCAACCTGTCGGCGGCGTTGAACAACATCGACCGGGCCATGGAGGAATCGGCGCAGAACCTGGGCGCCAGCGGCGCCCGGCTGTTCCGCCGCATCGTCTTTCCGCTGGCCATGCCCGGCTACGTGGCCGGCGCCTCGCTGGTCTTCCTCAAGGTGTTCGATGACCTGGGCACGCCCTTGCTTTTGAACATCAACACCATGCTGGCGCCGCAGGCCTATCTCAGGATCACCTCCATCGGCATCGGCGACCCCATGGGCTACGTGATCTCGGTAATCCTGGTGGCGTTCTCCCTGCTGTCGCTCTGGACGTCCTTCCTGGCGCTCCGCGGCAGGGACTACGCCACCGTCCAGAAAGGCGGCGGCGGATTGATGAAGCGGGATCTCCGGTCCTGGGAGAAAGTCGGCTGCTACGCGGTCGTCATCTTCATCCTGTTGCTGGTGCTCTCGCCGCACTTCGGGCTGGCCATGCTCAGCTTCGGCACCGTCTGGTCGTTCAGCGTGCTGCCCGACGCGTTCACCGTGGCCCACTACGAAAGCGTCTTCCGCGAAGCCACCAGCTACATTTCCAACACCCTGCTCTACGCCGGCCTCGCCGCCGGCATCGATGTGGTTTTCGGCACCGCTATCGCCTACGTGGTCTGGCGTACCAAGCTGGTCGGCCGGCAATGGCTGGATTACATCGCCATGGGCGCTGTGGCCATTCCCGGCGTCGTGCTGGGCATTGGCTATCTGCGCACCTTCGTCGAGTTCAACGTGCCCATCATCGACAAGCCGCTGGCGTCCTGGTGGGTGATCATCGTCATCGCGCTGGCCATCCGGCGGCTGCCCTACGCGCTCCGCGCCTGCGTCGCCGCCCTGCAGCAGGTCAGCGTCATGCTCGAGGAAGCCAGCGAGAACCTGGGCGCCACCAAGAGCCGCACGGTCAGGCGCATCGTCGTGCCGCTCATGTCAGGCGGCATCGTCGCCGGTTTCGTCACCAGTTTCGCCACCGCCTCGGTGGAACTGTCGGCCACCATCATGCTGGTCTCGGCGCAGTCCGACGCACCGCTGGCCGCCGGCATCTATGAATTCATGCAGGCGGCGGCGGGCCGTGGGCCGGGCGCGGCGCTGGGCATCGTCGCCGTGCTGATCGTCGGCATCGCCACCTACGTGTCGCACCGGATCATCGAACGCAAGGAAACCGAACGGGCGCCCGATGTGGCCCTCGCCACGGGAGCAGGAGCAGGAGCAGGAGCATAAGCATGGCACCGGAAATGGGCAGCGCCGCCGTCGGCGTAAACATCCAGGACTTGAGCCTGTCCTTCGACAAGAACGAGGTCTTGAAGGGCGTCAACCTGGAAATCGAACCCGGTGAGTTGTTCACCTTCCTGGGACCGTCCGGATCGGGAAAATCGACCCTGCTCAGGGCGATCGCCGGGTTCGGGCCGGAGCCCAAGGGACACATCCTGATCGGCGACGACGACGTGACGCTGCTGCCGCCCTGGCAGCGCAATGTCGGCATGGTCTTCCAGTCCTATGCGCTCTGGCCGCACATGACGGTCCGCAAGAACGTCGCCTTCGGCCTGGAGGAACGCAAGGTGCCGGCGGCTGACATTCACAAGCGCGTCGACGCCGCCCTCGATTTGGTCGGGTTACTGGACTATGCGGAGCGGCGCCCGTCGCAGCTTTCCGGCGGCCAGCAACAGCGCGTCGCGCTGGCCCGCACCGTGGTGGTGGAGCCGCGCGTCCTTTTGCTCGACGAACCGCTCTCGAACCTGGATGCCAACCTGCGCGTCCAGATGCGCCGCGAAATCCTGGAACTGCAACGCGAACTCCAGTTGACGACCATCTTCGTCACCCACGACCAGGAGGAAGCCAACACCATTTCCGACCGCATCGCCGTGCTCAACGACGGCATCACCCAGCAGGTGGATTCCCCCATGCGGCTCTACGACCGGCCGGCGAACCGTTTCGTGGCGCACTTCCTGGGCACCGCCAACCTGATCGACGGCGCCGTCCACAGGGCCAACGGCGCCGCCCGGTTCGAAGCCCCGGACGGCACCACCTTCAATCTGGACGGCGCCGACATCGAGCCCGCCGCCGAATGCACCGCCATGTTCCGGCCCCAGAACCTGCGCATCGCCACCGAACCCGGTTCGTCGGACCCGGACTGGATCGAGCTGCCGGGCAAGGTCGACCACCGGGAATTCCTCGGCAGCCTGGTCCGTTACTCGGTCAGCGTCGGCGCCCAGACCCTGTTGGTCGACGACACCCATCAGATCGGCCGCCCCACCTACGACATCGGCCAACCGGTGGTGCTCGGCCTGGAGACCCGCCAGGTGCGTATTCTCCACGACTGAAGATGGCCGATGCGGCTACGAGTTTCGCCGCTAACTTCTTATCGCCACTGGCAGGAAACCCGCCTGACCTACAATTCCTCCATCACCTTGCGGACCAGCGGCACGGTGATCTCCCGGCGCTCGGCGAGTGCCGCGGCGTCCACGGCGCCGACCAGGTCACGGGCGGCGGCGAAGGAACGCTCCATGCGTTTCAGCGCGTAATCCACCACCTCGGCGCCGACCCGGAGCTGGCGGTCGGCGAACAGCTTGACCAGCACGGCGGCGATCAGGGTGTCGTCGGGGGCGCCGATGGCCACCGCCGCGGCGGCGTTCAGGCGCGAGCGCAGATCCGCCAGGGAGACCTCCCAGCGGGCCGGCGCGGCGGCGCCGGTCAGCAGCAGGCTGCCGCCCCCTTCCTTGACCTGGTTGAACAGGTGGAACAGGGGTTCCGGCGGCTGGCCGGAAAGGTAGACGTCGGCGTCCTCGACGATCCAGGCCCCACCGGCCGCGGCCGGGTCGCGCGCCTCGTCGCCGGCCAGGGCCGCATGGCCGAGAACCGTCGCCCCGGATTTTTCCCGGAAAACCTCCGCCAGGTGGCTCTTGCCGCAGCCCGCCGGTCCGTGCACCGCCAGGGCCGGCGACGGCCAATGGGGCCACTTGTCGATCCAGGCGACGGCCTCACGATTGCATTCGGCGACCAGGAAATCGGCGTCACCGTAGGCCGGCCGGAGATCGAAATCGAGAGGAAGCTGCTTAGCCCCGCTCACGTCTGGTCGGAGCCGCCGTGATAGAGGGGGCTTTGCAGGTAGCGGCCGATGCCGAAGCGGGCCAGCACCCCGATGACCGCCGCCACAGGCACCGCCAGCAGGACGCCGGTGAACCCGAAGAGCGCCCCGCCGGCCAACAGCGCGAAGATGATCCAGACGGGATGCAGGCCGACCCGGTCGCCCACCAGGCGCGGCGTCAGCACGTAGCTTTCCAATGTCTGGCCGGTCAGGAAAATGGCGGCGACGATGACGATGGGCACCCAGTCGGAGAACTGGAACACGGCGATCCCGAGGCCCACCGCCAGCCCCGTGGCGGCGCCCAGGTAGGGAATGAAGGAGATGGCGCCGGCGCCCAGGCCGACCAGCAATCCGGATTTCAGCCCGACCATGGTCAGGCCGACCCCGTAGATGATGGCCAGCACCAGGCAGACGCTGGACTGGCCGCGCACGAAGGCGGCCAAGGTGCGGTCGATCTCCAGGAACTGTTCGCGGATGGTCGGCGCCGGGCGGCGCGGCAACCAGGAATCGATCTTCGCGGTGATCAGGTCCCAGTCCCTGAGCAGGTAGAAGGCGACCACCGGCGTGATCACCAGCAGGGAAAGCATGTTGAAGAAGGCGACGCCGCCGCTCCATACGCCGGCGGCCAGGTCGGTGATCCATTTCACCGCCTTGCCGGCGAAATCCTTCGCCGCGTTGCGGATGTCGTCCATGGTTTCCGGCGGCAGGTCGGCGATCAGGCGTTCCAGCAGGGGCAGAACCTCCGTCCTCAGGCTCTCGACGATGCCTGGCACCATGCGGATCAGGTCGACCACCTGGCGCTGCAACAGGGGGAACAACAGGGCCAGCAGGGCCGCCACCAGGACGAAAAACGCGAGCAGGATGACCGTCGTCGCCAGGGTCCGGGAAAACTTGTGCTCTTCCAGCCAGTCGGCGACGGGATCCAGGAAATAGGCCACCGCCATGCCGGCCACGAAGGGCAGCAGGATGGAGCTCAACAGGTGCACCAGAACCAGGGCGACGACGAGCCCGAATACCCAGAAGGCGGCCTGGCGCTCCCGGGTCATGGCGTCCGCTCCAAAGTACGCGGCGACGAAATCATGCCTCCCCCTCCATCTGGCCGGCGCGGCGGGTCCATTCGACCACATAAACGGCCCCGGACGCAAAAGTCGTCGCGCCGACCACGTATACGAGGATATCGCGGATGCCACCCGTGTCGATCCCGAAGGCTTCCGAGCCGACCACCGTCACCGCCAAGACCAGCTGCGTGAAGGTGTTCAGTTTGGAGACCGCCAGCGGCTTCATTTCCAGCGATTGGGTCAGGGTATGGAACAGGATGGCGCCGCCGACGATCAGCGCGTCGCGGAAGACCACCAGGATCACCAGCCAGGTGGGCAGGAACCCCTCATGGCCCAGGGCCACGTAGACGCAGACCAAAAGCGCCTTGTCGGCGATAGGATCGAGGAACGAGCCGAGTACCGTCTCCATGTGGAAGCGCTTGGCGACGATGCCGTCCACGGCATCGCTGATGGCCGCCGCGAAGGCCACCCAGAAGGCCGCCTCCATGCGGCGATCCAAAATCATCCAGATGATCACCGGAACGGCGCAGATGCGGGCCAGGGTGATGAAGTTGGGGAGGTTCATGGGCGGGTTCCCGAAGCCCGCGCTCAGGACTTGCCCGGCGGCGCCACGCCGGCCGGGTAGAGCACCCATTCCTCGTCCTCGCGGACCAAGGACAGATCGGCCTGGCCCAGCGCCGTGCGCAGTTGTTCCGGCGCGCCGACGAAATGCAGGTTGATCCGCACCTCGTCCAAGGACAGCAGCACCATTTCCAGGCTGCGTACCAGGGAGACCTTCTGGAGGCGCCGTTTCACATCCAGCCAGTCCTTCAGGTTGGTGATGGGAACGGTGACGGCAGTGACCCCTTGGCCGTCGTGGATCAACAGGTTCTCCCGCTTCCAGGTATCCTCGAGCCGCGCCGCCACCGCGTCGGCGGCGCGCACCAACAGGGCCGCTTCGCTTTCGCCGGGCTGCTGGTTCAAGGCGATGAGATCGGTCTCCGGTTCACTGCGGGCACTGAACCGGGTCACCGAGACGTCGATACGCCGCCCGGTACCGCCCGCCGCCAGGCCCGAGCGGGCGAAGGCGACGATGGTATCGCCGGCATTGTAGCGCACCGCCAGGCCGGTCAGCCTGTCGACGTCGCCGCGCATGGCCTGTTCCACGTTGAGGGCGGAAATATCGGCCAGATCCCCCAGCGGCAGCGCCAGATGCACCAGGCCCTCACGCGGTCGGCGCAGGTTCCAGGCGTTGCGCCAGGGGTTGCTCTCCTCCCACAGCGACGAACCGCCGGCCGTCTGGTAGATGGGCAGGACCAGGATCGGCTTGCTGGGTGTCTCGGCGAACCGCACGCCCAAGGTGCGCAGCAGACCGCGCACCGGCGCCGGCTTGAAACGAACGTTCATTTTCGCCAGGTAGCGGACCGTCGAGGTCTTCTCGCCGCTGACCGAGAAATCGGAAACGAATTCGGTGACGTCCATGCCGCCCGGCTCGGGCAGGCGATCGGCGTCCTCCTCCAGGGTCAGGCGTTCCAGAAGCCGCCGGAAGGCCTCATCCTGGCCGCGGGCCAGCGCCTCGCCCCGGGCCTTGGCGGCGTTTTCGGCGGTGACGTCCACCGGAACGCCCTTCACCTCGAAGATATCGGCCGCCGCGCCGCCCGTGCCCGCAAGCAGCAAAAACAGCACCGCGGCGGTACCGAGGCAGGGCTTCAAAAACCATTTCAGCGTCATTGCAAAGCGCACTCGTTGGTTTATCTTCGGTCCACCGCAGGGCCTGAACGCACGACAATCTATCACAGGGCGTCGGAGGAAAAAGCCATTAGCGTCCCCGAAGACAAGACATCGCGGAGCGGCGCGCCGGACGGCCTCAGCTACAAGGACGCCGGGGTCGACATCGACGCCGGCAATGATCTGGTCGGCGCCATCGGCCCGCTGGCGAAATCCACCGCCCGTAACGGTGTGGCATCGGATTTGGGCGGTTTTGGGGCACTGTTCGACCTCCGGGCCGCGGGTTTCGATGATCCCGTGCTGGTCGCCGGCACGGACGGCGTCGGCACCAAGCTGATGATCGCCCAGGCGGCCGGCCGCCACCACACCATCGGCATCGATCTGGTCGCCATGTGCGCCAACGACCTGGTCGTGCAAGGCGCCGAACCGCTGTTCTTTCTCGACTATTTCGCCACCGGCAAGCTCGAGGTGGAGGCCGGCCTGGACATCGTCACCGGCATCGCCGAAGGCTGCCGGCAGGCCGGCTGCGCGCTGATCGGCGGGGAAACGGCGGAAATGCCCGGCATGTACGCGCCCGGCGATTATGACCTGGCCGGCTTCTGCGTCGGCGCCGTGGAACGGGACGCGATCCTTACGGGCGCCCGGGTCGCCGACGGCGACGTGCTCCTGGGCCTGGCCTCGGACGGCCTGCATTCGAACGGCTTTTCCCTGGTCCGCCGGATCGTCGAGGCAGCCGGCGCCGATTATGCCGACCCGGCCCCCTTCGCGCCAGAACAAGCCCTTGGCGAGGCCCTGTTGGCGCCGACCCGCATGTACGTGAAATCCTGCCTCACCGCCATCGCCCAGGGCGGCGTCCACGCGCTGGCCCATATCACCGGCGGCGGACTGCCGGAAAACCTGCCCCGGGTCCTCCCCGACGGCCTCGGCGCCGTCATCGACGCCGGCGCCTGGCGGCCGCCGGCCGTGTTCCATTGGCTGAAGTCGGCGGGCAACGTCGCCGACGACGAAATGCTCCGCACCTTCAACTGCGGCATCGGCATGGTGGTGGTGGTGGAAGCCGCCAGGGCCGAGGCCTTGCGCGCGGTGCTCACCGAGCACGGCGAGACGGTTTCCGTCATCGGCCGCGTCGCCGCGGCCGGCGATGCGGCGGTGCGCATCGACGAGGCGGAGGCCCTATGGCGAAGCTGAAGCTGGCGGTGCTTATCTCCGGGCGGGGCTCCAACCTGCAGGCCCTCATCGACGCCTGCGCCGATGAAGCCTACCCCGCCGAGATCGCCCTGGTGATCTCCAACGTGGCCGGCGTCCAGGGCATCGAGCGGGCCACCGCGGCCGGCGTCCCGACCCTGGTCATCGACCACCGCAAATACCCCAACCGGGCCGAGTTCGATCTGGAGATGACCCAGGCCGCCGAGGCCGCCGGCGCCGAGCTGGTCTGCCTGGCCGGCTTCATGCGGCTCTTGTCGGAGGAGTTCGTCAGCCACTGGCACGACCGGTTGATCAACATCCACCCCTCCTTGCTGCCCGCCTTCAAGGGCCTCGACGTGCAGGCCCGGGCGATCGCCGCCGGAGCCCTGTTCTCCGGCTGCACGGTGCATTTCGTCCGCCATGAGATGGACGTGGGGCCGATCATCGTGCAGGCCGCCGTGCCCATTCACGCCGACGACGACGCCTCGGACCTGGCCGCCCGGATCCTAGAACAGGAGCACGTCATCTACCCCGCCGCTGTCCGGTGGATCGCCGAGGGGCGGGTCCGGGTGGAGGATGAACGGGCGCTGGTGGACGGCGCCCGGGCGCCGACGGCCGCGTTGGTCAACCCGACCCCCTGAACGACAAACGGCCGCCCGGGGGCAGCCGTTCGCGAAACCTTATGGCCGGGTGCCTAGCCGACAAGCTCGATCTGGCTGAAGAAGTAGCCGATCTCCTCGGCCGCCGTCTCCGGTGAATCGGAGCCGTGAACGGAGTTGGCCTCGACGTTCTCGGCGAAATCCTTGCGGATGGTGCCTTCGTCGGCGTTGGCCGGATTGGTGGCGCCCATGAGGTCGCGGTTCTTTTGGATGGCGTCCTCGCCTTCCAACACCTGGACGACCACCGGACCTGAGGTCATGAACTCGACCAGGTCCTTGAAAAAGGCCCGCTCCTTGTGGACGGCGTAGAAACCCTTGGCCTGCTTCTTCGTCAGTTGCAGCCGTTTCTGGGCGATGATAACGAGCCCGGCTTCCTCGAACCGGGCGTTGATGCGACCGGTGAGATTGCGGCGGGTGGCGTCCGGCTTGATGATCGACAGCGTACGTTCGACAGCCATGTGAAAAACCTCTTCGATGGTCCCCTCAAAGCCCTCTCCGGGGCCGTTAATGCAGGAAACGGGGTCAGTCCTGCAGGCGGGGGCGGGTTATAGACAGTTGCCCGGGGTCTGGCAAGGGCAAGAGACGCTTGATTTTCATGGCTTTTAACGTCTTGGCCGCGGCGAATCCCGGGCCTTCCGGACGCCGTCCGCGGCCGATCGTTCGGGGACCCGTGATTTGCCAAGTGGTTTGAAAGGGTTACGATCCTGTTTCGCAGGTTTCTGAAAGCCGATTACTGGAAAATCCATGAAAGCCCGCTCCATCGCGCTGCTGGTCGTCGCCGTCGTGCTGTCCCTGGGGCTGTGGTTTTCCACCACCGCCGTGGTGCCGTCGCTGGTCGCCGCCTATGGCCTGGGCGGTGACCGGGTGGCGCTGTTCACCAGTGCCGTGCAGGTGGGCTTCGTCGCCGGCACCCTGGTCAGCGCCGTGCTCGGCCTCGCCGACCGCCTCGACCCCAGGCGCTTCTTCATGATTTCGGCGCTCGTGGCGGCCGGTGCCAATGCCCTCCTCTTGGTCATCGATCCGCGCTCCGACTGGGTGCTGGTCTGCCGTTTCGTCACCGGTGCGTGCATGGCCGGCGTCTACCCGGTGGGCATGAAGATGGCCGCCAGTTGGGCGGAGCGGGATCTGGGGCTGTTGATCGGCATCATGGTCGGGGCACTGACGCTGGGTTCCGCCGCGCCGCACCTGTTCAACGTCTTCGGCGGCGTCGACTGGCGGTTCGCCATCGCCGTGGGTTCGGGTGCGGCGCTGGCGGGGGCGCTGTTGATCAACGCCATGGATCTCGGGCCGAACCTGAAACCTTCGCCGCCCTTCGATCCGAAGGCGGCCCTCACGGCATTCCGCTCGCCGGCGCTCCGGCTCGCCAATTTCGGTTACCTGGGCCACATGTGGGAGCTCTATGCCATGTGGGCCTGGTTGGGCGTGTTCCTGGACACCAGCTTCCGCCTGACCCTGGCCCCCGACGACGCCGCCTTCTGGGCCCGCGCCGCGACTTTCATCGTCATGGGCATCGGCGGCGCCGTGGGCTGCGTCGGCGGCGGCCTGGTGGCCGACAAATGGGGCCGCACGGCGCTCACCGCCGGCGCCATGGCCGTCAGCGGAAGCTGCGCGCTGGTGGTCGGTTTTCTGTTCGGTGGCGATCCCTGGCTGCTGGGCGGGCTCTGTTTCATCTGGGGGGTGACCATCGTCGCCGATTCGGCCCAGTTCTCGTCCTCGGTCACCGAGTTGGCGCCGCCGGACCGCATCGGCACCATGCTCACGGTGCAGACCTGCGCCGGGTTCCTGCTGACCCTGGCGACGGTGCAATTGTTGCCGCACGCCGTCGAGGCCCTGGGTTGGCGCTACGCCTTCACCGTGCTGGCCCTGGGTCCCCTGTTCGGGGTGATCAGCATGCTGCGCCTGCGCCGCCACCCGGACGCCGTCAAACTGGCCGGCGGCAGGCGCTAGGCCTCGGTGCCGTTGGACTGGGCGCTGATCAGGAAATGCCCCAACAGCCGGTACTCGGCCTTGCGGGCCGAGGTGCGGCGCCAGACCAGGGCGACGCCGCGGCTCGCCTGGCGTTCCTTGATGCGCAGGAACCGAACCCCGGATCTCGGCATCACCTCCGAGCCGATGGCCAGTTCCGGCAGCACCGTCGGGCCGAGGCCGTCGGCGACCATTTCCGCCAATGTGAATAGGCTGGTGCCCTGGTAGCGCTGGTGCTTGTCGCGGCTGCGCCCGCCGGGTTGCACCGGGCAAATGCCCAATGCATGGTCCCGCAGGCAGTGCCCGCCCTCGAGCAGAAGCAGCTCCGAGGGGTCCAGGTCGGATCGGCTTATACCAATCTGCAAAAACAATCATTGATGGGCCCAATCGCGTAGCCCGATGGACATGATCCTCCACGGCTGATCGACGAGTTGGTTCCATGCGAAGCAGCAGTGATCGAGGATGTCGTTGTAGGATT
>Ga0209568_1000195_pt1 | contig 21371 bp, 22 predicted proteins | sample WorMetOlspDAHAB2_FD_187406 | JGI IMG/M metagenome (GOLD analysis project Ga0209568, IMG submission 187406) | Marine gutless worms symbiont microbial communities from Max Planck institute for Marine Microbiology, Germany - Olavius sp. DAHAB.2... ...
AACGCCAACAAGCGACGCGCCTGGTTGGCGTCCTCCGAACCCCTGGCAAGGCGTCGCAGGGTCGATCCGTCGTAGTCCGAGCGAAGGGGAATGGCCAGGCCCATGGGAAACTCCTCTACCGTTTCCCACCCTTTGAATCACGCCATCCATCAACAAGCCGTTAATGAGTCACGATCAATGCAGCTTGGTATTACACCTACTTCAAGGAGATCCCGGGCGAGATCCTCGAAGCCGCACGGATGGACGGGGCGACGCTGTGGTCCGAGGTCGTCCACGTGCTGACGCCGATGGCGGTGCCGGGCATCGCGTCGACCCTGCTGCTGAACATCATCCTGGCGTGGAACGAGGCGTTCTGGACCCTCAACCTGACGGTCGCCGAGGCCGCGCCCCTGACGGCCTTTATCGCCAGCTACTCGAGCCCCGAAGGCCTCTTCTACGCCAAGCTCTCGGCGGCTTCGACCATGGCGATCGCGCCGATCCTGATCATGGGGTGGTTCAGCCAGAAACAGCTCGTGCGCGGATTGACCTTCGGCGCCGTGAAATAGGCCCGCAAGACGGGAGGAGTTTGAAAAATGGGAAACATCACTCTCAAGCAAGTGTCCAAGAGCTTCGATGACACCCAGGTCATCCCGCCGCTTGACCTGCAGATCAACGACGGCGAGTTCGTGGTCTTCGTCGGCCCCTCGGGGTGCGGGAAATCGACCCTCCTGCGGCTCATCGCCGGTCTCGAGGACGTGTCGTCCGGCACGATCGAGATTGACGGCCAGAACGCGACGGACATCCGTCCCGCCAAGCGCGGGCTGGCGATGGTCTTTCAGACCTATGCGCTGTACCCGCACATGTCGGTGCGCAAGAACATCGCCTTTCCACTGAAGATGGCCGGAATGGACGCAGCCGAGATCGACCGAAAGGTCGACGGTGCCGCCCAGGTCCTGAACCTGTCGGACTACATCGATCGGCGGCCCGGGCAGTTGTCCGGCGGCCAGCGCCAGCGCGTCGCCATCGGCCGGGCCATCGTCCGCGAGCCGAAGGCGTTCCTGTTCGACGAGCCGCTTTCGAACCTCGACGCGGCGCTCAGGGTCAACATGCGCCTCGAGATCTCCGAGCTGCACAAGAGCCTGGAGACGACGATGATCTACGTGACCCACGACCAGGTCGAGGCGATGACCATGGCCGACAAGATCGTCGTCCTCAGGGCCGGGTTCATCGAACAGGTGGGCTCACCGCTGGAGCTCTATCGCTCGCCCGCCAACCTGTTCGTCGCCGCGTTCATCGGCTCGCCGAAGATGAACTTCATCGAAGGGCCGGAGGCGAGCAAGCACGACGCCCACACCATCGGCGTGCGGCCCGAGCATCTGGAGCTGTCGAAGGACGGCGGCCTGTGGCGGGGCACGGTCGGCGTCGCCGAGCACCTCGGCTCTGACACCTTCCTCCACGTAACGGTGGCGGGCGTCGGCAACCTGACGGTGCGTGCCACCGGCGAGGTCGACGCGAGCTACGGCGACGAGATCGGCGTCAGCGCGCCCGCGGACAGGATCTACCGCTTCGACAAGGACGGAAAGGCGATCCAGTGAACCGGCTGGCGGGCAAGTCCGCTTTGATCACCGGCGCCGCGCGCGGCATCGGCCAGGCCTTCGCGGAAGCCTACGTCCGCGAAGGGGCGACGGTCGCCATCGGTGACATCGACCTCGACCGGGCGAAGGAAACCGCCTCCTCGATCGGGCCCGAAGCCTACGCGATTGATCTCGACGTCACCGATCAAGTCTCGATCGAGAAGGCGGTCGCCGAGGCCGAATCGCGGACCGGCGGCATCGACATCCTGGTCAACAACGCCGCCATCTTCGACATGGCGCCCATCGTCGAGATAGGCCGCGAGAGCGTCGACCGGGTCTTCGCGATCAATGTGCAGGGCACGCTGTTCACCCTGCAGGCGGTCGCCAGATCGATGATCGAACGCGGTACGGGCGGCAAGATCATCAACATGGCGAGCCAGGCCGGCCGGCGCGGCGAACCCTTGGTCGCCGTCTATTGCGCCAGCAAGGCGGCGGTCATCAGCCTGACCCAATCGGCCGGTCTCGACTTGATCAAGCACGGCATCAACGTCAACGCCATCTCGCCCGGTGTCGTCGAGGGTGAACACTGGGACGGCGTCGATGCGCTGTTCGCCAAGTACGAAAACCGTCCGCCAGGCGAAAAGAAACGCCTCGTCGGCGCCGAGGTTCCCATCGGCCGCATGGGCACGGCCGAGGACCTCGTCGGTATGGCGATCTTCCTCGCCAGCGCGGAGAGCGACTACGTGGTGGCCCAGACGTTCAACGTCGATGGTGGGAATTGGATGAGCTGATGAGTGCGATCAAGCTGAACCAGGAATCGCTCGATCATCTCGCGGCCGACGTCTCCGTGCCGCGGTATGACCGCCCCAAGATTACTCCCGGGATCATGCATATCGGAGTGGGCAACTTCCACCGGGCTCACCAGGCCATTTACCTGAACCGCCTGTTCAACGTGGGCGGCGATCACGACTGGGGCATTGTCGGCGCCGGAGTGCGCCCCAACGACGCTCGGATGCGGAACCTGCTCCTCGAACAGGACTGTCTGTCCACCGTTATCGAACTCGACCCCCTGGGCTACACGGCGACCGTCTGCGGTGCGATGGTCGACTTCCTTCCCGTAGACTCGGCCGCGCTCGTCAAGGCCCTGGCCCGTCCAGAGTTCCGGATCGTCTCCCTGACGGTGACGGAAGGCGGCTACTTCATCGACGCCGAAACGGGCGGTTTCGATTCCGCTCATCCTGACATCGTCCGCGACGCTGCGAACCCGGCCCATCCCCGCACGGTCTTCGGCATCCTTCTGGCCGGGCTGAAACTGCGGCGGCGCCGGAAGTTGCCGGCCTTCACCGTCCTCTCCTGCGACAACCTTCCGGAGAACGGCAACGTCACCCGTCAGGCCATGGTCGGACTGGCGGCCACGGACTCCACCGGTTTCGCCGAATGGGTCGCGTCGGACGTCGCCTTTCCCAACGGCATGGTCGACTGCATTACGCCGGCGACGGGCGAGCGCGAGCGGACCCTGGCATCGGCCGAGTTCGGCATCGAGGATGCCTCGCCCGTTGTCTGCGAGCCGTTCCGGCAATGGGTGATCGAGGACCGCTTTTCCGCCGGACGACCGTCCCTCGAACAGGTCGGCGTCGAGTTCGTCGCCGATGTCGCGCCCTACGAACTCATGAAGCTCCGCGTCCTGAATGGGGGCCATGCCGCCATCGCCTATGCCGGCGCTTTGCTAGGGCACCACTTCGCCCATGACGCCGCGCGCGATCCGCTGATCCGGGCATATCTCGAAAAGCTCGAACGCGAGGAGATCATCCCCACGCTGGCGCCCATAGCCGGGATCGAATTCCCGGCCTACCTGGCGACGGTTCTGGAACGGTTCGCCAATCCCGAGATCGGCGATACCGTTCCGCGGCTCTGCCTCGATGGCTCGAACCGTCAGCCGAAGTTCATCCTGCCGACCCTCGCCGACCGCTTGGAGGCCGGCCTGAGCATCGATGGCCTTGCCCTGGAGGTCGCCCTCTGGTGCCGCTACTGCGCCGGAAAAGGGGAGGACGGGAAGCCACTCGCCGTCGAGGACGAGAACGCGGAACGCCTCACCGAGAGCGCTCTCCGCGCCGAACACGATCCGACCGCATTCCTGTCGATGACCGACATCTTCGGACCCTTGGCCAACAACGGCACGTTCGCGGCCGCCTTCACCCGCGCCGTCAACGCAGTGTACCGCGATGGCACCGCGGGAACGCTCGAGTCGTATGTGAACGGAGGCCTCTCGTGATCCTCTGTTGCGGCGAGGCGCTGATCGACATGCTGCCTCGGGTCCTCGACGACGGCGGCGAGGCGTTCCTTCCGGTACCCGGTGGTGCGTTGTTCAATACCGCGGTGGCCCTTGGCCGGCTCGGCGAGGAGACGGGGTTCCTCTCCGGCATATCGACGGACATTTTCGGCGAGAAACTGATTGCCCATTTGGCGGAGTCCGGGGTCGGGACGGCATTCTGTGTGCGCAGCCCAAGACCGACCACCCTGGCCTTCGTCACCCTCAACAACGGGAACGCCCAATACACCTTCGTCGACGAGAACACGGCCGGTCGGATGCTGGACTCGTCGGCTCTCCCAGGTCTGCCCGACTCCATTGACGCCTTCCATTTCGGCGCCATCAGCTTGATCCCGGATCCCTGCGGCGCGACGTTCGAGTCTCTGATGGCGCACCGCCACGAAACGTCGGTGATGTCGTTGGATCCCAACATCCGGCCCGGATTCGTCACAGACGAAGCAGCCTACCGCAGCCGGCTGCTGCGCATGATCGCAATGAGCGATATCGTCAAGGTGTCGGAGGAGGACCTGACCTGGCTCGATCCGGACGGCGACTTCGATTCGCTGTCGCGTGCCTGGATCGATGCCGGAGTCTCGATCGTCACCTTGACCGTGGGCGGGGACGGAGCGCGATCTGTGACACCATCCCTCGACGTCACCGTGCCCTCGAAGCCGGTGACCGTGGTCGACACCGTCGGCGCCGGCGACACCTTCAACGCGGGTTTCCTGGCGAACCTCCGACGGCGCGGCGCCCTGCGGAAGCAATCCCTGAAGTCGATTGACGAGGACACCTTGCGCTCGGCACTGGATTTCGCCGCACACGTCGCCGCCGTTGTCGTTGGCCGCGCCGGGGCCAACCCTCCGTGGCAGCACGAAGTCGACACCGCTTAAGCGGGCCATTTGAGACCAGCCGCGCCCCTCGATGGATGCAGGTCGTCTCCTAGTCGATGCGGTCGGAATCGCGTTCGTCAGATGTCTTCCGGCACCATCTTGATCGCACCGCAGGGGCATTCCGCCACACACAGGCCGCACCCCTTGCAGTAATCGTAGTTGAACCGGAAGCGATTGCCCGGGCCCAGCTTGATCACCGCGTTGTCCGGGCATACCCCGTAACAGGTATCGCACTCGAAACAGTTGCCGCACGACATGCAGCGGCGGGCTTCGTAGAGGGCGTTGTCCTCATCGAGGTTGCCGAGGACCTCCTCGAAGCCCGACTGGCGGCGGATCATCTCGAGCACCGGCTGGACGGTCTTCGGCGCGTCGGCGTAGTACCAGTCGTTCACCTTCTCGATATCGGCGATCTCGTGCTTCGGCGGTGCGTGATAGAGCTCGCCCTTGAGGAAGGCATCGATGTTGCGGGCCGCCTTCTTGCCGTGGCCGATGGCCGTGGTCATGGTGCGCATCGACGGCACCATGTCGCCGCCGGCGAAGACGCCGGGGCAGCCGGTCATCATGTGCTCGTCGACCTGCAAGGCGCCCCCGACGACGGTGACGCCGGGCAGGTTCTCCACCAGCGACGTTTCGATCAGCTGGCCGATGGCGAGGACCAGGCTGTCGACGGCCACCGACTCGAACCGTCCGGTCGGCTGCGGCCGGTTGGTGTCGTCGAGCACCATCTCCTCCAGGGTTACCATCCCGTTCTCGGCCGCCTTGACGCTGCGCAGGCAGGTCAGCCGGACGCCCTCTTCCAGGGCCTCCTTGATTTCGAACTTGTGGGCCGGCATCTGCTCGCGGGCCTCGAAGACGACGACCAGGACGTCCTTGGCGCCCAGACGCACGGCCGACCGCGCCACGTCCATGGCGACGTTGCCGCCGCCGTAGATGGCCGTCCGCTTGCCCAACGCCAGAGATTCGGGTTCGGCTTCGACCTGGCGCAGAACGTTGATGGCCTCGTACATCGGGATCGACCCATCGGTCGGGAATTCGAGGGTCCGGGCCAACTGGGCGCCGATGGCGACGAAGCAGGCGTCGTAGCCGCCGTTCTTCCGTTCCGCTTCGATGTCGTCGACGCGGGTATTCATCTTGAAGGTCACGCCCATTCCGGCGATGCGCCTGATATCGCCGTCCAGGGCCTCGCGCGGCAACCGGTAGCGCGGGATGCCATAGCGCAGCATGCCGCCCGGCTTCTCCGACGCATCGTAGACGGTCACCGAATGGCCCAGCCGCGCGAGGTGGTAGGCCGCCGAGAGGCCGCCGGGTCCGGCGCCCAGGACCATGACCTTCTTGCCCGTCGGCGGGACCACCGGGTCCACCGACCAGCCGCGTTCGATGGCGAGATCGCCGAGGAACCGCTCGACGGCATGGATGCCGACCGCCTCGTCCACGTGCTGGCGGTTGCACGCCGACTCGCACGGGTGATAGCAGGCCCTGCCCATGACCGCCGGCATCGGGTTGTTGTTCATGATCTCCCGCCAGGCACCCTCGTAGTCGCCCTCCTCGGCCAGATACAGCCAGGCCTGGATGTTCTCCCCCGCCGGGCAGGCGTTGTTGCAGGGCGGAAGGCGATCGAGATACTCCGGGCGTTCATTCCTCCAGGTGCCGGTCAGGTTGGCGAGGCTGGTGCCGACATCCAGCGTGATGGCAAATGGCTTGCTCATCAGATGCCCTCCTCTTCCTCGCGCAGAAGGTTGAATTTCTCGATGTTGGCATCGGCGATGGCCTGAAGCCGGGCGATACGCTCGACGTCGACGCCGCCCTTCTTGAACAGGTGGGCGAAGCGCCGTTGCGGTTTCAGGTACTCCTCCACCGGGATCTTGCGGCGGATGGGCGTGGAGGTGGCAATCCGTCCATGCTCCGCTTCGAACAGCGGAAACAGGCCGCACTCCATGGCCAACCGGGCGATGCTGATGGTGGCGTTGGAGGCCGTCCCCCAACCCAATGGGCACGGGACGTAGATGTGGATGTAGCGCGCACCCCGGAACGTCATCGCCTTCACCACCTTGGCTTCGAGGTCGTGGAGACGGGCGACGGTCGCCGTCGCCACATAGGGGATGCGGTGGGCCATGGCGATCTCGGGGAGGAACTTGCCGGTGCCGAACACGTTGCCGGGTTCATCCCCGACCGACATGGTGGTCGCCGTCCGCGCCGTCGGCGGCGTGGCGCTGGACCGCTGCACGCCGGTGTTCATGTAGGCTTCATTGTCGTAGCAGATATAAAGAACGTCGTCGTTGCGTTCGAACATCCCGGACAGGCATCCGAAGCCGATGTCGGTGGTGCCGCCGTCGCCGCCCTGGGCGATGACCCGAACGTCCTCGCGTCCCTTGACCCTCATTGCCGCGGCGATCCCGGTCGCCACCGCGGCCGCGTTGCCGAACAGCGAGTGGATCCAGGGAAGCTGCCACGACGTTTCCGGATAGGGCGTGGTGAACACCTCCAGGCACCCGGTCGCGTTCGCGGCGATAAGCTGATTGTCGGTGGCGCGCATGGCCGCATCCAGGGCGTAGCGTGCGCCCAGCGCCTCGCCGCAGCCCTGACAGGCCCGGTGTCCGCTGGTAATGGCGTTTGTCCGCTCCATGCTCGCCTGCACTGACCGCTGTTCGGTGTCGACCAGGCGGTTGCCGACGGTGAACGTACCCTTCTGATAGAACTTGACCCGCTGTGTGGTCGCCTCAGTCATCGGAACCTCCCTTCCTCAGACGGCCTTGGCCACACCGAGGCCCAGGTCTCGTAGAATGTTCTCGGCGGCGGGTCCGGACCGCCGCGTTTCCTGCTCGCGCCGCAGTTCCTTGTCGACGACCTCCCGCTCGAGATCGAGGAAATGAACGTCCTCGAGCTCGTCCCTCAGCGCCCGGTCGAAGAGCGCGTGGAGGGAGGGGCGGGTGATCGGCCGACCGCCGAGCCCCGCGACCACGGTATGGACGGGTCTGGGCATGCCGCGGAGCGCATACCGGACATCGGAGGCGACGACCCCGCCGCGGCCCGGCGCGAGGCTCTTCTCCACAACGACGATCCGTGTGGCTTGTTCGAGGACGTTCCTCAGCGCTTCCAGGGGGAACGGCCGGAAGGAACTGATGCTGACGACACCGATCCGGGCGCCGTCTTCGCGCATCTCGTCGACCACGTCCTTGATGGTGCCGCAAACGGAGCCGAGGGAGACGACGAACGTTTCCGCGTCCTCGGTGCGGTAGCAGTGAATGAGTCCGCCCGAATCGCGCCCGAAGATCTCCTTGAACTCCGCCGCAATGTGCGGGATTTCCTCCAGCGCCAGCAGCTGCTTGGCGTGGGCCAGATAACGGACCTCCATGAACGCCTCCGGACCGACCATGGCCCCGATCGAGTAGGGGTTGGCCGGATCGAGAACCTGGCGCGGCTGGTACGGCGGCAGGAAGGCATCGACCTGCTCCTGGCTCGGGATGTCGACGCGCTCGTAGGCGTGGGTCAGGATGAACCCGTCCATGCACACCATCACCGGCAGGCTCAGCGCTTCGGCGAGCTTGAAGGCCTGGATGTGCAGGTCCGCCGCCTCCTGGTTGGTCTCGGCGAACAGCTGAATCCAGCCGGCGTCGCGCATGGACATGCTGTCCGACTGGTCGTTCCAGATGTTGATCGGCGCTCCGATGGCCCGGTTGCCGATGGTCATCACGATCGGCAGGCCGAGACCAGAGGCGTTGTAGACGGCCTCGGCCATGAACAGCAGCCCCTGGCTCGCCGTCGCCGTATAGGTCCTGGCGCCGGCCGCCGACGAGCCGATGGCCACGCTCAGCGCCGCGAACTCCGATTCGACGTTGATGAACTCGCAGTTCTGCAGTTCGCCGGTCTTCACCATCTCGCCGACGCCCTCGACGATGTGGGTCTGCGGCGAGATGGGATACGCGCAGATTATCTCCGGACGGCTCAGGGCGACCGCCTCGGCGACCGCGTGCGATCCCTCTGTCTGCTTCAGCATGATGCGTCCTCCCGTCCTAGTCCGCTTTTGCCGCTTCGAAGGCGGCTTCCGCCGCCGCGACGTTGCCGTCGGCGACAGCGCCGGAAAACTTGTCGCGGATCGCCGCTTCCACCGCCTCGAGATCAAGCTGACCCGAGATGGCCGCGAAACCGCCCAACAAGGCGGCGTTCGGAACCGGGCGCCCGACGTGCTTCACGGCCAGTTCCGTGGCACCGACGGTCCTCGCGTGGCCTTCCGGAAATCCCCGGACGAACTCATCCACGCCAAGCTCCTCGAAGCTCTTTGTCGAGTTGATGAGGACGAAGCCGTCCTTCTTCACGCCCTGGAAGACGTCCACCGAGAACAGCAAGGTGGGATCCTGGATGATCACCGCGTCGGGCTCCAGAATGGGTTCCCGCAGCCGGATTCCCTTGTCATCGATGCGACAGTAGGACACCACCGGCGCGCCGGTCCGTTCCGAGCCGAAACTCGGAAACGCCTGCGCGTGATGGCCTTTCCGAAACGCCGCGATCGACATCATTTCTGCCGCGGTCACCACGCCCTGGCCACCGCGGCCGTGAATGCGAATCTGGAACATGGACTCTGAAACCCCTCGCGTTCGCCCAACCTTCGACCGACGAAGGCTTCGCCGCTTAAGCACGCACGCGTGCTCCTCTCGCCCCGCCCCTGTCTAGGCGGTTTGCGATCCGTGCTCGCAGCTATTGAAGTTTTTCGGCCTCCCTACTGCGCTGGCTGTTTTGCCAGGCAGATGCGGGGGAGTTTAGGGATGTTTCCGGCCGATGAGAAGGGGCATAGCCGGCAGAATGCTGGCCTTCCGCAATCCGATAAGCGACCTTAGTGCGCGACGCGAGACCATGTCCGCCCGTCGTTAAACCTCGACTTTCATAGACCTTCCTTCAGATGTCCAGTTGTCGCTCGGAAGCGGTCAACCGAAGGCCGTTTCTCCTACGCTGCTGGCCCCACACGTCGGCAACTACTCCCGGCACATCTCCACCAGCCCGGCGAGGCGGCGGGCGGTTTCCCAGTCGATGCGGCCGTTGACCCGGGCTGGCCGGAAGTGGCGCTGGAAGGCGCGGATGGCGGCGGAGAAGTCCGAGACGTCGTAGCCGACCTCGGCGAGCATGGCGCGGACCGCCTCGGGGTCGCGGTCGCAGTGGTCGGACTCGTCGGGCCACAGGCCGATGCCGGTGGCGGCGAGGCGCGGCCAGTCGAACAGCTCGCCGGGGTCCATCTTGCGCGCCGGCGCGACGTCGGAGTGGCCGACGACGTTGCGGGCCGGGATAGCGTGGCGGTTGACGATGTTTCGGGCGAGGTCGATCAGCGCCGCCGTCTGCGCCTCGGGAAACGGCCGGTAGCCGAACTCGTGGCCGGGGTTGACCAGTTCGATTCCGATGGATCGGGCGTTGATGTCGCGGTGCCCGCACCACGAGGCGACGCCGGCGTGCCAAGCGCGGCGGTCCTCGCCGACAAGCCGGACAATGGAACCATCCTCGTCGATCAGGTAGTGGGCGCTGACCTTCGCCCCCGGATCGCACAGCCGAGCGAGCGCCGCCTCGGCCGTCTCCATGCCGGTGTAGTGCAGGACCAGCATGTCGACGGGCGTCCCCGCCGGGCGGGCTTCGTGGTTCGGGGACGGTCGGTCGGTGATCATGGCTGGGCGACGGTCTGTTTCGGCACGGGTCTCGGGATCTGAATCATCGCCACGCCCGCGATGGTGATGATCCCGCCGACGACGATGCGGAGTGTCAGCGGTTCGCCGAGGATCAGCACCGCCAGGAACACTGCCAGCACCGGCGCGACAAGGGTCAGCGGCACGACCCGGTTGACGTCGTACTTGCGCAGCAAAGAGTACCAGAGCCCATAGGCGGTGATCGACGATCCGACGGCCATGAACACGATCGCCCCCCAGCCGCGCCAGTCGGCATTGGCGAGGGCGTGCATGTGGCCGTCCTCGAGCAACAGCGACGCCAGGGCCAGTTGCGGCAGGGCGAAGACCGCGACCCAGGCATTGAGCACGAACACGTTCAGCGGACCGATGCGCTTGATCAGGATGTTGGCGACGGCCCAGGCCAGCGCCGCGCCAACGACCATCAGGAAGTGAACGAGGCTCGGCGCCATCGTCGGCTCGCCGCCGATCATATAGACGCCGGCGAAAGCGATGATCATGCCGACGATCTGCAGCGGCCCCATGCGTTCGCGGTAGACGATGGCGGCGATCAGCGAACTGAACGGGATCGAAAGCTGAATGGCGATGGCCGCGGGCCCCGCGTCGACACCCTTCAACCCGGTGAACATCAGCCCAAAATGCAGCCCGCCCAACACCACGGAAAGCCCGATGATCAAGCTCCACGGCTTGCCGTGCGGGCGCAGGAACGGCACCAGCAGAACGGCGACCAGCGCGAAGCGCAACATCATTATGAAAACCGGCGGCCACTGGGCGACGCCGATCTTGCCGATGATGAAGTTCAGCGCCCAAATGGAGATGACAGCCGCGGCCGCGGCGATATCGAGGGGCTTCATGGCGGTCCGCCCCCCTACTTGAGACCGCGCTCTTTCTCGATGCGATCGTAGGCGGAATTGATCCCGGCCATCTTCTCGTTGGCGAGATCGATGAATTCTTGGGGCAGACCCTGGGCCATCAGCGTGTCGGGATGGTTTTCGCGGATCAGCTTGCGATAGGCGCTCTTGATCTCCGCGTCCGAAGCGCTGCGTTCCACGCCCAGCACCTCGTAGGGATCGGCCTCTTCGGGGCCGACGACGATGCCGCGCACTCGCTCGAAGGCGTGGTCGTCGAGGCCGAAGATGGCGGCGACCTGACGCAGGTAGGCCAGTTCCGCCGGATGCACATGCCCGTCGGCCTTGGCGATATGGAAGAGCCCGGCGAGCAGTTCTTCGAGCATCGCCGGCTGGTCGCGGAACAGGCGCGCCACCTGCCGGGCATAGGGCTCGAAGCCGCTGGCGTCGCGCTTGGCCTGATTGAAGATCCTCGCGACGTTCTTCATTTCGTTGGGCGGAATGCGGAACACCTGCTTGAAGGCGTCGACCTCGGCACGCGACACGACGCCATCGGCCTTGGCCATCTTGGCGCCGAGGACGATGACGGCGATGGTGAACGCGACCTGCTTGGCCGCCGATCCGAGGCCTTCCTCGGGGCCCTCCAGGCGCATCGGTCCCTCGGCGTCGGCGCGGATCTTGTCGACGGCGTGACCGGCGACGGCACCGATCAGCGCGCCCAGCGGTCCGCCCAGCGCGAATCCGGCAACCCCGCCGATGACCTTGCCCCAGATGCTCATATTCAAACCCCGTCCTTCGGAGCGACACCATAGTGCGCTCTCCGACCGTGGCAAGCGCCCCACCGCGCCGGGCTTTGAAATCGGCGATGCACGTGCCAACCTCCAGGGAGCCGGGACAGGAAGCATCGTCATGCTGGATACGACCATCGCCGGGAGTCTCCCGAAGCCGTCGTGGCTTGCCGAACCCGAGAAGCTGTGGGCGCCATGGCGCCTCGAAGGTGCCGAGCTCGAACGCGCCCAGCGGGACGCTGCCCTGGTGTGGCTCAAGGAGCAGGAGGACTGCGGCATCGACATCGTCAGCAACGGCGAGCAGTTCCGCGTCCATTTCGTCCACGGTTTCCTGGAGAAGATCGTCGGGATCGACTGGCAGAAGAAGACGCCGATGGGCATCCGCGACAACCGCTACGTCGTCGACGTGCCAACGGTCACTGGACCGGTCAGCCGCGCCGGATCCGTCCACGGCGACGAGGTCCGCTTCACCCGCGCACACACGTCGCGCCGGCTGAAGTTCACCTTGCCGGGGCCGATGACCATTTGCGACACCATCGCCGACGAGCACTACGGTCGACGCGGCGACATGGCGATGGCCTTCGCCAAGATTCTCAATGACGAGGCCAGGGAACTGGAGGCGCTCGGCGTCGACCTCATCCAGTTCGACGAACCGGCGTTCAACTGCTTCGCCGACGACGTCAACGAGTGGGGCATCGCAGCGCTGCACGCGGCCATCGAGGGTCTAACGTGCAAGACGGCGGTGCACATTTGCTACGGCTACGGCATCACCGAGAACATCGAGTGGAAGAAATCGCTCGGCGATGAGTGGCGCCAGTACGAGGACATCTTCCCGGCGATCAACGACAGCCACATCGATCAGGTGTCGCTGGAATGCGCCGATTCCCACGTGCCGCTTTCGGTGATCGGCCTCCTCAAGGACAAGGAGGTGATGGTCGGCGCCATCAACGTCGCCTCGCTGGAGGTCGAAACGCCGGAGAAGGTGGCGGAGACGCTACGCGCGGCCATGGACCATGTCGACGCGGAGCGCATCCTTCCGTGCACCAACTGCGGCATGGCGCCGCTGCCGCGCGATGTCGCGGCTGGCAAGCTGAGCGCGCTGGCCGCCGGAGCCGCGCTGTTGCGGAAGGAGATCGGGGGACGCTGAGTCGCTGGCCGACGCTAAGTCGCGCCGAGGCGTCCGACGACGGGGAGCTTGAGGGCGAGATCCTTGGGATCGACGCCGAACACGAGACCGAAGACGTTGACCTCGAGCCCCTCCTCGACGCCGACCATGACACCGAGCATGCCAAACAGCGACACCTGGACGCCGGTACCACCGGGGGTCTTGGCGATCACGCCCCCGCCTGGGATGTAGTCCTTGCCGATCGCCGTCGGCGGCAGATCGACGGTGAGCTCGGGCACCGAGCGAACGATATGGGCGATGAAAGTGTTGCTGTTGGGACCGGGCCAGGCGCGGTAGGTGTCCGTGTGCGGATAGGTCCCGGATGCCGCGTCGATGCGGCGGATGACATCGTCGACGCCGTCGCCCCGAAGCTCGAACAACAGCTTGGGCATCGCGCCGAACCGGCGCCCGTCCGCCGGCCGGTTGTGGACAACGACCGGCGACATGCCGTGGTAGGCGCGCCAGCCGATGACCTCGTAGACAGTGAAAACCGGTGCACCGCTGGGCTTGACGGCGATCCACGAGTGCACGGCAAACCGGCCGCGCCAGCCCCAGGCGCGGGCCGCATAGACCTGGACCACGGCCTCGGGCGTGGTCGCCGGGTCCGGGGCGATGCCTGCCGGCTCGCGGCTCGCCGTCCGCCAATCACTTCCCATCACACGCTCCACTGGGATCAGCGCCAATCCGCCGACCGCCGCCAACAGCAGCAGCACCCCTGTTCCGATTCGACGCAGCCATCGCATCGAGGTCTCCGTTTACGCCTCCGGCGCCTTTGCCAACAGCCAACGATAGAACGGCGCCAGCAACGACGGCATCACATATATGGGGAGTTGACCGACCGCAAAGTAGAGCAGGACATCGGGATGCACCGACGCCGGTAGAACCGCCAGCAGCAGCCCCATATTGCGGTTGCCGCCGGCGAACGCGACGGTCAGTGCCTCCCACCGGCCGAGCAAACCGAACAGCAGTGCGCTCGCCGCCTGCAATGCGACATGGGCGACGAACGCCGCGCCGATGAGCGTGGCCACATGCCACGGGTCTATCGATACCGCGGCGGCGACGCCATCCATGATCGCCACGGCGAACACCAGCATCAGCAGCACGGCGATGCCGTCGAGGTGCTCGGCGGCGCGGATGATGCGGCCGACACCGACAAGGCGGCGGACGACGGCCGCGGCAACGACGGCGCCGCCGATCAGTCCGCCCAGCCGCAGGATGAACCCGCCGGCGCCGACCGAAAGCTGCAAGTCCAGGAGCCCGAGTGAGACGGCCGGCAGAACAAAGGGAACGATCAGGGTTGCGGACACCATGACGACAAGGGCCAGCGAGGCATCGAGCCCGATCATCAACGCCAGTGCCGGAGAGGACGTGATCGGCGGCGCCGCCGCCATCAGCACCAGCGCCGTGGCGAGCCCCGGATCGATGCCCAGCCAGCCGGTGAGCCACTACGCCAGCGCCGGACACACCACCAGCAGCCAGACCAGCACCGCGCCGATCAGCAGCGGCCGGCGGGCGTGTCCGGCGACGCCGGCGAGATCGATCCGCAGCATCGGCAGGAACACCAGGATGAGCACGGTGAAAGGCAGCGCCGGCCGCACCGCATGGGCGAGGTCGGGCAGCAGAAGCCCCAGGAACACGCCGAGGGCCAGCACCATCGGCGCCCGCCTTCCGAGGAACGAGAGGACCCTCATCGTCTACCGAATCTGCGGGGAGAATCGCGCTTCCGCCCCGGATGGAAATCCGCCATCAGCATACCTCACTGTAGACGAATGGCGCGATTGCGGGGCCTCGGTAGTTTGGACCGTCGTCACACTCGGCTACAGGATCTCGTCGTCCTTGTGTCGGGCGAGGACGGCGGCGTAGCGGGACATCACATCGGGCATCAGGCTATCCCCGGGCGGCGGGCGGTCGACGCCGAACACGGTCTTGGGGAAGTCCAGAGGTTCCTGCACTGCCCAGATGTCGTCGTGGCGATCGGGGGGCAAGATGACCGCCGGATCGCCGACCGCGACCCAGCCGATGGGCACGGTGGCGTCCGCTTCCAGCCGGGTGCGGATGTGCACGGTGCCGTTGATGCGTACCTCGGCGCGGGTGCCGATCACGGCGCCATTGAACACCGCCGCGCCGGTGGCGATGAAGGCATTGTCGGCGACCGAACAGCCGGTCAGATACGCTCGCGGGCCGACCAGCACCGTATTGCCGATCGCCAGCGGATGGCGCCGGGTGCCGCGCAGGACCGCGTTTTCCATGATTACGCAATGGCGGCCGACGACGATCGGCCCGGTCTCGGCGGTGAGCACGGCGCCGAAGCCGATGCTGGTCCCGGCGCCGACGGATCGATACGGGGCCGCTTGCCGTCGTGTTCGATCAGCATTGCGCTTTATCACGACTCCCGCGGTGGTCAGCGCATGAAGATCTCGACCCGCCGGTTCAGGGGCTCGTCGACGTTGTCGGCCGTCGGCACGGCCGGTTCGGTCTCTCCCTTGAACTCGACGATGATCGCCGCCGGGTCGACGCCGATGGACACGAGGCCTTCGCGGACAGCATCCGCCCGCTTCTTGGAGAGCTTTTCGTTGAACTTGTCCCGGCCCCGGCGGTCCGTGTGGCCGGTGAGAAAGACCTCCGGCGCGCCGCGTCTACGGGCGTCGTCGATGACTTCGGCGAACTCGGTGGCGCTTTCCGGCGTCAGCCGGTCCTTGCCTTTGATGAAATAGAGGGTGAAAGACCGCGGCGGCAAAGGCTGTGCGTCGATGGCGCGGCCGAACAGGCTACCCAGCTCATTCGAGGCCAGGCTCGCCCGGGAGGTATCCACGTCCGGGTCGAATCGGATCGCCGCGCGGGCGGCATCGAGCACACTGACGCCGCGGCCGTCGTCGAACGTCACCTCTCCGAACGAGCCATCCGGGTTCGGCAGGACGACGAGCACGCTGCGTCCGACCAGCTTGCCGCCGGCCGCCTTCACCGCCGCCTCGAAGGCCTTCCGGCAGTTCTCGATCTCGGCAGGCTGGTGCCCCTCCTCCTGCTCCTGAAGCCAGCACTCGTAGGCCGTCTGCGCGCGGGCGGCCTCGGCCGGGGCGCGGTCGAACAGGCCCCGCCGCTTGAACAGCGCCAGCAGGCGTTCCCGGGCGGCTTCGAGTTCCGCGGCGTTTTCCGGCAACAGTTCGCGTTCGGCGACCTCCTGAGGCGGGACCGCTTCTCCGAGCGCGACGGCTTCGGCGCGACGCAGGAAGTACCGGGCGTCCGGCCAATCACCTTCGGACCGCTCCTCCTCGGCGATCTCGATGTAGTCACGATGCAGCGCCGTACGGAAAGCATCGCCGGTCGGCGCCATGGCACGAACTCTGTCCACGTCCCAGGTCTCGCGGGACATGTCGGCGCAGGCGGCAAGTGCGATGGCGACCGGCAGGGCTGCCCACCAGGGCCGGAGAGGTCGGGTCATAAGATGTCCCCCTTGGTTCGTTTGATTCCATCCTATGCCACGTCGCACCATTCGGACACGCGGGAATCGCGTCGCACATTCCAGCAACGGGAATGTCGTCGATGTCTCCATCGCCCTCGGCGCTTGCGTTCCGTTCCAAGCCCCACCAAGATGGGCGCGAAACTCGGCGTGCCAGCCGGGGAAACAACGTCCAAGGGCGGCGGACGGACCCACGTGCGAAAACTGAAGAAGATCGGGGTCACCACCGGGGTCTACCGGGTCGAAGTGCCCGAGGCAGAGGTGTTCATGCTCTGCGGGTGCCCGGAAGACGCGGTCAAGCACCTGATGCTGCGTGGGCTGATCCTGCCGACCGAACGGGACGGCGTGACCTTCGACACCGGTCCCAACGCCATTCTGCTGTCGGACGTGATGTTGCAGAACGGGTCGTTCTCCAACCTCGCCGAATTCCCCGTTCTGCAGATGCTCTACCTCCAGGGCATGCTGCTCCCCGACCACCCGAACAACACCGGCGCCAAGCCGCTGCTCGTTGGCTCCGCCGAACAGCTCAAGGCCCAGAAGGAATACATCTACCGGGGCAACTACGGCCTCGTTTCGGCCGAAGAGATCATGGAGACCGGGGCCACCCGCGAAGAGGCGGAGGAGATGATGCGCCTGAAGCTGGCGTTCGCCTTCGGCCGCATCCGCAGCACCGACGAGCTTCTCGATTCCATCGAAGTCGGCTCGAAGCCCAGTGAGATCCGCAACGGCGTGACCATCCGCCGACAAGCGCTAAACGTTTTCGAGATCGCCTACGGTGACGAAACGGTCACCATCGATCTCAACCTGAACCACACCGAATCGTACCGCTCGCCCTATCCGCTCGGCTTCCAGAACATCAAGCGCGAGTACTTCGCGGTCATCCATTCCGGCCAGGGAGACGGCTGGGACATCAACCGACCGGCGATGTCGAGCATCCTGATGTACCAGGGCAAGATCTATCTGATCGACGCTGGTCCGAACATCTGCTACAGCCTGATGGCACTGGGCATCGGCGTGAACGAGATCGAGGGCGTGTTCCACACCCACGGACACGACGATCACTTCTCTGGGCTGACGACGCTGATCCGCAGCGACCACCGGATCAAGTACTATGCGACGCCGCTGGTGCGGGCCTCGGTGTTCAAGAAGCTGTCGGCGCTGCTCTCGGTCGACGAAAGTCTGTTCGACAACTACTTCGACATCCAGGATCTCGAGTTCGGGGAGTGGAACGACATCGAGGGCCTCGAAGTACGGCCGGTGTTCTCGCCGCACCCGGTGGAAACGAGCGTGCTGTTCTTCCGCACCTTCTGGGAGGGCCGGTATCTGACGTACGCCCACTTGGGCGACATTGCGTCGTTCGAAGTCCTCGAAGCGATGATCGCCGACGGCGGCGCGCCGACCGGAATCTCGAAAGAGTTCTACGGCATGATCAAACGCGAATACCTGGCCCACGTGGAGCTGAAGAAGATCGACATCGGCGGCGGCATGATCCACGGCAGCGCCCGGGATTTTCAGGAAGACACGTCGGACAAGATCGTCCTCGCCCATCAGTCCCTGCCGCTCAGCGACAACCAGAAGGAAATCGGCTCCAGCGCACCGTTCGGCATCGTCGACGTGCTGGTCCCCGACTATTCCGACAATCTGCGCCGGATCGCCTTCGAGTACCTCCGCGCCTACTACCAGACCGTCGGCCGGCACGATCTCAGGAAGCTCCTCAACAACCAGATCATCGAGTTCATTCCCGGCTCGATCATCCTCAAGAAGGGGCACGTCAACGACGAGATCGTCCTCTTGCTGACCGGCAACGTCGAGAGCATCAACGCCGAGGAAGGCGTCTACAACATCCTCTCGGCCGGTGGCGTGGTCGGCGAGTATTCGGGCATGCACGGCCTGCGCTCGCGATCGACGTTCCGCGCCGTCAGCTTTGTCCAGGGGCTGCGGCTGCCGGCGACGTCGTACCGGGACTTCATCCAGCGCAACAAGCTCGACGCCAAGATCGAGCGGCTATACGAAATCCGGCAATTCCTTCAAACGACATGGCTGTTCGGTGACGCCATCTCGCCGCCGGTGCAGAACCGGGTCGCCGAGGACATGGAGCTTCGCAGCTTCGGCCGCACCGGCGAGACCCTCGCCGACGTCAATCCGGCATCCCTCTACATCATCAAGAAGGGCGGCATCGAGCGCCTGCGCGGCAACAAGGTGACCGAGACCCTGAGTGCCGGGGATTTCTTCGGAGAAGACACGGCGATCTTCGGGATCGACGTCGACTAGCAGTTCCGCACGACCGAGCCGACGATCATGTACGAGGTTCCCGGCTCGGCGCTGACCGACGTTCCCATCATCCTCTGGAAGCTGCTGGAAACCCACGAGCGGCGGACGCGCTAGCGCGTCCCGTTCAGGGCGACCAGGACCGTGCGACGTCGCGCGCCATCTCGGCGGCGCGCTGGGCGGTGGCGTTGGGCGGGTCCGTCGTGAACGACGCGGTGAACACCAGCTCCGAGGGCGTCCAGTCGCAATCGAGCGTCGTCAACGCACCCTCGGACACGTGGTCGCCGATCATCGAGATGGGCAGGGTCGCGACGCCGACGCCGTCGAGAGCCATGCGAAGCGTCGCCGAAAGCGAGCTGACCGGAAAGAGGCGGGGGATCTTATCGCTGGCGACGGTCAGCTTGCGGTGGAGCTCGGCATAGGGCCGCGTCGTTCGCGCATAGGTGATGATCGGGTAGTCCGCGAGGTCGTCCAGGCCGAGCGGCGTCCGACGGGCGAGCGGAAGCGACGGCGAACACACCCACGCCAAGGGAAAGGCGGGGAGATCGATGTTTTCGACGCGGTACTCGGAAATCGGCCCCATCAGGAAGGCGAGGTCGAGGCCGTGCTGGATGAGCTCGTCGCGCAGGTCGACGGTGACGTCGACGACGACGTCGACATCGACCAGCGGATAGGTGCTGCTGAACCGTTTGAGGAAGATCGGCAGCCACGAGTGGACGACGGTCTCGGCGACACCGAGGCGCAGGATTTCGCGTCGGGTCCCCGCCCCTGCGCGTGTGTCGACCGATTCAGCAAGCTGAATCAGCTTCTTCACCGTCGGAAGCAGCGCCTGGCCGTCGGCACTCAGGCGCACGGACCCGGCACCGCGCTCGAACAGCCGCCGCCCGATCAGGTCTTCGAGCGTCGAGATCCGGGATGAAATTGACGGCTGCGTCGTGTTCAGCCTCTCAGCCGCTTTGCGGAAGTTGCCGAGGGCGGCAACCCAGATGAACGCCTCCAACTGACGGAAACTGAACGGGATCATTGCGAGGTTTCACCTGATCGATAAGAAAAACCTATCGAATACTATCCAAAACCATAATTGGACGCAATGATTTGGGCCTCGTATCGTCGCTGTCGGACTTCGGGAGCACCCGCCCCATGGACCCGGCACACATCACAACGACGAACCGATCAGACCTCGAGGGTGGCCACCCCGCGACTGTGCGGGCCGCCGTCCGGTCCGGCGTCTACACGGGTGGCACTGCAGGTCTGGCCCCCGGATATCTGCAAGCCAACCTCGCCATCCTGCCCGCGCGCTACGCCGCCGAGTTCGAAGATTTCTGCCGGTTCAATCCGGCACCGTGCCCGCTCGTCGCAGTGACCAGGCCGGGCGATCCGCGGGCGGACGGCCTCGGCGACATCGATCTGCGCTACGACGTGCCCCGCTACAACGTCTATTGCCGCGGCACGCTGGTCGACTCGGTGACCGACATCGAACGCCAGTGGCGCGCCGACTTCGTCGCCTTCGTCCTCGGTTGCTCGTTCACCTTCGAAAGCGCGCTGGCCAAGGCCGGTTTCCGGCTCCGCCATCTCGAAGAGAACCGGACCGTGCCCATGTACAGGACTTCGCTGCAGACATTGCCCTCCGGCCCGTTCGGCGGCGGCATGGTGGTGTCCATGCGGCCGATCCCCATCTCCCGGGTCGATGAGGCCGTCGCCCTGACCGCGGCGTATCCGCAGGCGCACGGCGCGCCCGTGCACATCGGCGATCCCGGCGCCATCGGCATCGCCGACCTCGACCACCCGGACTGGGGACAGCCCGTCACCGTACGGCCCGGAGAGGTCCCGGTGTTCTGGGCCTGCGGCGTCACGCCGCAGAACGCGTTGCGCGCGGCGAGGCCCGAAATCTGCATTACCCACGCGCCCGGGCACATGCTGGTCACCGACATCGACGAGTTCGCGGATGTCGGCGGTTTCAGACCAGCCCGACGCCAACAGAACCCACAATGATCTTCTCAAGGGAGGCATCGACCATGCTCAAGACCATCACTGCCGCGGCCGTCGCGGCCACACTCATGGGCTCGGCAGCATTCGCCGCTGACAAACCTGTCACCATCCGTGCCGTCGGCACCTGGGGAAATCTCACCAACTTCGTCAAGCACGAAGGGCCGTTCTTCAACGAACGGATCGCCGAGGCGAGCGGCGGCTCGATCATCGGCGAGATCCGGCCGCAGACCGAACTCGGACTCAAGGGGTTCGAAATCATGCGTCTGGTCAAGAACGGTGTGTTCGACTTCGCCTTCGGCCTGCCGGGCTACGTGGCACAGGAGATGGCATGAATGAGGGGTGAACGGTCAAGCATCCTGGCTCTGATAAGGTGTTGGGAGAGGCGGATAGGTTTCAGGCTGGATTGTCTTTTAGGGCACTGCGACCCTGTACAGGAGATGACCCG
>Ga0209568_1000196_pt1 | contig 21320 bp, 35 predicted proteins | sample WorMetOlspDAHAB2_FD_187406 | JGI IMG/M metagenome (GOLD analysis project Ga0209568, IMG submission 187406) | Marine gutless worms symbiont microbial communities from Max Planck institute for Marine Microbiology, Germany - Olavius sp. DAHAB.2... ...
TGGCTAGATAAGACGTGGCATCCGCTGTCCTGATGCAAGTCAGAAAAGCGGAGGACGGGGGTTTCTTTCCTCGTCCCATGGCTAGATAAGACGTGGTATCCGCTGTCCTGATGCAAGTCAGAAAAGCGGAGGACGGGGGTTTCTTTCCTCGTCCCATGAATAGACAAAACGCGGAATGAGGAAGATCTGTCTTCATCCGTTAGGCCTTCTGTGCGCGAGCGTAGTGATAGGCGACTTCTTTGGTTGACTGCCGCCAGTGCTTTGGTGGGTTTATCTGTGGTAAGGATTGGTTAATGCGTAGTAGTGATATTCTTCGCGTGTATCTTAGGGCTTTTGACCACAGGGTCTTGGATGTGTCGATGCAGACGATACTCGCGACCGCCAAGCGCACTGGAGCTAGTGTACGTGGTCCAGTTCCACTGCCTGGGGCGATTGAAAAATTTACCGTCAACCGTGGACCCCATGTCGATAAAAAGAGTCGTGAGCAATTCGAAATAAGAGTGCATGCTCGTATGCTAGACATCGTGAGCCCAACTCCTCAAACGGTTGATGCTCTCATGAAGCTGGATCTGGCTGCTGGGGTCGATGTGAAGATCAAACTCATAAATGACCAGGCGGTGTCTGCTTTGTCTGTCGAGTGACATCATTTGAGATTGTTTGAGGTGCTGGGGAAGTAGTGGTTCTGCGGAGCTTTAAGAGTTGAGATGACGGTATGCGTGCTGGATTAATTGCAATCAAATTGGGCATGACTTGTATGTACAGCGAGACTGGAGCAAGAGTGCCTGTGACGGTCTTGTCTCTCAATGGGTGTCGAGTCGTCAGTCAGCGCAGTATGGAGCGAGACGGATATGTGGCACTGCAGGTGGGAGCTGGTGATATCAGATCCAACCTGGTCTCTAAGCCGATGCGTGGGTACTTCGAAAGTCGGGGAATGACACCAAGACGCAAACTGGCTGAGTTCAGGGTGACCCCTTCAAACCTGATCGATGAAGGTGTCGAGCTGTCAGCTGATCACTTCATAGAGGGTCAACTGGTGGACGCGACAGCTGTCAGCATCGGCAAGGGGTTCGCCGGTGTGATGAAACGATGGAATTTCGCTGGTTTATGCGCCTCTCATGGTGTTTCTGTGTCGCATCGCTCTCACGGTTCTACGGGGCATCGGCAGAAGCCAAGTAAGGTGTTCAAAGGTAAAAAAATGGCTGGACAGCTCGGCTCTAAACGAGTTACCGTCCAGAACCTGAAGGTCGTGAAAACAGATGCCACACAGGGCCTGATCCTGGTCAAAGGAGGGGTCCCAGGGCATAAAGGTAGCTGGGTTTTGTTGCGTGACGCTGTTAAACTCCCGGAATCGGTGGTGAAACAGCTTCCGTCTCCCACTGCTCTTCCTGTTGTTGATGATGCGCAGTAGAGAGGACGTTAGAGGGTAGGATGGAATTATCACTGAAGTCTCTTGATGGTGCAGAACTAGGCACCATCGATGTATCTGATGAAGTGTTCGGGTTAAAGCCTCGAGCAGATCTGCTGCAGCGCGTCGTTCGTTGGCAGCTGGCTAAGCGTCGTGTGGGGTCCCATAAGGTCAAGGGACGGTCAGAAATCGCCAAAACCGGCAAAAAGCTGTACCGACAAAAGGGAACCGGAGGAGCTAGACACGGTCCTGCTAGCGTGCCACAGTTTCGTGGAGGTGGTAGGGCACATGGTCCTGTGGTCCGGTCCCATGAGTACGACCTGCCGAAAAAGGTCCGTTCTCTGGGATTGAGACATGCTCTATCTGCAAAGGCAGTGGGAGGAGGTCTCTTAGTCCTGGAATCGGTCAGTGTCGAGGAGCCTAAGACGAAATTAGCTCATCGCTTCCTTGAGAAGTTCGGTTTGAAAAGCGCTCTTGTTGTCAGTGCGGATAAGGGAGATCCTAACTTTCGCTTGGCAATTCGCAACATAGCCGGTGTAGACGTACTTCCAGTCATGGGGGTCAATGTCTATGATGTACTGCGACATGATTCCCTGGTTTTGACTAGGGATGCTGTGTCTCTTCTCGAAGGTCGCTTCAGTTCTAGGGGATCGTGAAATGGGTTCCAAGTTGTCTAAATACGATGTTCTTCGTAAACCCCTTGTCACTGAAAAGGCAAGTATGATCTCCGCTTTTGAGAAGGTGGTCTTCGAAGTCCGGCAGGACGCTTCCAAGACCGATGTCAAGCGAGCTGTGGAGTTCTTGTGGAATGTAAAGGTTTCGAGCGTCAACACTCAGGTGCGCAAGGGCAAGGTCAAGCGTTTCCGAGGAGTGCTCGGAACTAGAAGCGATACTAAAATAGCGATTGTCACTATAGAACAGGGTAGGGCAGTAGATGTTTTGGCGGGTGTATGAGGAATTTTCTCTAAGGGGGTGGAAATAAGATATGCCGCTTAAGAGGTTTAATCCCGTGACTCCTGGGTCGCGCAATCTCACTACCGTCGATCGTTCCTCTTTGCATGATGGCGATCCGATGAAGTCCTTGACAAAGGGGTTCTCGAGGAGCGGAGGACGCAACAATCTAGGACGTGTCACTTCTAGGTTCCGTGGTGGAGGGCACAAAAGGTGCTACAGGTTCGTAGACTTTAAACGACGCAATTTCGGAGTGGAGGGGGTCGTAGAGCGTATAGAGTACGATCCTAATCGGTCTGCTTTCCTGAGCCTTGTTCGTTACTCTGATGGTGATTTCAGTTACCTGTTGGCTCCACAGAAGATGGTTCCTGGTGACCGGGTGATCGCTGGAGATACTGTAGACGTCAAGCCGGGCAATGCGACTTATCTCTCTTCCTTGCCAGTTGGAACCATAGTCCACAACCTAGAGCTGAAGCCAGGAAAAGGAGCTCAGTTGGTGAGGGCAGCCGGGACCTTCGCTCAGATAGTAGGGCGAGATCGAGGATATGTCATCGTCAGGCTGAGGTCCGGAGAGCAACGCATGATATTGGGTAGGTGTATGGCTTCCGTGGGAGCTGTCTCCAATCCGGACCACATGAATGTACTGCTCGGAAAGGCAGGAAGAGCAAGGTGGTTGGGGAGAAGACCTCATAACCGTGGTGTCTCCATGAACCCGATAGACCATCCACATGGCGGTGGAGCTGGTCGTACTTCCGGAGGTCGAAACTCCGTAACTCCTTGGGGAAAGTCCACTAAGGGGGGAAGGGCAAAGTCACGGAAGACTTCAAGTAAATTTATCGTTCGTTCCCGTCATGCGAAGAAGGGTTAACTAGATTATGTCTCGTGCAGTTTGGAAAGGGCCGTTCGTGGATGGCCACCTCCTGAAAAAAGTGAGGGAAACTCGGGCTTCTGGACGCGCAGATGTCGTGAAGACCTGGAGCCGACGCTCCACTATTTTGCCGCTTTTCGTCGATATGACTTTCGGGGTCTACAACGGAAAAAAACACGTGCCTGTCTTCGTAACTGAGGAAATGGTGGGTCATAAACTGGGAGAGTTCTCCCCAACAAGGACCTACCGTGGACACGCGGCAAACAAAAAGGCCAAGAGAAGGTGATGTATGTCTGATAAGGCTCTGGAAAATGATAAATCTCCAGATGGAGAGGCAAGGTGTGTCGCTCGTATGCTGAGGGTATCTCCTCAAAAGCTCAATCTCTTGGCTGCTATGATACGTGGTAAAGAGGTGGCTCGTGCTATCAATGATCTGGCTTTCTCCAGGAAGAGGATAGCAACTGCTGTTGGGAAGGCCGTAAAGAGTGCTGTTGCCAATGCAGAGCATCTCCATTCCCTAGATGAAAACTCCAACCTGGTCGTGGCCGAAGCCTACGTCGGAAAGTGTATGGTAATGAAGAGATTTCGTGCGAGAGCGCGAGGGCGATCGACTAGGATCAAGCGTCCCATGTCTAGTTTTACAGTGGTTGTTCGCAGATTGGAGATGGGCTGATGGGTCAGAAAACTAATCCGGTGGGATTGCGTCTAGGCATCACCCAGACATGGGATAGCCGTTGGTTCGCAAACAAAGGAGCTTACGGTGACCTCCTGATCGAAGACATGCTGATTCGAAAGTTCGTCCATAAGGAATTGAAACAAGCTCAGGTCACCAAGGTGATCATAGAGCGTCCGTACAAAAAGTGTCGGGTCATCATACATACCGCTCGTCCGGGTGTCGTGATCGGGAAAAAGGGAGGGGATGTCGATCGTATTCGGTCGGCTGTTTCCAAGCTTACGGATTCTGAAGTGCACGTGACGATCGTGGACATTCGTCAGCCCGAAACCGATGCCAAGCTGGTCGCTGTCAACATCGCTCGCCAGCTGGAAAGGCGGGTCGGTTTCCGAAGAGCCATGAAACGGGCAGTCCAGTTGGCCGTCCGGTTCGGAGTGGTTGGAATCAGAGTGGACTGTGCTGGTCGTCTCGGAGGTGCAGAGATCGCACGTACAGAGTGGATGCGTGAAGGACGTGTTCCACTGCATACTCTGCGTTCAGATATTGACTACGGTCTCGCGACTGCACATACTACTTACGGCGCATGTGGGGTGAAAGTCTGGATCTGTAAAGGTGAAATCATGGTGCATGATCCAATGGCTTCCGAAGAGATAGCAGCAGCCCGCAGAGGAGGCGGACGAAGCGGATCTCGTTTAAACCCCCGGAACCTGGGTCCGGAGTCCTAATCTAGGCGCTCCGAACGTCAAGTATCTCAGACCAGTTGGTGGAGCCTCGCGAGGCCGACTTGTCGGTTTGTTGTTGAATTTATTTTGTACTTGTTAACTTAGAAAGAGAACTAGGGTGTTGCAGCCAAAGCGGACAAGGTTTCGTAAGCAGCATAAGGGTAGAATCCGAAAAGGTTCCAAAGGAGCTGTCGCTCTTGGCTTCGGCGCTTACGGGTTGAAGGCAATGGAAGCCGATCGGATCACTGCTCGCCAAATTGAGGCTTCTAGGCGTGCCATAGTGCGTAGAATGAAGCGTCAGGGGAAAGTTTGGATCCGAGTGTTCCCAGATCTGCCGGTATCTCGCAAACCTGTCGAGGTTCGTATGGGAAAGGGTAAGGGATCCACGGATTACTGGGCTTGTCGTGTCAGTCCAGGAAGGGTCCTGTTTGAGATCGACGGTGTGAGCAAGGAGCTGGCTAAAGAGTCATTGGCTCTGGGAGCTTCCAAGTTGTCCATCAGGACGCGATTTGTAGCACGCGATTTTGAGTGAAGAGGCTGTGTGGTGTCATGAAGTACAGTGAGCTGGTAAATGAAAACTTGCAGCGCTTGAGCGCGATACTGGCGACGATAAAACGTCAACAGGTTCGCATACGCTTCACGCATGCCAAGGGAGAGCAAAAAGACACGAGCAGCATGGCTAAACTTCGCCGCGATGTCGCCAGGGTCAAAACTGCTATGGTCGCTGCGCGCTCACGGTTGACTGGTGGAGTTGGGGGGTAACTTGTGCCAAAGCGTATCTTGAATGGGGTTGTAGTCGCCGATCGTTCTGATAAAACGGTTACTGTTGAGGTCGAGCGTCGCTTTACTCACCCAATACTTAAAAAGACAATTCGTAGAACTAAGAAGTTCCACGCACATGACGAGACCAACTTGTACAAAGTCGGTGATGTAGTGTCCATCCAGGAAAACAGGCCGATTTCCAAGACAAAGCACTGGGTTGTGACTTCCTGTCTTCGTTCTGCCGTTTCCAAGCAAGAAAAGTTAGGGAGCCCTGACGCATGATACAGACTCAGTCCGTTTTGGTCTCAGCTGATAATTCCGGAGCCAAGTCCATGACTTGTATAAAGGTCTTGGGTGGCTCGAGGCGCAGATATGCCTCCGTCGGCGACATCATAGTGGTGGCAGTGACTAAGGCCAGTCCTGGAGGCCGCGTGAAAAAAGGAGATATCCTGAAGGCTGTGGTAGTTCGTACCGTCAGTCCCGTCAGGAGGGCAGACGGATCCATTATCAGGTTCGACAGAAATGCTGCCGCATTGATCAACAACCAAAGAGAGCCTTTGGGAACTCGTGTCTTCGGTCCCGTTCCTCGGGAGCTGAGAGCCACAAATCACATGAAAATCATATCCTTGGCACCGGAGGTGTTGTGATGGCAGCTAAAATCAAAAAAGGAGATAGGGTCATCGTCTTAGCCGGCAAAGACAAGGGAGCAACAGGAGATGTCCTGAAAGTGCTTCCCAGTGAAGGGCGGGCTCTTGTGAGCGGTGTGAATGCTGTGAAGCGGCATCGTAAGGCGAGGGGATCAGAAGCTGGAGGGATCATAACAAAGAACCTCCCAATTCACTTGTCAAACCTGGCAATATTTGATCCTGCCGTCGGTAAGGCCGTTCGAGTTGGTTTCAGGATCCTGGATGACGGAACTAAGGTGCGTTTTTCTAAGGCTTCAGGGGCGGCGATCGATGGATAATCAGGTTGAGGATCAAGTTGGGCGATCGATGGATAATCAAGTTCAGGATCAAGTTCAGGATCAGGTTGAGGGTCAATACGTAGTGCGGCTCAAGGAACACTACGAGCGTGTCGTGAGACCCAGCTTGATTGAAAAATTCGGTTACAAGAGCCCAATGCAGGTGCCAAAGCTCGAAAAAGTGGTACTCAACATGGGAGTGGGAGAAGCTGCGGCGGATTCTAAAAAGGCTTCCCTGGCTGCTGCTGACTTGGCTCTCATAGCTGGACAGCGTCCTATGATAACCAGAGTTCGCAAGTCCGCTGCTGGGTTCAAGATCCGGGAAAACATGCCGATCGGAGCAAAAGTCACGCTTCGGAAGGCCCGCATGTGTGAATTCATAGACAGGTTTGTCAATGTCGCTCTTCCTCGCGTTCGTGACTTCCGTGGTTTGAACCCAAAGAGCTTCGATGGAAATGGAAATTACGCCATGGGCTTGCGGGAACACATCATATTTCCCGAAGTCCATTACGATCGGGTGGATCAAATCTGGGGTCTGGATATCGTCATCTGCACAACTGCGCGTACAGACGAAGAGGCTCTGGAATTGCTCAAAGGCCTTAATTTACCCTTCCGTCGTTCTTGACTTGTGTTGATTTGTTGTCGGTGTATGGTGTGATATGGCAAAGAAAAGCGCGATAGAGAAAAACAAACATCGTCGAAAGATGGTTCTCAGGGATCAGGAAAAGCGCTGTGCCCTGAAGAAAGTCATAATGCAACGCTCTACCTCTCCAGAGGAAAGGGTGGCTGCAGTCATGAAATTGGCTAGCTTGCCTCGAAACGGAGCAGCCGTGCGCGTGAGGAACAGATGTGAAATCACGGGAAGGCCTCGTGGTTTCTACCGTAAGTTCAGGATGTCGCGTATAGCTCTGAGGGAGCTGGGGAATATGGGGATGATTACAGGCTTGGTCAAGTCTAGCTGGTAGGACGATTTTTATGTCAATGAGTGATCCATTGGGCGATATGCTAGCTCGTATTAGAAATGCACAGATGAGGCGCAAGGAAACCGTTTTGGTTCCTGTGTCAAAGTTGAGAGCTAGGGTCCTAGATGTATTTGCGTCTGAAGGGTACCTTCGTTCTTACAAGGTGATTGCCGGTTCGGAAGTGGGGTCTCCTGTGGACATGTTTGAGATCAGGCTCAAATACTTTGATGATAGGCCGGTTATTCGTAAGTTAAGCCGTATTTCAAAGCCAGGTCGTCGTGTGTACGTATCTGTGAAGGATGGGTTGCGTGTTGCTGGTGGACTGGGTGTTGCGGTTCTCTCTACTTCTCGGGGCGTGATGAGCGATTACGCTGCCCGCGAGGCAAGAGTGGGCGGTGAGGTGTTGTGTCAGATATTTTAGGAGTTGGTTGACCAGTGTCGCGTATTGGCAAGAAGCCCATTCAGGTTCCTGAAGGAGTTAAAGTAGAAGTCACAGGTGATACGATTGCTGCAAAAGGCCCAAAAGGGGGTCTGTCTTGTCAAGTTCATGACCTGGTTTCAGTTGTTTTGTCTCAGGATCAGATAACGGTCAAGCCTAAGAACACCACAAAGGAAGCTCTTTCTCTCTGGGGGACGGAGCGGTCTAGGATCAACAACTTGTTGATCGGGGTCGCTTCGGGCTTTGAGAAGAAATTACAGATCATAGGTGTGGGGTATAAGGCTCAGATCGACGGAAATCACTTGACTTTGTTTCTGGGATACAGTGAGGAGACCTTGTACGTTATTCCTGATGGTGTGTTCGTGAAGGTCATGGGACAAAAGCAGGATCAGCTCTTGGTCTCTGGTCTCGATCTGCAGAGAGTCGGTCAGGTGAGCGCGGAAATCTGTTCTCTCAGAAAGGCTGATCCGTACAAGGGGAAGGGGATCCGCTGTACGGGGGACTTCGTAATACGCAAACAAGGTAAGAAGTAGTGAGCTGTAGCTGTCTGGGAGAAGTACTCGATGAAAGGTAGGAAGTCTGGGAGCGCCGCTCTGCGCTCTGATCGGATTCGTCGCAAGATTAGGGCTACTGGACTGTCGTCTGGTCGTTTTCGTCTTTCGGTATTTCGTTCTTCCAAGAACATTTATGCCCAGGTGATCGACGACAGCAAGGGTGTGACTCTGGCTTCTGCATCTCCGCTGGAAAAGGAAGTCAAGGAGGCCATCGGGTCTCGTTCCGGAGTGGAAATGGCTGCGATAGTGGGCAGGTTTCTGGGAGAAAGAGCCGTTAAAGCTGGAATAAAGCGAATCGTCTTCGACAAGGGGCCTTATAAGTATCACGGTCGTGTGATGGCCCTGGCATCTGCTGCCAGGGAAGCCGGGCTCGATTTTTAATCTAGATCGTGTTCGGTCTGGATCGGTGTCGGTATGAGTGCTAGTGTCCTGTGATTTCCTCGGTCCATGAGGCTCGGAAGTCTGGATCAGGTTTCGGTGCAGATCGTGTTCGGTCTGGATCGGTGTCGGTATGAGTGCTAGTGTCCTGTGATTTCCTCGGTCCGTGAGGCTCGGAAGTCTGGATCAGGTTTCGGTGCAGATCGTGTTCGGTCTGGATCGGTGTCGGTTTTGTTGATTTAGTGGGGTTGTGTTGATGGCTGAGTCTGGAAGCGGATGGCATGGAGGAACTCTTTCTGATCGCTTAGTCCACGTGAACCGTGTCGCAAAAGTGGCTAAAGGTGGTCGGCATTTTAGCTTTTCTGCCTTGGTCGTGGTCGGAAATCAGAAGGGCCATGTTGGGTTGGGCCACGGTAAAGCCCGCGAAGTGGCTGAAGCCGTCAAAAAAGCCACAGAGGCCGCAAAGCGAGAGATGATAAGCGTACCACTCGCAGGAGGACGTACATTGCATCATGATGCTGTCGGGCGTGCTGGAGCCGGACACGTCTTGTTGCGAGCCGCTCCAGTGGGAACCGGCGTGATCGCCGGAGGAGCAATGCGAGCCGTGTTCGAAGTCTTAGGTGTCAAAGATGTCACCGCTAAGTCAATCGGTTCTTCTAACCCATTTGCTGTGTTGCGAGCTACATTCAATGCCTTATCTTCGATTGACAGTCCTCGCAATGTGGCCGCTCGCAGAGGTATAAAGCTGTCGGCTTTGCATGCATATCGTAAAGATAGGTGACTGTGCTGACCCCGTGTTCTGGTAGTGAGGAGTAAGCCTTGATTAGGTTAAATGAAATTATGGACAAGCCGGGAGCTATGCCAAAACCAGTGAGAGTAGGGAGAGGCATAGGGTCCGGAAAAGGAAAAACCTGCGGACGGGGCGTCAAAGGACAAAAGGCCAGGAGTGCAAATATAGGTGCCTTCGAAGGCGGTCAGATGCCTCTTTACAGGAGAATGCCAAAACGCGGATTCCGCAATTCCACCAGGAAGGAATACGGTGAGGTTTCTCTCGCGAGAATAGAATCTGCTGTCTCGAGTGGAAAGATAGATCCATCGAAGCCAGTCGATTACGCTGTCCTGAAACAGGCCGGTCTGGTGTCCGGAGGGAAAGAAGCAGGAGTGCGAATCCTGATGCCAGGGAGCATCTCTGTAGCTTTGAACTTAAAGGTATCTGGTATTTCAAAAGCAGCAGCTGGAATAGTCGAACAGGTCGGTGGTACGGTGGTGATCGCTGATACTTGATCAAACTATGAACAAGAGGAGGAGGAATACAGTTTCATCAGTCAAATTGTGGTACCTTCCAAGTTTCGTGGTTTATCGTGTTGTCGTTTGTCTAGAGGAGTTGAGTATTTATGACATCTGCTGCCGAGCAGGTCATGGCCAATGTGAATTGGGGTACCTTACGTAAGGCTGAAGAACTACAAAAGCGTCTCTTGTTCACGCTTGGTGTTCTGATCGTTTGTCGTCTCGGTTCCTATTTGCCTCTACCTGGAATAGATGCTGAAGTGTTTTTCCAAGCTTTTGTCGGGAGCCGCAGGAGCATTGTAGGTTTCTTCAACATGTTTTCCGGTGGTGCTATCAACAGGATGGCCATATTCGCTTTGGGCATCATGCCTTATATATCGGCTTCGATTATTGTCCAGTTGATGGCGGCTGTGCTTCCTGCCTGGTCTGCCCTCAAGAGTGAGGGAGAAGCCGGACGGAAAAAATTAGCTCAATATGCTCGTTTTATCACTATTCTGATCGCATCTCTTCAGGGGTATGCTGTTGCCATGGGGCTTCAGGCGACGGAGGGAGTTGTAGCGTCTCCTGGCTGGTTTTTTGTCCTGAGCACGACCATCACACTGATGGGAGGGTCTCTACTCCTGATGTGGCTAGGAGAGAGAATAACTGCCGTAGGAGTGGGAAATGGTCCTTCATTAATCATCTTTTCGGGTATTGTGGCTGAATTCCCCGATGCTTTTGTGGGAGTCCTGGAACTCAGCAGACAAGGAGTTCTGGCTGGACCGTATCTGCTCGCAGCATTGACCATGATGATCCTGGTGATTGGCTTTGTCGTCTTCATGGAAAGAGCACAGCGTCGTCTCTTGATCCAGTATCCCAGACGTCAGGTGGGACGGGAGTTGTTGTCTGGACAGTCTTCCCATTTGCCCTTGAAGGTGAATACTGCTGGTGTGATACCTCCGATCTTCGCTTCTGCATTGCTCTTGATGCCGGCCACCCTTTCTAGCATGTCAGCTGGTCGAGCAGCCATATCTGGTGAGGGGCCTGGAATATTCGAGCGCATCGCATTGTTTTTAGCTCCAGGACAACCTCTGCATGCCATTGTGTATATCGGACTCATAATCTTCTTCTGCTTCTTCTACACGGCTATCGTTCTCAATCCGGAGGAAATAGCCAAAAACTTGAAGAAATACGGTGGCTTCATTCCCGGTGTGCGTCCAGGAGACAAGACAGCAGAGTATATAGACTATGTATTGACGCGTATTACAGTGTTGGGATCCGTGTATATCGCTGGAGTGTGCTTCCTTCCAGAGTTTTTGGTGACCTGGGCTGACATTCCTTTTTACTTCGGTGGGACTTCCCTCTTGATCGTTGTGTCTGTAACCATGGATACGGTGGCGCAGATACAGGGGTATCTGTTTGCATATCAGTATGAGGGACTCGTGGGGAAGACAAAACTCAGAAAGAGACAAAGGTGAGGGTAGTTTTATTCGGACCTCCTGGTGCTGGAAAAGGTACTCAGGGAGGCTTCATCGCTAGGGACTATGGTATCGTACATCTGTCTACTGGAGAGCTTTTTCGCAACGCTGTGAAGGCAGGAACCGCCTTGAAAGGCGGAGTGCAGGAAGCCATGAAAGAAGGAGCTTTGATCTCTGATGAAGTTGTAATCGCTTCCGTCAGAGCCAGGCTCTCGATGCCGGATTGTGAACCTGGCTTCGTCCTAGATGGCTTCCCGAGAACACTGGCTCAGGCTGTCGCCTTGCGTGATATCCTGGAGGAGAAAAACCAGAAACTGAACGCGGCCATCGAACTGAGAGTAGATGAAAGTGAAGTCTATTCCAGGGTCAGCAAAAGGGTGAAAACTGAGGCCGCTTCTGTGAATGGGGTGCGTGACGACGACAAGTTACATGTGTTTCGCAATCGGCTGGTTGAATACCATAACAAAACAGCGCCACTCCTGTCTGAGTACTACGCGAACACTGACGAGTTGTTCGTCGTGGATGGAAATCAGGAACTTGATGCGGTCCGCTTGGATGTGGAAGCTGTTTTGCGTAGAGTCTCTGAGGCTTCTCATTGACCTGGGGACTTCCTCGAGGTATTGTGGGCGTTCTGGTTTCGTTTTGGGTCGTAGCGGTTTGATATTATGGGCGGGCTTGGTGTTTTGTGGCATAACGGTGTGCTGGTGGAATGATTTCCCCTTCGCTGGCTTGTCAGAACTCTATTGCCTTGTTGGGTCTGGTATTCGTATTATTGCTCTTTAGGGGGAACTGTGGTTCGTATCGCTGGTGTAAATATTCCGACTGATAAGCGTGTTCTAGTATCTCTGAGGTATATCTACGGGATCGGGCCAAAAAAGGCGCTTGAGATAGTCGAAAAGGTGGGTTTGCCGCTCTCGAGGAGAGTGCGTGATCTGGTCGACTCCGAAGTCTTGCAGATTCGCGAGATCATAGACCGAGACTGCCTCGTCGAAGGAGAATTAAGGCGTGGCGTCGTGATGAACATAAGACGTCTCATGGATCTCGGATGCTATAGAGGTTTGAGGCATCGACGAAGTCTTCCGGTTCGTGGCCAGCGCACGCGTACGAACGCTAAGTCCCGTAGAAAATCTGCGAGGATGCCCTCAGCGCCGAAGAAGTGATGTAGTCTGGGTGTTTGGTTTTGTTGCTGTGCGGTATCTCAGTATTTTGGTTTTTGCCTCTTAAGTGGGGGCCGCTTTTGCTTTTGAAGGATGCTTATGGTTAAAGAAGCTCATCGCTTGCGTCGCAGAGAGAGGAAGAATATTTCTTCTGGAGTGGTGCATGTGAACTCGACGTTTAACAATACTGTGATCACTGTTTCGGATGTTCAAGGTAACGTCGTAGTTTGGTCTTCGGCTGGTTCTGTTGGGTTTAAGGGGTCTCGTAAGTCTACACCTTTTGCCGCTCAGATCGCTGGTGAGGCTGTTGCTCGCAAAGCTGCTGAGCACGGCATACGGACTCTGACCGCTAGAGTGCGAGGGCCAGGAAGTGGACGGGAGTCCGCTTTGCGCGCTCTTCAGTCATCTGGTATTTCCGTCACCTCTATCTGTGACGTGACCTCGATACCGCATAATGGATGTCGGCCTCCTAAGCGTCGGAGAGTGTGATTTCTTCCAGGTTCCAGTCTCTGTGTGACCTGGGAGGACTTGTTGGGTTTCTTTGCCTTTTATGGAGACTGTGATTAGTGACTGTCTATGGAAATTGGGAGGATTTGATTCGGCCGAGCAAGCTGGAGATAGAACCTGGTGAGGATCCTTCTCGTGTTGCTGCCGTCGTAGCTGCTCCTCTGGAGCGCGGTTTTGGTTTGACCTTGGGCAACGCATTACGGCGCGTTTTGTTGTCTTCGTTGCGTGGTGCGGCTATCAAAGCCATGCAGATGGATGGCGTGTTACATGAGTTTTCCTCTGTCCCAGGAGTGCGAGAGGATGTGACGGATATCATCTTAAACCTCAAGGGCGTCGCAATAAAGATGGAGTGTGACGGACCAAGAAGGCTGGTTCTCAGCAAAACAGGTCCTGGACCCGTCTTCGCCGGCGACATACAGACCGTGAGGGATATCGTAATCCTGAATGAGGATCACTTGATCTGTACTCTTGACAGCGATGCCGAAATAAAGATGGAACTCACCGTTGACACTGGAAAGGGATATGTTCCAGCAGATCGCTCTGCTGTTGACAGTTCCATTGTCGGTCTCATACCCATCGATTGCCTGTATTCTCCAGTGAAGAAGGTGTCTTATCGTGTCGAGCACACGAGGGACGGTTGGGTCTTGGATCACGACAAGTTGACCTTGATGGTGGAGACTGATGGTTCTATAAATCCGAAGCAGGCTGTAGCATATGCCGCCAAGATCATTCAGAACCAAATGGATGTGTTTGTGAGCTTCGAAGAGACTGGCAAGCCGGTCAGGGAAGAGGATGTCATTCCAGAACTGACATTCAGCCACTCCCTGTTGGAGCGAGTGGAAGATTTGGAGTTGTCCGTTCGATCAGCTAACTGTCTCAAGAATGACAATATCGTGTATATTGGTGATCTCGTTCAGAAGACAGAAGCTGAGATGTTGCGGACTCCCAACTTTGGTCGGAAGTCTCTAAACGAGATAAAAGAGGTTCTCTCTCGGATGGACTTATCTCTCGGCATGGCTGTCGATGGTTGGCCTCCGGAGGGGCTCGAAGAACTCGCCAAATGGTATCATGACCGCCGGCTCGGTTGAGTTCATTCTGTGTGTTTTGTGGACTTCGGCCGTAGTGTGAAGCGGTATGGAGTGATTAAGGAGGGGCTCTGACGTGCGTCATGGTTGCCTAAAGAGGCGTTTCGGTCGTATTGTTGAACATCGCAAGTCGATGTTTGCGAATATGGCTTCTTCGTTGGTTATGCATGAGAAGTTGTCTACTACTTTGCCTAAGGCCAAGTATCTGAAGCCTTTGGTCGAGAAGCTCGTGACGATGGCCAAGAATGGAAAGGATAGCAGTCGACGTCTTGTCTTGTCTCGCATGCGAGATCCTGTGGCTGTCAAGAAGCTGTTTGAGATAATTGCTCCGCGTTGTGAAAACCGCAATGGTGGTTATCTGCGCATAACCAAGGTGGGGTTCAGGTTTGGTGATGATGCTCCGATGGGAGTTATCGAGTTCGTAGATCGTGAACTGACAGACCGCGAAAAGGCGTCAATGGAAGCCTGATCTTGTTCTGGAATGCCTGGTCGCCGTGTAGCAAGTATTGGTCTTTTTTCCGTTTGGTTTTCTCTTGATCAGGATCCGTGTCAGGGAGCCTGATCTTGTTCTGGAATGCCTGGTCGCCGTGTAGCAGGTATTGGTCTTTTTTCCGTTTGGTTTTCTCTTGATCAGGATCCGTGTCAGGGAGCCTGATCTTGTTCTGGGATTCCTGGCCGGTATGTAGCAGGTATTGGTCTTTTTTCCGTTTGGTTTTCTCTTGATCAGGATTCGTGTCAGGGAGCCTGATCTTGTTCTGGGATTCCTGGCCGGTATGTAGCAGGTATTGGTCTTCTCCTTGGTCAGGATCTATCTCACTGGTTGGGGGGTGATGGCACCTTCCTTTCTTCAAACTGGTACTGTCTATGAATGTTTTTGATGTGAAGTCAGAACCCGGTCGTTCTCGCGGAATAGCAGAAGCTGTATCCGCACTCTCAGCCGGGTATCTGGTAGGGATCCCAACTGAGACGGTGTACGGTCTCGCTGCAGATGCGAGCCAGAGACAAGCAGTAGCTAGAATATACTCTGCAAAAAATAGGCCAGCCTCGAACCCACTTATAGTTCATGTATCTGATCTATCCATGGCTCAGAGACAAGCTGAGTTCAGCCCATTGGCATTGAAATTGGCCGAAGCCTTCTGGCCTGGTCCCTTGACACTTGTACTTCCGGTATCTAGGACTTCAAGTCTGTGTGATCTGGTAACTGCCGGTGTGCGGACAGTAGGACTACGTGTTCCAGATCATCCAGTCACTCTGAACCTGATTGAAAGGTTTGGAGGTCCCATCGCAGCGCCAAGTGCTAATTTGTCTGGATATGTGAGCTCTACATCCGCAGGAGATGTGATCAGTGATCTCGGAAGTGAAGTTGCAGTCCTTCTCGATCATGGACAAACTCTGATAGGCATTGAGTCGACGATTCTATACTGCCTCGATGATGAAATCTCTCTCTTGCGCCCAGGAGCTATCACCAGAAAAGACCTGGATGAAGTGCTAATACGACAAATCGCTGTGAAAACTGATTTACACAAATGCCCTGATGGGATCCTGTCACCTGGCATGATGTCGGTTCATTACGCTCCTCGTGCTGTGCTGCGCCTCCATGCTGATTCCTGTCATATTGGTGAAGGCATGTTGGATTTTGCTGGTCAATGCCAGTCGATGCAATCTGTCGCCCGGGCCTACAAAGACTTGAGTCCATCAGGAGATATAAAGGAAGCCGCAGCAAATTTATTCCAATATTTGAGGATACTTGATAGAGATGACTTAACTGGTATCGCTGTAGCATCTATACCGTCCTGTGGAATCGGGGAAGCTATCAACGATCGTTTAAAACGAGCCGCTCATACCCCTTGAAATTTACAGGTAACTGTTGCAGACTGCAGGCCGTTGATTGTTTTTCTATGTTAGTCAGTTTTCTGTTTTGGCTGGAGCGGTTGAGTGGCTCTGAGGTGTCTGCTCTGCGGAGCTGTCATCTTCTCATGGTTCTCCTGTGAGGGGGCGCTATTCTTCCTTCTTCGCTCCCGGGACTGTCCTGACAATGTGAGTATAGTGTAAGTGGTGTAGGGGTGTTTTTGTGAGAACTTATTCTCTTAAACCTGCTGACGTGGAAAAGAAGTGGGTTTTGATCGATGGAACTGGTCTGATTGTTGGACGCTTGGCTTCCATAATAGCCGGTCTCTTGCGTGGTAAGCACAGAGTCGATTACACTCCCCACGTGGACTGTGGAGACAACGTCGTGGTTGTCAATGCGGACAAGGTGGTTTTTTCGGGCAATAAGCCGAGTGATAAGATTTACTATCGGCACACCGGGCACGTGGGAGGTATCAAGAGTATCACAGCCGACCAGGTGCTCACCGGGAAATTCCCTTGTCGTGTTCTGAAGAAAGCTGTACAACGTATGCTTTCTAATGGGCCTCTGGGACGCAGGCAGATGTGTAACTTAAAGCTGTATGCTGGTGCGGAACATCCGCATGCTGCGCAGCAGCCGGAGACCCTTGACGTCAAACTGTTAAATCGCAAGAATTCGAGGTGTTGACTGTGGCGCATTTTGCCTCTTCTGCTTCCTTGCCTGATCCTTCCAGTTCAGAGGTTGTTTCTGCTGCTGTAGATCCTGTTGTTCGTGAGCGAGTAGTTGATTCTCTAGGTCGTTCGTATGCAACTGGTAAGCGCAAGACTGCTATTGCTCGTGTACGGGTTAAGCGTGGTTCCGGTAAAGTTTTGGTGAATGGTAAGGACTACACGTCCTATTTCAGCTGTTCGATTTTACAGATGTTGATTCTTCAGCCTATTTTGCTGGCCAAGTACGACCGTCAGCTGGATGTCGATGCGGACGTCCATGGAGGTGGCTTTTCTGGTCAGGCTGGAGCCATACGTTACGGGATAGCAAAAGCCTTAGTCCTGTTTGATCCTGTAGTTCATTCCCTGTTTAGACCTTGTGGTCTTCTCACTCGTGATAGTCGTATAGTTGAGCGCAAGAAGTACGGTCGTCGCAAGGCTCGCAGATCTTTTCAGTTTTCCAAGCGTTGAGTTATTTTCGGCTTGCATGTCTTGTTTTGGACTTGTGTTTTTGTGGTCCTGCAAGACTTGCGAGCATGTTTCTGAATCCTGACGCTTTCAGGTCTGGTTTGTTGCATTCTGGGCGAACCGAGGAGGCATGTTTCTTAGCCGATATTTGTGGCCTGACTGCCATTTATCGGGCTTAAATTTGACGCTTGCCCGGCCTAAGTTTGAGGCTTATTTGGCGACAATGTGTCTTCTATATGGCGCAAATGCGTCTGACACCTTGCGCCAACTTCAGATCACTCCAGATATCATGGCGCAGCTTGAGCCCGAGCCCAGCTCCGCTTGATATTCTGAAACTGGTTGGGGGCGACTTTAGGTCCGCATGGTATCATGATGCAGGTCGAGCAGGATTTACGAAAGACAACGAACGACAGACAGATCTTACCTGAAACCTATCAGCAAACCCGCGATCCCAAGTATCGTGAAAAAACCAACACAGTCTGTAACCGTGGTGACGAAAGTTCCTGATACAACAGCAGGGTCTCCCTTGAGCCTGTCTATTGTGAGGGGAAACAGAGTGCCAGCAAGGGCTCCAACCAGCAGGTTGATGATCATAGCCGCGGAAATAGCAAAACTCAGGCTGAGATTGTGATACAAAAACCAAACAGTAGTTCCAACTAAAATCGCAAACATTATGCCGTTCAAAATGCCGACAAGAGCTTCTCGCGTGATGAATTTAGCCAAGTTAAACCAGCCGAGTTCACGCGTAGCTATCGCTCGAACAGCCACAGTCATGGTCTGAGTCGCCGCATTGCCACCCTGACTGGTGACTATGGGAGCTAAAACCGCTAAAGCAACAACTTCCCTGATGACATCCTCAAAGAGACTTATAACACCTGCAGACAGAAAGGCAGTCAGAAGGTTGACCGATAACCAGACAAAACGACCACGGGTTACTTGGACAACCGAAGCCGAAATCTCCTCATCACCCAAACCGACTAAGGCTCGTAGATCTTCGTCGACTTCTTCCTCTACTACGTCCATGATGTCGTCGGCCATGATCACACCCAGGAGACGACCTATGTCATCGACTACAGGAAGGGATATCAAATTGTAATGTTGGGATATGTAAGCTGCTTCTTCTCTGTCCTCGTAAGCTCCTACTGTGTGTAGATTCTCGTTGACGATCGAAGTGATTGGCGCTTCTCTTTTGCTTTTCAGGAGCTGGCACAGTGTGACTGAGCCGCACAACACTGAGTGCTCTCCCAAGACATACACCTCGTAAAATTCATCAGGGAGATCATCAAATTCACGACAGTAGTCTACCGCTTGTCCGACACTCCATGTTAGGGGGATTGCAACCAGTTCAGTTTGCATTAAGCGACCCGCAGACTGATCCGGATATCTAAGGGCACGCTTAATCCTGCAACGCTGAACCGTAGGAATAAAGCTGAGTATCTTTTCCTGCTCTTCTTCCTCTAGCTCCCCGAGTATGCAGGATATGTCGTCAGAATCCAGGTTCTGAATCCCATAGGCCACCAGGTCAGGAGATAGATCACCGATCAACTGAAGCCTTATGTAGTCATCGATGTCAGTAAGGGAAGAAAAATCAAACTTGCTGCCTAATAAGTTGACTAGGTATAATCGGTTGTCATCGTCCAGGACGGATAACACATCTCCCAGGTCCGTCCTGAAAAGACCTCCAGTCATTAAGTCTAGGACAGCTACATCATCCTCTTCGATGGCCTCAAGCAGCCTTTCTATGAAGATGGGGGATATATCGTTGTTTTTATCCCGGAACTCAGACGCGATCTTGTTCAGGTGATCATATGGCATTATTTCGACATACTGCTTCACATCTCGTACCTTCCTGGTTAGACGTCGCATTCTCTGATAAGGCTGTCAGGCTTGTTGCGACGTAATGATTCACCTTTCATACATTTCTGGTCATATGTCGCATTCTCTGATAAGGCTGTCAGGCTTGTTGCGACGTAATGATTTACCTTTCATACATTTCTGGTCATATGTCGCATTCTTTGATAAGGATGTCAGGCTTGTTGCGACGTAATGATTCACCTTTCATACATTTCTGGTCATATGTCGCATTCTCTGATAAGGCTGTCAGGCTTGTTGCGACGTAATGCTTTACCTTTCATACATTTCTGGTCATATGTCGCATTCTCTGATAAGGCTGTCAGGCTTGTTGCGACGTATTGCGACGTAATGATTTACCTTTCATACATTTCTGGTCATATGTCGTATTCTCTGATAAGGCTGTCAGGCTTGTTGCGACGTAATGATTCACCTTTCATACATTTCTGGTCATATGTCGCATTCTCTGATAAGGATGTCAGGCTTGTTGCGACGTAATGATTCACCTCTTGGCACTTCCTCACACCTCTCAGGATCTCTGTCACATGAAGTGCCTAAAGGCTGTCTGACCTAGACTAACACAACACATTCCTAGCAGGCAGGAGTCAATAGCAAATAAAGCGATACACAGCATAGATATCGATAGGTAGCACATCTGAAAGCTGATGTTTAGGATGAGGTTACAGTTTCGTTCGAGCAATCAGAGCTTGGCTTATCGTTCCAGCGTCCAGGTAGTCCAACTCTCCTCCTAGTGGTACACCGTACGCAAGACGGGTGATCTTTATCCGCTTCTCTTTGTCTAGAGTGTCGAGTTGATCCGATATGTAATGAGCTGTCACTTGGCCTTCTATCGTGGGGTTCAGGGCTATGACAACCTCCTCTATCGACGGGTCACAGCATCGATTCACAAGTTGGGTCAGGGAAATATCTTCTGGCCTCACGGCATCCAAGGCAGATAGCACTCCTCCCAGGACATGGTATTTGGCAAAAATCACCTCCGATCTTTCAAGTGCCCATAAATCTGGAACGCTTTCCACTACTATCAGGGTTCTGCTATCCCTGTCTGGATCTGTACATATTCTGCAAGGATTCTCAGTATCTATGTTGCCGCATTCTGAACAAGCTTTCACGTTGTTCTTGACCTCTTCCAGTGTCTTGGCAAGTGGTGTCAGGAGAAACTTCTTGTTCGTGACCAATGCCAATGCTGCTCTTCTGGCGGAACGCATTCCGAAGCCTGGCAATTTAGCCAACAACCGCATCAGGTCATCGATATCGCTTCCTGCGGCGTAGCGGGGAGTATAGCGAATTTTCATAATGACAAAACTTGTCCAGTGTCACGTGATAAGAAGAAGTAAACCTACCACGTCTGGTACTACATTAGTCAAGAATACGAAACCCTGATCGAGGTGAGCGAAGCATTGTCGTGGAGAAACAGCCCCGGTCACCATCAGGACAGAAGAGAATATCTATGTCAGAGGAGAGGTGAGGAAAGGTGAGGATATCTGGTCCTAATTAGAGGCACAAATGTCTAGTCCAAGGGAGAGGAGAAGATATCTAGCCCGAAGGAAAAGCCGAATGTTTCAGGCTGAGCTAATGATTTTTTCTAATTTCCACTCCCCAGAGTATAGCCGGATTCCATTATCAGGTTGACACTCCAGTTGCGATGCTCACCAGTGTCTATCTCTTTGAACCCAGTACGCTCGTATCCACGTTTCACACAGTCTCCGATTCCCTCAATGGTAAAGGTCTTCTCACGGGTGCACATATAGGACCTTCCACTCCATTCCCCACCTTCTTCATAGTCCACAGCGTAGAGATAATAGAACCTGGAAGAAAGTGGTCCATTCACTAATGTCGCACAGGAGTTAGAAACGAGGTTCCACCAGCCTTCTGTGACCCATTTAGGAGGACTACTAGCGTCCCTGTAACCGATAACAACTCCAACTCGATTGGAAGTCTTATTACACACTCTGAATGCGGCATGGACAGAGGAGCCAGACATGAAGATCGCGAAAAGTGAAATGGCCAACAAGACACCAAAATATCTAACAGACCGCAGTCTTTCGAGAACAATGCGCTTCAAAGACATCTAGTCTCTACACTCCTTTTATGGACCCTTTAATCATACAAGGTGTTACAGAGAAAAAATCAAGCTCGATGAACCAAAACTCCAATCATAGCTCCACAGTCATGCAAGGTGTTACAGAGAAAAAACAAGATGACCTGACTTGATGAACCAAAATTCCAATCATGGCTCCACAATCATGCAAGGTGTTACAG
>Ga0209568_1000197_pt1 | contig 21208 bp, 18 predicted proteins | sample WorMetOlspDAHAB2_FD_187406 | JGI IMG/M metagenome (GOLD analysis project Ga0209568, IMG submission 187406) | Marine gutless worms symbiont microbial communities from Max Planck institute for Marine Microbiology, Germany - Olavius sp. DAHAB.2... ...
GCTGCGCCGCCGTCAACTCATCGACACGCGAGAACCAGTCCCGAAAGCGCTCGTGATCCATCTCTCTGACTCCCAAAGCGTATCGAGAGGGATTCTACCACAATGCCTACGAATCGCGAATTGAGCCTAAAAAAATGAATTAAAATGATAAGTAATTTCTTATAAAGAGATATCAAATCAGGAGGGACCCATGCACGGCATGGACCTGCGCGCCCTGGAAATCTTCCGCGCCGTGGCCACGGAAGGCAGCGTTTCCAAGGCGGCGACAAAGCTCAATCGGGTGCAGTCCAACGTCTCCACCCGGATCAAGCAGTTGGAGGAACGGCTGGGCAAGAGCCTGTTCCGCCGGCGCAGCCGGGGCCTGACCCTGACCGCCGACGGCGAGCTTCTGCTCGGCTACGCGGACCGCCTTTTGCAACTGTCCATGGAGGCCAGCGAGGCCATGAACGCGGATGCGCCGAGCGGGACCTTGCGCATCGGCGCCATGGAGAGCACCGCGGCGGCACGCCTGCCGGACGTCCTTTCCGCCTACGCGGCGCACCATCCAGCGGTCGACATCGCGCTGGAGACCGGCACGGCGGGGGCCTTGATGGGCCGGCTTATGAACCATGACATCGACGTCGCCTTCGTCGCCGAACCGGTGGAGTTCGAGCACGTGCGCACCCGGGCCGTGTTTACCGAACGGCTGGTCCTGGTGGTGCCGGACTCCTTCCCGGAACTGGACGAACCCAGCGAGGTCAGCGGCAGGACGGCCATCGCCTTCGAGACCGGCTGCGCCTACCGCCGTTACCTGGATGACTGGCTGTTGGAGGCGGGGATCGTCCCCGGTGGGGTCATGGCGGTGAGTTCGTATCTGGCCATGCTGGCCTGCGTCGCGGCGGGCACGGGCTTCGCCCTGGTGCCCCAGTCGGTCCTCGACATGGTCGCCGCCAAGGGCCGGTTCCGGCGCTATCCCCTGCCCGGCAAGCTGGCCGGGATCAAGACCCTGCTGGCCTGGCGCGAGGATTACCGCTCGGCGAAGCTCAGCACGCTCATGGAGGTGCTGCCGGCGCACTGAAGCGGCGGCGGCGCAACCGCTAGCCGGCGTCGTTTTCCTGGATGTCTTCGGCCAGGCGTTCGGTGATGGTCGTCAGGTCGCCGGCCCGATAACGGGCCACATGGGCTTTCATGCGCTCGACGATCTGCTCGATGGGAAGGTCCTTCCTCAGGTAATCCTGGGCGCCGCCACCCATGGACTCGCTGATCGTCTTGAAATCCTTGAAGGCGGAAACCATCAGCACGTAGGCGCTGGGGTCCAACTCGCGTATGCGGGTCAGCACCTCGTGGCCGTCCATGCCGGGCATGCGGATATCCAGCAACACCATGGCCGGCTTCTTTTCGGCGAACATGGCGAGGCCGTCGGCGCCGTTGGCGGCGACGCCCAGGATATCCACCTCCGCCATTTTCATGACGTGCTCCCAAAGGGACCTGAACAGATCGTCGTCGTCGATGATGATCGCCCCGATGGCGTCTTGATCCTGCACCGCCCGTTCTCCCTTATCACGAAGGCCACGCCGACACTGTAGCCGCGCGCGGGAAAAGTTTTCAATGGATTGATTGGCGCTCAGCCAACCGTCCGTTTGCGGGCCAAACCCTGCGCGACGGTGACGGAAACCAGCGAAAGGACGGCGAAACCGGCGGCGGCAAGGAACACCCCGGCCGCAAGCCCGTGATCCAGCAGCCAGCCCATGAGCACCGGCGCCGCGCTGCCGCCGATGGAATAGCCGACGAAGATGAAGCCGAACACCTTGCCGGCCTGTCCCGGCGGGGTGAAGGCCCGGATCATCAGGTCGCGGGGCGGCAACACGGCGCCCATGCCGACGCCCGTGAGGGTCATGCATATGATCAGCGCCAGGCCCGGCAGATCCAGCCACGCCGGCACCAGCACCGCGGCGACAACCAGCACCAGGGACGCGTTGGCGGTGAACAGGTGGCGCGGGAACTTGTCGGCGATGAAACCGCCGAGCCCGATGCCGCCGACGATCCCGAACAGATACCCGGTCAGGGCCGCGTTGGCGGCGTCCAGGCCGAGGCCGTGGTGGTCCACCAGGGCGCTGACGGTGAACGCCGTCAGGCCGCCGGAAACCATACCGTAGACGATGAAGAATAACAGGAACAGCAGCACCGGCGCCGACAGGATCAGCTTTAATCCCGCCGCCGCGCCGTTTTCCGCGGCGGCCGGCTGGGCGGTGGTCTCCTCGGGGACCTCGGCGCTCGCCTCGCCTTGCAGGACCTGGCGGCGGAGCGCCATGACGGCCAGCACCAGAAGCCCGGCGAGCCCGGCGGCGATCAGCGCCGTGCGCCAATCGGTCCAGTGCGCCAGCGCCAGCATGCCGACGGGCGCGCAGGCGCCGCCCAGGAAGCCGGCGAAGGTATGGGCGGAAAAGGCCCGGCCCAGCCGCCCGGGGTCGATGGACCCGGACAGGATGGCGTAGTCGGCGGGGTGGAAGACGCTGTTGCCGAGCCCGGCCAGGACGGCCAGCGCTAAAAGCATCCAATAGGCGTCGACGAAGCCCATGAGCATCACCGCCGCGGCGTTCAGGCCGAGGCCCACCAACAGCACCCGCCTGGGCCCCAGTTGATCCACCAGGAAGCCCACCGGGGCCTGCAGGATGCCGCCCAACAGGCTGTAGGCGGTCATGGCCAGGCCCAGCTCCAGGTAGCTGACCCCGAACTGGGCCTTCAGGATGGGAAACAGGGGCGGCAGCGCCAGGGCATAGAAGTGCGAGAGGAAATGCCCGGCGCCGATCAACCCGACCACCCAGCGCTCGCGGCCGCGCGCCTCATCGGGCGCGCCGGGGCTGGAGCCGTTGATGGTGGTGGTTTCGGTCATGGGGCTTTCCGCATGATTGCTCACCCCAGCATCCTAGGTTCTCGGGGCGCAGGCAAACATATCCATTGGAGAAAAGTCGACGGGGCCAATGGCTGCGGAAGTTTCAGTTCTCGTGCACCATGGGCACGAAGGCCACGGGCAGCACCTTGTCGACGGTGACCTGGCCTTCCGTGTCCTTGAGCACCAGGGTGAGCGTTTGGCGGTCGTGGGCCCGGCCGATGGGGACGATCATCCGGCCGCCGGGCGCCAGTTGTTCCACCAGGGCGTCGGGAATGCGTTCCGGGGCCGCGGTGACGATGATCGCATCGAAGGGCGCCTCCTCGGGCCAGCCCTTGTAGCCGTCGCCGTGGCGCACCGTCACCTTGTCGTATTCCAGGCGCTCCAGGCGTTTCTTCGCCGTGTCCGCCAGGGCCTCGACGATCTCGATGGTGAACACGTGGCCCTTGTCCAGGGCCTCCGCCAGGACGGCGGCCTGGTAGCCGGACCCGGTGCCGATCTCCAACACCTTCTCGTCGCCGGTCAGGTCCAGGAAATCGGTCATCAGGGCTACGATGTAGGGCTGCGAGATGGTCTGCCCGTGGCCGATGCGCTGGGGGCGGTTGACGTAGGCGGCGACCTCGTTCTCCGGCGGCACGAACAGGTGGCGCTTGACCGCCGCCATGGCCGCCATGGTGCGGATGGAAAACTCATTGCGGCCGGTCCATGTGGCGGTCTCGCGGGCATCCCGCTCGATCTCGCGCAGCATGCGGTGGTGGGCCTTTTCCATTTTCGCCGGGTCCATGTCCTTAGGATGCCGGAGAAGGCGCATCCGCCGCAAGGGTCTCTATGAAAGCAGCTCCCGCATGCGCATGACGGCCGTTTCCGGCGCCGAGAGGACCGGCACCTGGACGGCGGCGGCGGCCTGGCCCCGGGCCCGGTCCATGGAGAAATGCGCCAGCAGGATGGCATCGCAGGACCCGGCGGCGGCGGCGGCCTCGGAGATCAGGCGGTCGTGGGTGTCCGCATCGTCGGCGTTGATGGCATCGCGCGCCCCCTCGACGACCACCGAGGAAAGCTCGGCGTCGCTGCCGGTATCCGCCAAGAGGCGCTGGAATTCCCGCTCCATGGAGGCGATGGAAGCGGCGAAGGTGGCCAGCATGACCAGCCGGGTGCCGGCCTGAAGCGCGGCCGTGAACATGGCCTCGTTGGGCCTGAGCACCGGCACCGCGTGGGCCTCCTTGACCGCGTCGATGGCCGGGCCGAAGGCGGAACAGCAATAGAGCACGCCCTTGGCACCGGCATCGAGGCCATAATCGGCGAGGCGGCCGATGCGCTCCGACAGCTCGGCCGTCAGGTCGCCCGCGTCGCGGCGGTCGTTGGACAGCATGTTGTCCAGGATATGCATGGGCTCGGCGTCGGGCCAATGGGCGGCGAAGGCGGCGCTGGTCGGGCCCATGGAGAGCGTGGTGGCGTGAATGAGCGCAATTCGCGGCCCGGCGGTCATGGCGATGCCTTTCCCGTTGAACTTCCCTTGCCGTCCACCTCGCACAGGCGGAAGGCATGATCAAGCCCCAAGCAGGTCGTGCCGGGACTTGCGAAATCGGGGACTTGAGTCCATATCATCGCCGAAAAACCGGCGTCTTTCGGGGAACGCCGGCAATGGGGTGAATTGAATAGCGGGAACCACCGAGATGACGAAGGAAACATTCACATTCCAGGCGGAGGTGTCGAAGCTCTTAGATATCGTCGCTCACGCCCTCTACAGCCATAAGGAGATCTTCCTGCGCGAACTGATCTCCAACGCGTCGGACGCCTGCGACAAGCTGCGTTACGAATCCCTGACCAACCCGGGTCTGCTGGGGGATTCGGGCGTCTTCCAGATTACGCTCGCCGTCGACAAGAAGGCGAAGACCGTGACCATCTCCGACAACGGCATCGGCATGAACCGCGATGATCTTGTGGAGACGCTCGGCACCATCGCGCGCTCGGGCACCCAGGCCTTCATGGACGCCCTTACCCAGGCCCAGGACGCGAAGAAGAAGGGCAAGGGCAAGAAGAACGGCGAGGCCGCCGACGTCGACCTCATCTGCCAGTTCGGGGTCGGCTTCTATTCGTCCTTCATGGTCGCCGATCGTGTGGAGGTGACCACCCGCAAGGCCGGCGAGGACAAGGCCTGGCTGTGGACGTCGGACGGCACCGGCGAATTCACCATCGACGACGCGAGCCGCGAGAAGCACGGCACCGACGTGACCGTGCACCTGAAAAAGGAAGACAAGGAGTTCCTGGACGCGAGCCGCATCCGCCACGTGGTCAAGACCTACTCGGACCACATCGGCATCCCCATCGTGCTGGCTGCCGACAAGAAGGACGCCGAGGACGAGACCCTGAACCAGGCCTCGGCGCTCTGGACCCGGGCCAAGAAGGACATCAGCGCCGACGACTACAAGGAGTTCTACCACCACGTGGGCCAGATGTGGGACGAGCCCTGGATGACGCTGCACAACCAGGTGGAGGGCGTGCTGTCCTACACCAGCCTCCTGTTCATCCCGTCTTCGCGCCCCTTCAACCTGTTCAGCCCGGAACGCAAGACGCAACTCAAGCTCTACGTGAAGCGGGTCTACATCACCGACAACTGCGACGAACTGCTGCCCGGCTATATGCGCTTCATGCGCGGCATCGTCGATTCCGAGGACCTGCCGCTGAACATCAGCCGCGAGATGCTGCAGCACAACCCGGCGCTGGCGAAGATCAAGAAGGCGCTGACCCGCCGCGTCTTCAACGAACTGAAGAAGAAGGCGGAGAAGGCGCCGGAAGAATACGCCACCTTCTGGGACAACTTCGGCGCGGTCATGAAGGAAGGGCTCTATGAGGACTTCGCCAACCGCGAGACGCTTCTCGAACTGGCCCGCTTCCGCTCGACCACCACCGAAGGCCTGACCACGCTGGCCGAGTACGTCTCGCGCATGAAGGAGGGCCAGGACGCCATCTTCTACATCGCCGGCGAGGACGCCGCCGCCGTCGCCCAGAGCCCGCAACTGGAGAGCTTCAAGGCGAAGGACGTGGAAGTGCTGTTGCTCACCGATCCGGTGGACGAGTTCTGGATCCCGTCCGTCGGCACCTATGAGGAAAAGCCCTTCAAGTCGGCGACCCGCGGCGGCGCCGACTTAAGCGGCATCGGCAAGCCGGACGGCGCCGCGGAAGACACGGACAAGAAGGACGAGGCCAAGGACGCCAAGTCCGGAACGGACAAGGTGGAACCCCTGATCGCCGCCTTCAAGGTGGCCCTGGGCGCCAAGGTCAAGGATGTGCGGGCGTCCGAGCGCCTGACGGACAGCCCGGTCTGCCTGATCGCCGACGAAGGCGACATGGACATGAACATCGAGCGCCTGTTGAAACAGCACAACCAGTTGAACGAAGCGACGCCCAGGGTCCTGGAGGTCAATCCGGACCACGCCCTGATCAAGAAGCTGGCGGCCAAGGCAAAACAGGCGGAAGGCATCGACCCCCTGGTGGAGGAAGCGGCTTTCCTGCTGCTCGATCAGGCCCGCATCGTCGAGGGCGAGACGCTGGCCGATCCGCTGGATTTCTCGCGCCGCCTCTCGGCGGTGATGGAAAAGAGCCTCGGGGCCTAAAGCGCCTTACGCGGCGGCCTTTTGGGGGGCTTCCCGATAGGCCTGCACCAGCCGGCGCATGTCGTCGCGACTGACGCCGTCGCGGCTCATGATGGTTTCGATGATCGGATCGCTGAGGACTTCGGAGAGCGTCGGCTCGCCCCTGAGGGCCCGGCGCCATTCAATGTTTGCGGCTATCGGCATGATCCATGGTCCCTGTTGTCAGCGTCTCGTTGCGTGCTCCGGCCATGATAGCCGGGGATTGTGACAGAGGTGTGACTGGGCGGCGGAAAATTCAAGTCGCGGCCCGGGCTTTTTCGGCAAAAGCCGGTCAGGAACCGTCGAGGTCGATGCGCGCCGCGCCGATGATGCGCCGGGTCTTGGCCATCTGCAAGATCACCGCGCAAATGTCGCCGCCGGTCTCCGCCATGGATACGGCCATGCGCCGGGGCTCGCCGCGCCAGGTGCCGATGGTCTTCATCTCGCGCACCACGTTGTAGTAGCTGAGCCGCCGGCCGCCGTTCTCGCCGCGCTTGATGTCCGTGTCGTGGCGCCTGTCGGCGAACACGGAAATGATCTCCACCTCGCCGTCGACGGCGCTCGACGGCAGCTCCAAGCGCACCCCGTCCGGGCCGCGGGTCAGCCTGACTTCGACGCGGGGCAGTTCCTTGGCGCGCTCGATGAACTCCATGATGGTGCCGCGCTTGGCGCCGGACTCCTGATAGGCGCCCTGGATCACCATTTGCGGCGTGTACACGTAGCGCAGTTCGAACCGCCGGGAGTATTCCCGCTGGCGGTCCGTGTGGTGGGCCTGGGCGAAGGGATCCTTCCAGCCGATGTAATCCCAATAGTCCACGTGGATGGAGATCGCCAGCACGTCGTCGCGTTTCGCCAGTTCGCCAACCAATGCGTCGGCGGGCGGGCACGACGAGCAACCTTGGGAGGTGAACAGTTCGACCACGGTCAGTGGTTTTTGGCCGGCGCGGGCGTCAATCGCCGAGGCAAGGATACCGAACAGGATCAGGGCAGCAAATATTCGCTTCATGGAAACTATGGGTAAGGCAAATTGCTCAGCCTGGCTAGTCACATGGCGGTGAAAGGCCTGCGCGAGCGTCGGTTGTCACAGTGAAGTGATGATATGAGCATCGCCTAATGCCTGAGGCGATACGCGGCGCGGAACGAAAAACCCCCGCCCGGGGGCGGGGGCATTCCGTATCCATGACAGCCGATTACCCTCAAGCCGCTTCGTTCAGGTCCAACAGCACGTATTGCAGGATGCCGCCGGCCAGGTAGTAGTCCACCTCGTCCAGGGTATCGATGCGGCACAAGAGCGTCGTCTCCTCGGACGTCCCGTCGGCGCGGTTGATCTTCAAGGTGACGTCCATGCGCGGCGTGATGCCGCCGGCAAGGCCGGTCAGGTCGAAGGTTTCGGTGCCGTCCAGCTTCAGGGTCTGGCGGGTGACGCCTTCGGTGAACTGCAGCGGCAGCACGCCCATGCCGACCAGGTTGGAGCGGTGGATGCGCTCGAAGCTCTCGACGATGACCGCCTTGATGCCCAACAACTGGGTGCCCTTGGCGGCCCAGTCGCGCGATGAGCCGGTGCCGTACTCGGCGCCGCCGATGACCACCAGCGGCACGCCTTCTTCCTTGTAGCGCATGGCCGCCTCGTACATGGAGGTGCGCTCGCCGGACGGCTGATGGGTGGTCCAGTTGCCCTCCGTGCCCGGCGCCATCTCGTTCTTGATGCGGATATTGGCGAAGGTGCCGCGCATCATCACTTCGTGGTTGCCGCGCCTCGAGCCATAGGAGTTGAACTCCTGGGGCCGCACCTGGTGCTCGAGAAGGAACGCGCCCGCCGGGCTGTCCTTCATAATCGCGCCGGCGGGCGAAATGTGGTCGGTGGTGATGGAGTTGCCGAGGATGGCCAGCGGCCGGGCCCCGGTGATGTCGGCGGCCTCGCGGCCTTCCGGGCTGACGTCCTGGAAGAACGGCGGATGCTGTACGTAGGTGGATCCCGGCGACCAGTCGTAGGTGAGGCTCGGCGTGGTCGAGATCTTCCGCCAGTTCTCCTCGCCGTCAAAGACGTTGGCGTAGCGGGCCCGGAACATCTCCGGCGTCAGCACCGAGGCGATGTATTCCTCGACCTCCTTGTTGGTCGGCCAGATGTCCTTAAGATAAACCGGGTTGCCGTCGGGGTCATCGCCCAAGGAGTCGTTCAGCAGATCGACGTTCAGGTTGCCGGCGATGGCGTACGCCACCACCAGCGGCGGCGAGGCCAGGTAGTTGGCCTTGGTCCAGGGGCTGACCCGCCCCTCGAAGTTGCGGTTCGAAGACGTCACCGCGGTCACCGCCATGCCGTGTTCGCCGATGGCGTCGATGAGCGCTTCGTGGATCAGGCCGGAATTGCCGATGCAGGTGGTACAGCCATAGCCGATGACGTGATAGCCGAGCGCGTCCAGGTGATCCTGCAGGCCGCCTTCGGTCAGGTAATCGGAGACCACCTGGCTGCCCGGCGCCAGCGATGTCTTCACCCAGGGCTTCGCCTTGAGCCCCTTCTCATTGGCCTTCTTGGCGACCAGGCCGGCGGCCACCAGCACCGCCGGGTTCGACGTGTTGGTGCAACTGGTGATGGCGGCGATCATCACCGCGCCGTCCTCCAGTTCGTAGTCCAAGCCGTCGACGGCAACGCTCTTCTGGTCGGCACGCCCGGAGATATCCTTGAACTGGGACTTGAAGGTGGCGGCCGCCTGCTTGAGCACGATCCGGTCCTGGGGCCGTTTCGGCCCGGCCAGGCAGGCTTCCACGTCACCCAGATCCAGCTCCAGGGTGTCCGTGAACACCGGGTCCGGGCTGCCGGCGTCGCGCCACATGCCCTGGGCCTTGGCGTAGGCCGCCACCAGGGCGACCCGGTCCGCGTCGCGGCCCGTGAAGGTCATGTAGTCCAGGGACGCCTGGGTGACGGGGAAGAAGCCGCAGGTGGCGCCGTATTCCGGCGCCATGTTGGCGATGGTCGCCTGGTCGGCGATGGTCAGGTTGTCGAGGCCGGAGCCGTAGAATTCCACGAACTTGCCGACCACACCCTTCTGGCGCAGCATCTCGACGACGGTGAGCACCAGGTCCGTGGCCGTGGTGCCTTCCGACATGGCGCCGGTTAACTTGAAGCCGATCACTTCCGGCACCAGCATGGAGATGGGTTGACCCAGCATCACCGCCTCCGCCTCGATACCGCCGACGCCCCAGCCCAGCACCGAAAGGCCGTTGACCATGGTGGTGTGGCTGTCCGTGCCGACCAGCGTGTCCGGATAGGCGACGGTGCCGCCGTCCGTCTCCTCGGTGAACACCACCTGGGAAAGGTATTCCAGATTGACCTGGTGGCAGATGCCGGTGCCCGGCGGCACCACCTGCATGTTCCGGAAAGCGCCCTGGCCCCACTTCAGGAACTCATAGCGTTCCTGGTTGCGCTCGAACTCCATCTTGACGTTCTTTTCGAAGGCATCGTCGGAACCGGCGAAATCGGCCATCAGGGAGTGGTCGATGACCAGGTCAACGGGCGACAGCGGATTGATCTTCTGCGGATCACCGCCCATGGAGACCATGGCGTCGCGCATGGAGGCCAGGTCGACCACCGCCGGCACGCCGGTGAAGTCCTGCAACAGGACCCGGGCCGGCCGGTAGGCGATTTCCTGGTCGGACGAGCGGTTTTCGCCCCAGGCGGCCACCGCCTTGACGTCATCAACGCTCACCGTGCGGCCGTCTTCGCGGCGCAGCAGGTTCTCCAGCAAGACCTTCAGGGAAACGGGGAGCCGTTTGATGTCGCCGAGGCCCGCCGTCTCGGCGGCCTCCAGGCTGTAGTAGGCGTATTCCTTGCCGCCGACGTCGAGCGTGCGGCGGGTCTTGAGGGTGTCTTGACCGGTGGTGGACACGGGGTTCCTCCTCTACCTTCCGGGGCGGTTCATGTTTTGCTGAATTCGCGGCGCCTGTAGATCATAACTGACCCGGTTTTTCTAGCATTGCCGGGGCTTTCCGGCGATTCATGCCGCCCGGCCGGCGATCCGGGACGGGCAATCCCGAAAATCGAGAACCGACGGGGCAAGGGGCGTTGGTCACGGTTTCGTGGGCGCCGCGATGAAGACATTCCCTCACGGCCAGGGTAATCTTGTGGACGTGTCACGGAATCCCTTGGGGCGAGGACACCGCAAGCGATGGCGGAAGGCGGATGATGGATCCGGAACGCGTGCTGGAAATCGCCAACTGGTCCCACCAGTTGACACCCGACGAGTTCGAGCGGGCCCGGGCCGGCTTGAACGAGCGCGCCTTCCCCCAGGGGTCTACCATTTGTGAGGAGGGTCATGCGTTCGACGCATGGATCGGCGTCGTCGACGGGCTGGTCAAATTGCGCTCGCTGTCGGCCGACGGCAAGGACGTCAGCCTGTCGGGCATCCATGCGGGCGGCTGGTTCGGCGAAGGCACCGTGCTGAAGGGGGAAAAGCGGCAGTACGACGTGGTCGCGGTGCGCGACACCACGGTGGCGCTCCTGGATCGCGACACCTTCATGTGGCTGTTCGAGAACAGCGCCGCCTTCAGTCGCTTCCTGGTGCGTCAGCTCAACGAACGGGTCGGGTTCTTCATCGGCTTGGTGGAGAACGGCCGCATGCTGGACCCGACGGCGCGCGTCGCCCGGGCCCTGGCGTCAATGATGAATCCGGTGCTTTTCCCCGACGTCGGCCATCACCTGATGATCACCCAGGAGGAGATCGGCCTGTTGGCGGGCCTGTCGCGCCCCATCGCCAACCAGGCGCTGAAGAAACTGGAACAATCGGAAATCCTGCGCTGGGAGTACGGCGGCGTCACCGTGCTGGACCTGGAAGCCCTGCAGACCTACGACCGCTGACCATTGGTGGTTCAAAAATTTCCCAAAAGTAATCCTGATAACGTTCTCCCGGGCGAAATGTGGTTATGGTCCGGCCCGCCTCGATGGGAGGGAGGCGCGGAATGCCCGGACCGGACGAGACGGCGGCCAGTTTACGTAAAGGTCAACTTGGTCTTGACTCGTCCTTTACTGTTGAATACCTGATTGAGCCTGCTCATTATCGCCAAACAAAAACCAATAATGGCAATGAGTTTCCTGGAGGGGGCTCTGGAAGACAGCGTAACGGTCCCGACGACGGACCGTACAGGGAGAGACGACGGCGATGACCGACAATGCATCGAGTCCGCAAGATTTAGATACACTACCGAAGCTGCTTGAGCACAACGCGCAGGTCCGCGGCGACAAGATGGCGATCCGTGAAAAGGATTTCGGCATCTGGCAAAGCTGGACCTGGTCGGAGATGCGCGACCAGATCCGCGCACTGGCTTGCGGCCTCAAGGACATGGGCCTGAACGACGGCGACAAGGTGGTGGTCTGCGGCGACAACCGGCCGAGGCTCTATTCGGCGATGACCGCCATCCAGGCCGCCGGCGGCGTCCCGGTGCCGGTCTACCAGGATTCCGTGGCCGAGGAGATGCAGTACATCTACGAGCACGCCGAGGCCCGCTTCGCCATCGTCGAAGACCAGGAGCAGGTGGACAAGGTCCTGGAGATCAAGGACCGCACCCCGGCCCTGGAGCAGGTCATCTTCGACGACCCCCGGGGCCTGCGCAACTACGACCAGCCGTTCCTGCACAGCTACGCGGGCATCCAGGACAAGGGCCGCGAATACGATAAGGCCAACCCCAGCTTCTATCCGGACAGCGTCGCCGGCAAGGGCGGCAACGACATCTGCATCATGCTTTATACGTCCGGCACCACGGGCCGTCCGAAAGGCGTCATGTTGAGCTTCAACAACATGATCATCACCGGACGCAACTGCTCGGAACTGGAGGGGCTAACGGATGAGGACAGCATCCTGGCCTACCTGCCCATGGCCTGGATCGGCGACAACATCTTCTCGCACGCCCAGTCCTACGTCACCGGCTACTGCGTCAGTTGCCCGGAAAGCTCGGAGACGGTCTTGGAGGATCTCCGCGAGATCGGCCCCAGCTATTTCTTCGCGCCGCCGCGCATCTTCGAGAACATCCTGACCACGGTGATGATCCGCATGGAGGATGCGGCCAAGTGGAAGCAGCGCATGTTCCATTACTTCATGGACGTGGCCAAGCGGGTCGGCCTCGACATCCTCGACGGCAAGCCGGTCTCCGGCGGCGACAAGTTCCTCTACTGGCTCGGCGAGCTTCTGGTTTATGCGCCGCTGAAGAACGTGCTGGGTCTGTCAAACGTGCGGGTCACCTACACGGGCGGCGTCGCCATCGGCCCGGACATCTTCGTCTTCTACCGGTCGCTGGGCCTGAACCTGAAACAAATCTACGCTTCCACGGAAGCCTCCGTGTTCATCACCATCCAGCGCAATGGTGAGGTCCGCCCGGAAACCTCGGGCAAGCCGGCGCTCGGCGTCGACGTCAAGGTGGCCGACGACGGCGAAGTCATCTTCAGGAGCCCGGGCGTGTTCCAGGCCTACTACAAGAACGACGAAGCCACCCGCGAAACCAAGACCGACGACGGCTGGGTGCATACGGGTGACGCCGGGTATTTCGATTCCGACGGTGACCTCAGGATCATCGACCGCTCCAAGGACGTGGGTAAGCTCAACGACGAGGCCATGTTCGCGCCGAACTTCATCGAGAACAAAATGAAGTTCTTCCCGCATATCCGGGAAGCCGTGACCTTCGGCCACGAGAAGGACTACGTGGCCGCCTTCATCAACATTGATATCGAATCCGTGGGCAACTGGGCGGAACGCCAGAACCTGGCCTATTCGGGCTATACGGACCTGGCCGGCCAACTGCCGGTCTACGACCTGATCCAGGATTGCGTGGAGAAGGTCAACGAGGATCTGGCCGATGACGAGAACCTGAAATCCTCGCAGATTCGCCGCTTCCTGATCCTGCACAAGGAACTGGACGCCGACGACGGTGAGTTGACCCGGACCCGGAAGGTGCGGCGCAACATCATCGCCGAACGCTACCAGGAACTCATCGACGCGCTCTACTCTGACAAGTCGCACTGCGAAGTGGAGGCCACCGTGACCTTCGAGGACGGCCGCACGGACACGATCAAGGCCGATCTGCAGATCAGAGACGCCAAGACCATCGATGCGGTCAAAGCCGCGGCCGAATAGGAAACCAGGAGACGAACCCCGCATGGCCTACGAACGTAAAATCGGCGACGTCATTCTGGACGTGGAGAACGTCAGTCTCGCCTTCGGCGGTGTCAAGGCACTGCAGAGCGTCAGCTTCGATGTCCTCGAGGGCGAGGTCCGGGCCATCATCGGCCCGAACGGCGCCGGCAAGAGTTCCATGCTCAACTGCATCAACGGTTTCTACAAGCCGACGGAAGGCATCATCACCTTCAAGGGGGAATCCCATCACCAGATGGAAACCCATGAATCGGCCGAACAGGGCATCGCCCGGACCTTCCAGAACATCGCCCTGTTCAAGGGCATGACGACCCTCGACAACATCATGACCGGGCGGAACCTGAAGATGAAGAAGAACTTCCTCTGGCAGGCGCTTTACTACGGGCCGGTCCTCCAGGAGGAGTTGGAAAACCGCGAGGCCGTCGAGCGGGTGATCGACTTCCTGGAGATCGAATCGATCCGCAAAACGGTGGTCGGGCGGCTGCCCTACGGGTTGCAGAAGCGGGTCGAGTTGGCCCGGGCGCTGGCCGCCGAGCCGGACATGCTTTTGCTGGACGAACCCATGGCCGGCATGAACCACGAGGAAAAAGAGGACATGTGCCGCTACATCCTCGACGTCAACGACGAGTTCGGCACCACCATCGTCCTCATCGAGCATGACATGAGCGTGGTCATGGATATTTCCGACCGGGTCGTGGTGCTGGACTACGGCGAGAAGATCGCCGACGGCACCCCGGACGAGGTCCGCGCCAACCAGCGCGTCATCGACGCCTATCTCGGCGTCCAACACGACTAGCGGGAGCGAAAAAATGGAAGTGCTTCACACATTCTTGATTGCCCCGTTCCTGGACATGGCGGACAGCCCCATTTTCCTGCTGGAGGTGGTGATCGGCGGTCTCATGGCAGGGGTCATGTATTCACTGGTGGCGCTCGGTTTCGTGCTCATCTACAAGGCGTCAGGGGTGTTCAACTACGCCCAGGGCGCCATGGTGCTGTTCGCCGCGCTCACGCTCGTCGGCCTGATGGAGCGCCACGTGCCGCTGATCCTGGCGATCCTTCTGACCATGGGGGTAATGGTCGGCGTCGCCTTCCTGATCGAGCGGTTCATGCTCCGCAAACTGGTGAACCAGGCACAGATCATCCTGTTCATGGCCTGCATCGGCCTCAACTTCGTGTTCGAAGGCACCGGCCAAATTGCCTGGGGCTCCAACGTCAAGAAATTGGACATCGGCATTCCGGAGACTTCTTTCGAGATCGGCGGTGTGCTGCTCAACGCCTTCGACGTCACGGCAGCCGTGACGGCAGCCGTGCTGGTCGCTTTCCTGGCCGTGTTCTTCCAGAAAACGGCCATCGGACGCGCCCTCAGGGCCGTCGCCGACGATCACCAGGCGGCGCTGTCGGTCGGCATTCCCCTGAAGACCATTTGGGTCATCGTCTGGTCCGTTTCCGGGTTCGTCGCCCTGGTTGCCGGGATCATGTGGGGCGGCAAGGCCGGGGTGCAGTTCTCTTTGGTGCTGATCGCCCTGAAGGCCCTGCCGGTGCTGATCCTGGGCGGATTTGAATCGGTCCCCGGCGCGATTATCGGCGGTTTGTTGATCGGCATCTTCGAAAAGGTTTCCGAGGTCTATTGGGGCCCCGCCTTCGGCGGCGCCATCGAGGGTTGGTTCGCCTACATGGCAGCCCTGGTTTTCCTGATGTTCCGGCCACAAGGCCTGTTCGGCGAAAAGATAATCGAGAGGGTCTAGGCGCATGTTCTATCGCGAAGCCGGTCAATACAAATCGACCTATCAGGCCGATCAGGCAATCTTCCCGATCATCCAGGACCGCTGGTTCATGGCCCTGGTTTTCATCGTCGCCTTCATCGTCATCCCCCTGTTCGCCGACGAGTATTGGCACCAGGCCATCATCATTCCGTTCCTGATCTTGTCCCTGGCCGCCATCGGGCTGAACATCCTCACGGGTTACGCCGGCCAGGTGAGTTTGGGGACCGGCGCCTTCATGGCCGTCGGCGCCTATGCGACCTACAAGATGTCGACGGCGTTTCCGGACCTGAACATCATCATCGTTTTCCTGTTGTCGGGCTGCATTGCCGCCGCCGTGGGCATGGTGTTCGGCGCGCCGAGCCTGCGAATCAAGGGGTTTTACCTGGCGGTGGCGACCTTGGCCGCGCAATTCTTCATTCTCTGGGTCTTCAACAAGGTCGAATGGTTCTTCAACTACTCGCCGTCGGGCACCATCACGGCGCCGCCGCGAGAGGTTTTCGGTGTTCTGGTCACCGGCCCCGAAGCGTCGCCGTTGGCGAGATACTACGTCTGTCTGGTGTTCCTGGTGGTCTTCGCGCTGGCCGCGAAGAATATGGCACGTGGACATATCGGACGTGCCTGGATGGCCATCCGCGACATGGACATCGCCGCCGAGATCATCGGCATCCGGCCGCTGTACACCAAGCTGTCCGCCTTCGGCATCAGTTCGTTCTACTGCGGCGTCGCCGGCGCGCTCTATATCTTTTGCTGGCTCGGCAGTGCCGAGACGGAAGCCTTCGATATTCTCAACATTTCGTTCCCGGTGCTGTTCATGATCATCATTGGCGGATTGGGCAGCATCCTGGGTTCCATCCTGGGCGCCGCCTTCATCACGTTGATGCCGATTTTCCTGACCAATGCGCCGCCCATGTTCGGTCTGCAGATTGCGGCGGACCTGCAAAAGCACATCGAAGAAATCATCCTGGGCCTGATGATCATTATTTTCCTGATCGTCGAGCCGGCAGGGTTCAACAGATTGTGGCAAATCCTCAAGGAGAAGATTCGCCAATGGCCGTTCCCCTACTAGAGGCGGCGAAACTGGGATTTAGAGGCTTCTGGCCCAAACTCTGGCTGTATTATCAAGAGCATGCTACAGTCGCGGGCCTTACGAAGAGACCGGCAACGGTTCGTTAAACAACTAGGGAGAGGTTCTATGAAACTTCGCAGTCTGATTCTGGCCACCGTAGGTGTTGCTGCCGGTGTCACCGGAATGATGGAGAGCAAGGCCGCCTTCGCAGCGAAGGAGGTTTTCTTTCCGGTGATGGTTTACCGCACGGGCGCCTACGCCCCGTCCGGCGTTCCGATCGCCAATGGTTTTAGGGATTTTTACGATCTTCTCAACAAGCGCGACGGCGGCATCGAAGGCAACAAGGTCGTCTGGGAAGAGTGTGAAACCAAGTACAACACCAAGGTCGGTGTGGAGTGCTACGAAAAGCTCAAGGGCAAGCACGGCGGCGCCGTGATCGTCAGCCCCTATTCGACGGGCCTCACCTACCAGTTGATCCCGAAAGCCCCGGTGGACAAAATTCCGATTCTGTCCATGGGCTACGGTCGCACCGCGGCGGCTGACGGCCGGGTCTTCCCCTGGGTGTTCAATTTCCCGAGCACCTACTGGAGCCAGGCGTCCGCCTTCGTCCAGTATGTCGCCAACCAGATCGGCGGCTTGGACGCGCTGAACGGCCAGCACATCGCTCACGTGCACCACAACTCGGCCTACGGCAAGGAAGCCAACCCGACCCTGGAAGCGCTTTCCAAGAAGTACGGCTTCAAGCTCACCAAGCTCGCCGTCGACCACCCGGGTCAGGAACAGAAGGCCACGTGGCTGCAGGTCCGCCGCAAGCGCCCGGACTGGGTGTTCATGTCGGGCTGGGGCGTCATGAACCAGGTCGCCATCAAGGAAGGCAACGCCATCGGCTATCCCATGGACAAGTTCGTGGGCAACTGGTGGTCCGGCTCCGACGCGGACGTGATTCCCGCCGGTGACGGCGCCATCGGCTACAAGTCGACGGCCATGCACGCCGCGGGCACCAAGTTCCCGCTGTTCAAGGACATCATCAAGCATGTCTACGGCGGCGACGCGGGCAAGGCGAAAGCCAACAACATCGGTGAGGTTCTCTACAACCGCGCCGTTCTCAACGCGGTCTTCGCCACCGAAGCGGTTCGTGCCGCGGCGAAGGCGAAGGGCGGCACGCCGAACGGCGCCGACGTCCGCAACGCGCTTGAGTCCTTCTCGCTCAGCAAGGGCCGTCTGAAGGAACTGGGTCTCGCCGGTTTCACCAATCCGGTGAGCGTTTCCTGCGCCAACCACGAAGGCAACTCTCCCGGCGTGTTCATCCAGCAATGGACGGGTTCCGCCTGGAAAGTGCAGGGTGGCTTCGTGCCGGCCATGAGCGACGTGGTTCGCCCGTTGGTCGAGAAGGCCGCTGCCGCCTACGCGAAGGAAAACAAGATCAAGCCGAAGAGCTGCTAAAAGCTTATGTCTGTACAAACGGCTGAAAACATCGAGACGGGGGCGGCGGAAGCCGCCCCCCTTCTCAACGTCAACAACATCGAGGTCATCTACGACCACGTGATCCTGGTGTTGAAGGGTGTGTCGCTGCAATTGCGGAAGGGCGGCATCACCGCGCTCTTGGGCGCCAACGGCGCCGGCAAGACAACCACGCTGAAAGCAATTTCAAACCTGCTGCGCGCCGAGCGCGGCGAGGTGACCAAGGGCTCCATCGAGGTCATGGGCGAGCGGGTCGATCAGATGACCCCCAATGAACTGGTCAAACGCGGCGTCATCCAGGTCATGGAAGGCCGCCACTGTTTCGAGCACCTGACCGTCGAGGAGAACCTGCTCACGGGCGCCTACACGCGTACCGACGGCCGCGCCGCGGTCAACGAATCGCTGGAGAAGGTCTACCACTATTTCCCGCGCCTCAAGGAGCGCCGCACCAGCCTGGCCGGCTACACGTCGGGCGGCGAACAGCAGATGACCGCCATCGGTCGTTCCTTGATGGCTAACCCGCACACCATCTTGCTGGATGAGCCGTCCATGGGACTGGCGCCGCAGTTGGTGGAGGAAATCTTCGAGATCGTCAGCGATCTGAATACCAAGGAGAACGTCAGCATTCTGCTGGCCGAGCAGAACACCATGGTGGCGCTGCGCTTCGCCGAGTACGGCTACATCCTGGAGAACGGCCGGGTCGTCATGGACGGCGATGCCGCCTCGCTCCGGGAGAACGAGGACGTGAAGGAGTTCTACCTGGGGCTAAGCACCGGCGGCCGCAAGAGCTTCCGCGACGTCAAACACTACCGGCGCCGCAAGCGGTGGCTGTGACGGATTGATCCCTTGTCCCCGAGCGGCGATTTCTACGACGACCTAGAGACTCGGTCCGTGGACGAACGGGAGGCGGCCATGTGCGCCGCCTTGCCGGCGCAAATCGCACATGCCCAGACCAATTCCGCCTACTTCGGCGAAACCCTGAAGGAGGTTGCCGCCGACGCCGTCACCTCGCGCCAGGCCCTGGCGGCGCTGCCGGTGACCCGCAAGTCGGACCTCATCGAGGTGCAGAAGAAGAACCGGCCGCTGGGCGGCTTGAATGCCGTGAAGCCGGGCCAGCTCAGGCACATCTACCAGTCGCCGGGGCCCATCTACGACGTCGACGGCCACGCCGATGACTGGTGGGGAACGGCGCGCGCCCTCTATGCCTGCGGCTTCCGCCAGGGCGACATCATGCACAACACCTTCGCCTACCACCTGACGCCGGCCGGCCTGATGCTGGAATCCGGCGCCCAGGCGCTCGGCTGCGCCGTGGTGCCGGCCGGGGTCGGCAACACGGAACTGCAGGTCCACGCCGTCGCGGATATCGGCTGCACGGGCTACGCGGGCACGCCGTCGTTCCTGAATATCATCCTGGAGAAGGCCGAGGAGATGGGCGCCGACGTCTCTTCGCTCAGCAAGGCCTGCGTCGGCGGCGAAGCCCTGCCACCGGCCTTACGCCAGGCCATCGAGGACCGGGGCGTCAATTGCCAGCAGATCTACGCCAGCGCCGATCTCGGCAACATCGGCTATGAATCGGCGGCCCGGGAAGGCCTGATCGTCGACGAGAGCCTGCTGATCGAAATCGTCCGGCCGGGCACCGGCGACCCCGTCGCCGAGGGCGAGGTGGGCGAGGTGGTGGCCACCTGCTTCCGGCCCGAGTACCCGTTGATCCGCTTCGCCACCGGCGATCTTTCCTGCGTCATTCCGGGCATCAGCCCCTGCGGCCGCACCAACATGCGGCTCAAGGGATGGATGGGCCGGGCCGACCAGACCACCAAGGTCAAGGGCATGTTCGTGCATCCCTCACAGGTGGCGAAGATCGTCGAGCGCCATCCGGAGGTCCTGAAGGCCCGTCTGGTGGTCGACAGCCGCGGCAGTGCCGACGTGATGACCCTGTCGTGCGAGGTCGATGATCCCGACGGCGCCGCCGGCGGCAGCAACAACCTGGCCGAGGACATCGCCGCCACCATCCTGGCGGTCTGCAAACTGAAGGGCGAGGTCGGCTTCGCCGAGCCGGGCGCCCTGCCCAACGACGGCAAGGTCATCGACGACATCCGCGACCACGGCGCCTGATGAGGGCCGGGCATGGCTCCCGCCAAGAAAAAGCCGAATACCGACCCGCTTTTTGAAAACGCCCACCTGCGCGTCAAGTCCTGCCGCCGCGGTACCCTGCTCTATAATGCCGGTGACATCTACGTGGGCCGCTCCCTCGATCTTTACGGCGAGTTCTCAGAAGGCGAGGTGAAGATCTTCGAACAGATTCTTAAACCCGACATGGTGGCCGTCGACGCCGGCGCCAACATCGGTTGCCACACGCTCGCCATGGCCCGCCTGGTGGCACCGAAGGGCGCCGTCTTCGCCGTCGAAGCGCAGCGCGTCCTGCACCAGGTGCTCTGCGCCAATGTGGCGCTCAACGCCATCACCAACGTGGTCACCCATCACGCCGCCCTGGGCGATGCCGAGGACACCATCTTCGTGCCGCAGATCGACTACGAAAAGGGCGGTAATTATGGCGGAATCGAATTGGGTGGTTTCGAACGGGGCGAGCGGGTGGCCGTGAAGACCATCGACGGCCTTGGGCTGCCGAGCTGCCAATTCATCAAGATCGACGTCGAGGGGATGGAGAACGAGGTTCTGGCCGGCGCGACGGAAACCTTGGCCAGGCACCGCCCGGTGCTTTACGTGGAAAACGACCGCCGGGATCGGTCCCGGGAACTGATCGATCGCCTGTTCGCCGCCGATTACCGGCTGTTCTGGCACCTGCCGACCCTGTTCAACCCGGACAACCACTTCGGCAATTCGGAAAACGTCTTCGGCAACCTGATCTCCCGCAACATGTTCTGCCTGCCCAAGGACAGCCCGCTGAACGTCACCAATTTCCACGAAATCACCTCGCCGGACGAGGAATTCTAGACCCGCGTGCTCACGCGGGCGTGATCAAGCCGCCCCGAAATCATCCCGGGCCGGGCACATTCTCGCCACATTCTGGGGCTCTAATCACAATCGTTAAACCTCCTCGTCTAAACCAGAGACCCCCCCTCTCTGGTCCCCTTATCGGCAACCTCTTGCCGAACTCAGCGGCCGGGCTTCCCAACCCGGCCGCTTTTTTTTGTTTGGCTCAATTCGCAAAACGAAGGCATGGCCTCGTCATCGCCGCCTCGAGGCAGGCTCTTGGCGATGGCTGGTCGCCGAGTTCGATGAGATGGAACCATCTGAGATAGCTGTCCAGGTACTTGGTGGCG
>Ga0209568_1000199_pt1 | contig 21185 bp, 17 predicted proteins | sample WorMetOlspDAHAB2_FD_187406 | JGI IMG/M metagenome (GOLD analysis project Ga0209568, IMG submission 187406) | Marine gutless worms symbiont microbial communities from Max Planck institute for Marine Microbiology, Germany - Olavius sp. DAHAB.2... ...
CAGCGATTCCACCGCTACCCGGGCCTTGAAATCCGCCGTGAACCGGCGCCGTTTCCTCATCGTGTATTCCTCCGTCATCCGGTGAAATACACCTTAACCCCCTGTCCGCTTTTCCGGGACCACCTCAGGCGGACATCCCGAGGTCGGCGACCAGTACACCTTTCTCGCCCTCGACACGACGTGTAAGGCGATCATTTCCTATGCGACGGGCAAGCGGGATGCGGCCACGACGCAGACGTTCGTCAACGATCTGGCGGAGCGGGTCATCAACCGGCCAGAGATATCGTCAGATGCCTTCCGTCCGTACATGGACGCGATTGAGATCGCGTTCGGTCATCGGGCGGCGTACGGACAGATCATCAAGTCGTACCGTGGCGATCCCGGCCCAAGGACCGAACGCCGCTATTCCCCGGGCGTAGTAGTGGCGGTATCCACCAACGACGTATTCGGCCACCCGAGCAAGGTTTGCACGAGCCACGTTGAGCGGGCGAACCCGAGCGTTCGCATGAACACCCGGCGCTTCACGCGGCTGACGAACGGATTCTCTAAGAAGCTCCGCAACCACCGCGCCGCCGTGAGCCTGTACGTGGCCCACTACAACCTCTGTCGCGTCCATGAAGCGCTGCGGATCACGCCAGCGATGGCGATTGGCGTGACGGATCATGTCTGGTCGGTCGGAGAGTTGATCGAAGCCTCAGCGCACCCCCTGGACACGTCTCCGAAGCCGCGCCGATTCGGGGTAATCGACGGCGGTCTAAGCTGAGAGGCGCGCGTCAGTGCCTCATCTGGCGACGCATCACGCGAAACAGCAACGAGCACAGAAGCCCTGCTACGGCGGGGCTTTCGTGCAAGTGAGTGTCCTAATCTGGATTGTCGGGTGTCCTAATTCGGACAGTACCCCAGACGGGATGTCACAAAAGCGTAACAAAAATGTAGTAATCACGTCTTTGGGCGTGACTAGAGTGCGCGCGAGGTTCGGGGGCAGGAACTGGATGAAAATCGCCGCCCCCGTGGCAAAAATCCGTGTTCAGGAGAACTCCATGATCAGGAAGTCCCTGGCGCTCGCCCTTCTGGCGACCGTCGCTGCCGCTGGTGCGGCTGAAGCGCGCGATCAGATCCGTATTGTCGGATCGTCGACCGTTTACCCCTTCGCCACCGTCGTTGCCGAGCAGTTCGGCAAGACCACGAAGTACAAGACTCCGGTGATCGAAAGCACCGGGTCCGGTGGCGGCCTCAAGCTGTTCTGCGCCGGCGTCGGCGTCGAGCATCCCGATATCACCAACGCCTCGCGGGCCATCAAGTCGTCCGAGATCGAGCGCTGCAAGAAGAATGGCGTCTCGGAGATTACCGAGGTCAAGGTCGGCTATGACGGCATCGTCATCGCCAACGCCAAGAGCGCGCCGCAGATGACGCTGACCCGTAAGCAGCTTTTCCTGGCCCTGGCCAAGGACATTCCCGATCCTTCCGGCGCCGAGAAGCTGGTCGCCAATCCGCACAAGATGTGGTCGGACGTCGATCCCTCGCTGCCGAACACCAAGATCGAAGTTCTCGGCCCTCCGCCGACTTCGGGCACCCGCGACGCGTTTGCCGAGCTCGCCCTCGAGGGTGGCTGCAAGAAGTTCGACTGGGTCAAAGCGATGAAGAAGGCCGACAAGAAGAAGTACAAGGCCGTATGTCATTCGGTCCGCGAGGACGGCGCCTACGTCGAGGCCGGTGAGAACGACGTGCTCATCGTTCGTAAGCTCGAGGCCAATCCGAATGCGTTCGGCGTCTTCGGCTTCAGCTTCCTCGACCAGAATGCCGACAAGGTCCAGGGCAGCTTGGTCGATGGCGTTCCGCCGACCTTCGACAACATCGCTTCGGCGAAGTACCCCGTGTCGCGCCCGCTGTTCTTCTATGTGAAGAAGGCGCACGTTGGCACCATCCCGGGGATCGAGGCCTATCTCAAGGAGTTCACCAGCGACAAGGCCTGGGGTGACGAAGGCTATCTCACCGACAAGGGTCTGATCCCGATGCCCGCCGCCGAGCGGCAGAAGTATCACGACGACGCCAAGAGCCTGAAGCACAACCTCATGTAGCTCATCGGTTCGGAGCGCCGGGGCCGCTGTTGGGTGGCCCCGGCATTTCGGCAGGTTTGGCGCGTTCCGTATTCATTTGTGAATTTTCTAGAACACCCGTTGCGGCTATTTCGCCGTAGTAGCGATCCGAACACGCTCAGAGATCCCAGATCATGCCGACGCTCATTCTTCTGACGACACTGATGATCCTGACCGTCATCGGCTTCTACATGGGCCGCTCGCGGGCGGTGGCCACGGTTTCGGGCCGCAAACGGGATCTCCATTCCCTGCCCGGATACTACGGCTACTACGTCGCCGCCTGGTGCGGCATCCCGGCTTTGGCCATCTACATCATCTGGACGGCCTTGGGGCCGGAGGTCGTCGAGATGATGCTGATCTCGGGGCTGTCGGCGGAAGCGCAGAATCTGCCGCCGGCGCGCCTTGGCCTGCTTGTCAACGATATCCGGAACCTGGCACTCGGCAATATCGTCAGCCGCGAGGTGGGTCCAGAGCTCCAGGCGGCAGCGGATCGCTATAACTCGCTTCAGCAGACCAGCTACATCGCGCTGTTCGTCGTTGTGGCGTGCCTGGGCATCGCTGGACTGACGTACGGCCGCCAGCAGATCAACCCGGATCTTCGCGCTCGCAACCAGGTCGAGCGGATCGTCCGCATCTTCCTCATCGTCAGCTCGACGATCGCCATCCTGACGACCATCGGCATCGTCATGTCGCTGCTGTTCGAGTCGATCCGGTTTTTCAACAAGGTTCCACCGCTCGACTTTCTGTTCGGGCTGGAATGGAGCCCGCAGACGGCGCTCCGTGCGGATCAGGTCGGCAGCTCCGGACGGTTTGGAGCCGTACCGCTTTTCGTCGGCACGATGCTAATTTCGCTGATCGCCATGTGTGTCGCGGCACCGGTCGGCTTGTTGTCGGCCATCTATATGGCGGAGTACGCACATCGCAAGTTTCGTTCGGTCGCGAAGCCGATGCTCGAAATTCTCGCCGGCATTCCGACCGTGGTGTACGGGTTTTTCGCCGCGTTGACCGTGGCGCCGTTGTTCCGCAGCACCGGTGCCCAAGTCGGATTCGAGATCTCTTCGGAAAGCGCTCTTGCGGCCGGTGTGGTCATGGGGATCATGATCATTCCGTTCGTCTCGTCGCTTGCCGATGACGTTATCAGCGCCGTTCCTCAGGCGATGCGAGAAGGGTCCTACGGCCTTGGCGCAACGCGCTCGGAAACAATCAAGAGGGTCATTTTCCCGGCCGCTCTGCCCGGGATTATCGGTGGACTGCTCCTGGCCGTATCACGGGCCATCGGCGAAACCATGATTGTTGTCATGGCCGCCGGGCTCGCAGCCAAAATGACGGCCAATCCTTTCGAGGCCGTCACAACGGTGACGGTTCAGATCGTCACATTGCTGGTCGGCGACCAGGAATTCGACAGCGCCAAGACCCTGGCCGCGTTTGCGCTGGGTCTGGTGCTGTTCTGCGTCACCCTGGTCCTCAACGTGATCGCCCTTCACATTGTCAACAAGTACCGAGAGCAGTATGAGTAACGGCGCTGCAATTCAGGCGATTCCCGGAGTCGAGACGATGATGAGCGGCCGCTCGACGACAGAGACCGTGGCCGCCGGTCTCCGCCGCCGCTATTCCGCCGAGAAGCGATTCCGCACATATGGATTGGTAGCGATTGTCTTTGCGCTGATCTGTTTGGGGACGCTGTTCGTCACCATATTCGGCACGGGTTTCTCCGCCTTCACCCAAACGATGGTGCGCCTCGAGGTGACCCTTTATCCGCAGGACATCGATCCTGAGGGAACAGGCGACCCGGAAGTCCTCTCCGCGGCCAACTATCAGAAACTGGTGAAGCAGGCGATCCGCAATCTGTTCCCGGACGTCACCGGACGGCGCGACAAACGCCGCCTCTACGAAATCATCAGTCCGGGCGCTACGTTTCTCGTCCGCGAAATGGTCCTTGCAGACCCATCCCTGATCGGTCAGCGGGTCGAGTTCCTCGTACCCATGTCTGACGACATCGATCAACTCGCCAAAGGAAGCATCGACGCCAGCCTGCCGGAGAACGCACGACGCGTCACTGACAAGCAGATCGGGTGGTACGAACGACTTAAGTCGCGCGATCTGGTCGAGACCAGGTTCAATACGACTTTCTTCACCGCTGGCGATTCGCGCGAGCCGGAACTGGCCGGCATTTGGGGCGCCGCGGTGGGCTCCCTGCTCACGATGATTGTTACGCTGGTCTTGTCCTTTCCGCTCGCCATCGGCGCCGCGGTCTATCTGGAGGAATTTGCGCCGAAGAACCGCTGGACCGGCCTAATCGAGGTCAACATCAACAATCTGGCTGCGGTGCCGTCGATTGTTTTCGGACTTCTCGGATTGGCGGTGTTCCTGAACTTCTTCGGGCTCCCTCGTTCAGCACCGGTCGTCGGCGGATTGGTGCTCGCGATCATGACGCTGCCGACCATCATTATCGCCGGCCGCGCGGCTCTCACGAGTGTGCCGCCATCGATCCGCGAAGCCGCGCTCGGTGTCGGGGCGTCGCAAGTGCAAACCGTGTTCCACCACGTTCTGCCGCTCGCGATGCCTGGGATGCTGACCGGGACAATCATCGGTATGGCCCGGGCGTTGGGCGAGACGGCCCCGCTGCTGATGGTCGGTATGGTCGCGTTCATCGTCGACATCCCGAAGGGATTCACCGATCCGGCGACCGTGCTGCCTGTCCAGGTTTACCTGTGGGCGGACAGTCCCGAGCGTGCATTTGTCGAACGGACGTCGGCAGCGATCATGGTGCTGCTCCTGTTCCTGATTGCCATGAATGCCTTGGCGGTGGTCCTGAGAAACAAGTTTGAAAGGCGATGGTGACGGCAATGGATACTGCGACACTCGAGTCTGCCGGAACCTCCGGGCGCGCGGCCACCAACACTGTTCCCCGTGTTGCGAAATTCGCCGCGCGGGGAGTAGACGTGGTCTACGGAACCAAGCAGGCCCTGTTCGGAATCGATCTCGACATCCACCAGTACGAAGTCACGTCGCTGATCGGTCCCTCGGGTTGCGGAAAATCGACCTTCATTCGTTGCCTCAATCGCATGAACGACATCATCGAAGGGTGCAAGGTTTCCGGAATGATCACCCTTGATGGCGAGGACATCCACAGCAAGCAGATGGATGTCGTCCTGTTGCGGGCTCGGGTCGGCATGGTGTTTCAGAAACCGAATCCCTTCCCGAAATCGATTTTTGAGAATGTGGCCTATGGGCCGCGAATTCACGGTTTGGCATCCAACAAGACCGAACTCGAAGAGATCGTTCACACGTCCCTTGAGAAGGCTGGCTTGATAAACGAGGTGAAAGACCGTCTCGAGGAACCCGGAACCGGTCTTTCGGGTGGCCAGCAGCAGCGCTTGTGCATTGCCCGGGCAATTGCCGTAAATCCAGAAGTGATTCTGATGGACGAGCCGTGCTCGGCGCTCGATCCGATCGCAACGGCCAAGATCGAAGAACTGATCGACGAGCTGCGCGAGAACTACACCATCGTCATCGTTACGCACTCGATGCAGCAAGCGGCTCGGGTTTCTCAGCGGACAGCGTTCTTCCATCTCGGCGAACTCGTGGAGCACGGTGACACCGAGCAGATCTTCACGAATCCGAGAGAGGAACGCACCCAGGGCTATATCACCGGACGGTTCGGATGAGCTCGGCAGCGGGACGCACTAGAGGACGCGCGGCATGACGCAGGAACACATCGTCAAATCTTTCGACGAGCAACTCAACCGGCTCGACAACGTCATCGCCGAAATGGGTGGGCTCGCCGAGGCCCAGCTCGCCGAGGCGATCGAGGCTATGGTTCGCCGGGACGTCGAACGCGCCGAACGGGTCGCCAACGCCGATGTCCGAATTGACCAACTCGAGACCGAGATCGATCAGATGGCCGTCGCGATGCTGGCATTGCGCCAGCCGATGGCAGACGATCTCCGGCTGGTCATTGCCGCCCTGAAAACCTCCGGCATCATCGAGCGTATCGGCGACTACGCCAAGAACGTCGCCAAGCGGACGTTGACGCTGTCGCAGATGCCGCCGATGCAGCCGGCGCTGACGGTGGCGCGCCTTGGTCGTCTGGTTCAGGAGATGATCAAGAATGTGCTCGACGCCTACGTTGCCCGGGATACGGAAAAAGCCGCTCAGGTCTGGATGCGCGACGAGGAAGTCGACGCTCTCTACACCAGCGTTTTCCGCGAGTTGCTCACCTACATGATGGAAGACCCGCGCAACATTACGCCGTGCACACATCTGCTGTTCGTAGCCAAAAACATTGAGCGCATCGGGGATCACGCCACCAACATCGCCGAGCACGTCCATTTTGTCGTTCATGGCTCGATGCCTGACGACATCCGGCCCAAGAGCGATTCGTCCAGCTTCACCGTTGTCGAACCGGGTCGAACTGAGCGTGAATCGGCAGGGAGATAGTGCGATGAGGCCGAGGGTCCTCATCGTCGAGGACGAGGACGCGCAGGCGGAAGTTCTGCGCTACAACTTCAATCGCGAGGGTTTCGAAGCGGTCGTCGCATTCGACGGCGAGGAGGCATTGCTCGCCGTCGAAGAGCAGCAACCGGATCTCGTGGTCCTCGACTGGATGTTGCCGGGGGTCTCCGGGCTCACCGTCTGCCAGCGGTTGCGGGCGCGCAACGAAACCCGGACCTTGCCGATTATTCTGCTGACGGCCCGCGGAGAGGAAGGCGACCGCGTACGCGGCCTCGATTCCGGTGCCGATGACTATGTCGTCAAGCCGTTCTCGCCGGCCGAACTGATCGCCCGTGCGCGCGCCGTGCTGCGCCGGACCCGTCCGGCGCTGTCGGAAGAAGAGCTCGTGTTCGACGACATCACCATGGACCTCGCCGCCCACCGGGTGACCCGCGACGGCAAGCCGATCCGCCTCGGCCCGACCGAGTTCCGGCTGCTTCAGCTGTTCATGGAGCGCCCCGACCGGGTTTTCACCCGTGAGCAACTGCTCGATCGCGCCTGGGGACGGAACATCCACGTCGAGCTTCGCACCGTCGACGTGCATATCCGCCGCTTGCGCAAGGCGCTCAACGCCCACGGCGGTATCGACGTGATCCGCACGGTCCGCGGGACCGGCTACGCGCTCGGCGACAAAGTCGGCTAGAGCGCTACCCGCCGCGTTGAACGCGGCCGCTGGCCGAAACGTCGCAGCCGTGTAAACTCGGGCTTCAACGCCTGACTCAAACCCGGATTCGACGACGGATGCACGGCCTCCGCGCGACCATTGGACGGCTGCTCGTCACCGTCCGCACCCTGTTGCGGCATGACACGCTCATTCTGTCCATCCTGGCGATGGTCGTCGGCGCCGCGGCCGGCGGCGCGGTCATTCTGTTCCGCGAGGGGATCAGTCTCGCCCAGACCGTGTTCTTCGGGTCCGGCACCGAGCGGCTGTCGCTCTATGCCGTGGGTCAGCCCTGGTGGCGCATCGTCCTGGCCCCGGCGGCCGGAGGGCTGATCGTCGGGCTGATGGTGTACTTTCTGATGCCTGGGCGTCGTCCCCAAGGGATCGCCGATTGCATCGAAGCCAGTGCGTTGCGTGGCGGGCGCATGTCAGCGAAAACCGGGTTGTTCGCCGCGATCATCGCCGCGACCTCGATCGGTGCCGGCGCCTCGGTCGGACGCGAGGGGCCGGCGGTCCATCTGGGCGCGTCCCTGGCGAGCTGGGTCTCTGAGCGGCTGCACCTGACCCGGACGTTGAGCCGGACCTTGCTCGGTTGCGGCGTCGCCGCCGCCGTGGCGGCGTCGTTCAACGCGCCCATGGCCGGAGCCCTGTTCGCCAACGAAGTGGTGATCGGGCACTACGCGCTGAGCTCCTTCGCGCCAATCGTGATGGCCAGCATCGTCGGGACGTTCGTCTCGCAAGCCCATTTCGGCAACTACCCGGCGTTCACCGTTCCGGAGCACCCGGTCGTCACGTTCTGGGAGTTCCCGGCGGTGATGGGACTGGGTGTCATCGCGGGCCTTGCCGCCATCGCGTTCATGCAGAGTGTCCGCTTGGCAGAAACCGCGGCGCATCGGTTGCCGGGCCCGACATGGCTCCGGCCGGCGGTTGGCGGGATGATCGTCGGCATGATCGCCGTGCCCCTGCCGCAAGTGCTTGGCATCGGTTACGGGGTTACGGAGACAGCGTTGACGCCGACTCATTCGGTGACCTTGCTGGCTCTGATCTGTATCGCCAAGGTGTTCGCCACGGCGGTCAGTCTTGGGTTTGGATTCGGTGGCGGCGTCTTCAGCCCGTCGTTGGTCATTGGCGCAACGCTCGGCGGCGCCTACGGTGCGATCGCTGCAGGCTTCTTTCCGGATCTGTCCGCGGGCGCCACGATCTATACAATTGTCGGCATGGCCGCCGTCGCTGCGGCGGTGCTGGGTGCGCCGATCTCGACCACGCTGATCGTGTTCGAGATGACCTTGAACTACAAGCTGACGATGGCCGTGATGCTGGCCGTGGTCGTCGGCACCTTGGTTTCCCGGCCGCTGCACGGCCGGTCATTCTTTACATGGCAACTGGAACGGCGCGGCCTGGACCTGCATGGCGGTTTTCAGACGGCGCTCCTCCGCGAGATTGGCGTCGACGCCGTCAAGACACACCGGTGCGAAGTCGTCGACTCCACCGTCAGCCTCGGCGAGCTGAAGTTCATGCTCCAGGCGTCTCACGCCGGTGAACTTTTCGTCTTGAATGATGACGGCCTGCTGGTCGGAACGGTCACCCTCGCCGACCTGAGCGAGTCCGCCTTCGAGCACGATCTCGACGATGTGGTCAATGCAGGTGACCTGGCGAGGCGCAAACCGCCGGTGCTGACAGTTGAAGACACGTTGGAGGTCGCGCTGAAGCTGATGCGCACGACGGGCGAGCCGCATATCGCCGTGCTCGATGATCTCAAGACCCGTCAGTTCGCCGGCTGCATCCACGAACGCGACGCCATGGCAGCCTACAACCGGGCACTGCTGGATGCCCGCCGGGAGGAACAAGGTTAGAGAAGCGCGTCTAGCCGACGACGGGCGTTTGTCCGCGCAGGACCGAATTGTCCTCCCATGTCTGGCGCTGGTCGATCTCGACCGGCGCCATGTCGTCGAGCGAAATCCGTCCGCTCCGGGAGAAGAAGGTGATCGGGTTGGTGTACAGCACCTGTTCGATCTCGGCCTCGGAGAAGCCGGCATCCCGCATCGCCTGTCCCGTCTTTGGCACCTTCAGCGGATCGCTCCTGCCCCAGTCGGCGGCGCTGTTCACGACCATCTTTTCGAGCCCGTACTGACGGAGAAGGGCGACCATCCGTTCTTCGGACATTTTCGTGTGCGGATAGATGGAATGCCCGCGCCAGCACTCCGTCTCCAGCACTAGCGGCAGCGTGACCTCGTTCAAGTGGTCGACGATAACGAGGTCTTCGTCGATGCCGGATTCGCGAACCAGATCGAGGGTTCGTTCGGTTCCCCGCTTCTTGTCGCGGTGGGGTGTGTGGATGAGGACCGGCAAATCGTGCTCCTTCGCTAGCTCCAACTGCTCGGCGAAAAACCGGTCCTCGGCATCGCTCATCTCGTCGTAGCCGATTTCGCCGACGGCGACGACGCTGTCCTTGTCCAGATATCGCGGCAGGACCTTCATCACCTCTTCGGCAAGGGGAACGTCGTTGGCTTCCTTCGGGTTCAGCGCCATGGTGCAGTAGTGGCGAATGCCGAACTGGCTGGCCCGGAATGGCTCCCAGCCGATGAGCGCGTCGAAGTAGTCGACGAAGGTGCCGACGTTAGTCCGCGGCTGTCCTTGCCAGAACGCTGGTTCGACCACACCGACGATCCCCGCCGCAGCCATGTTCTCGTAGTCGTCGGTGGTCCGCGACAGCATGTGGATGTGAGGGTCGAAGTATCGCATCGCGTCACCTGGACAATGGGGGTTCCGACGTGGCCGAGAGCACCTTCGCATATGCGGTGCGCGTCCGTCCATCCGCGGCCATGTCGGCGCGATTCTGGACCAGACTGCGCACGGCAGCATCCGCCGAGGCCCGCCGCGCAATCGCCTCCGTCGCCAATTCCCGGTGTTCGGCGTCGCCGTCGACGACCGCCTCGAGCATCAGCCCGAGTGCGCGTTCGCTGGCGTAGGGTGCCAACGCCAGCCACAGGCCGGGCGGGAACCCGCGCCCGGCTGCCATGCGTTCGTCGACGTAGTCTTCGCACATTCTCGAGAGGGCGGCGTTGGCGCGGCCCTCGAGTCCGAAGACATGCTCGACCGGGACTTCGACGAAAACCGCCTTCAAGACAAGCTGATTGAACTCGTGCTCCGTGTAGTGGGCAGTGGCAAACGGATTGTTGATCGCCAGCGCCGAGAAAAGGACGACGCTGTTTGTCCGTCCCGCATCGAGCGCGATGGGCTTCAGTGCTTCGCCCAATCCGAAGGCCGAAAGCGCGCAGACCACGGCGACCTTTTCGTTTTCGTCGCCGGACCGATAGAGGTTCTGGACCAACGCTGGTGCGTCCCCGGTCCCGGCGATCCGCTGGACCGCCGCGAATGCGAGGGCCACCCGGGCCGCGGTGCCAAGGTCCCACGCCGCCGTAGCGACCGGTCCATCCGCCGTGTGCAGGACCGGACCACGCGCGCCAAGTTCAGCGTGGCCGACCGCGCGCCTCGCCTTTGCCGACAGGGCGGACAGATCCGCTGCCGGGTCCGCAGACTTTTCGATGCGTTCCATCGCTTCGGTCAGCCAACGCCCGCCCTCATCGGCTGCCGAAACGAGAACGGCTTCCGTCAGGGCGTTCGAAAACGATTGCGTCGACTGCATGTCACCACCGTGGTCCGGCGTCATCGAGGTGCGGGTCCGTGGACACTCGGCCACGGTCAATCATCGCACATGGGTACCGGCCTTTCGAGGTTCCCGCCCGGCAATCCATGCGGCGGCTTTCGGTCGGATCATCGACCAGGCGTGTCCGAGACCGATCCGCTCATGGGCAAACAAGACGATGAGGATCACCAGCGCGCAGATGGTGAGATTTGACCGGATCGGGGTCATTGCGGTGTTGCGGCTTGTACGGAGCACTGCCTCCGGCGACCAAGGAATCGCCGCGTCGAAGCCACCACGGGTCTCGGCAAGCGGGGCGCGCGCTGCCGCCCGTTCGGACCGCTCCCCCCGGACCAGCGCACCCGAAATCGACCGGTTTCCGATCCTCACCACCCACGTGTGCCGTCCCGGTTGGGTCGCCGGAACGACTCCCTCGAACCGGCCCGGCGCCGTTTGGTCCAGGCGGACCGAGCGTGTCTGGCCCAGTGGATCGGCAACCGTCGTTGTCGCCGAGGCGTTCACGTCCCACGCGAACGATTCGTCGACGGCATCGAGCCGAATCACGATCCCCTCTGGTTGGTCTTGAACGGTAACGCCGACCAAGGGCGACCGCACGCCGGTCCCGGTCCAGGCAACGAGGCCGCCGGCGAACCGGCCCCACCTCGGCCACGTCAGCCAGCGCCGGGCCCAGCCACCGAGTCCGCCGGGCAACGCCACAACCCTCGCCAGCCCGATCCGGTGTTCGGCCAAAAGTGGATCGCCGTCATCCGTTTGCAGGTACGCCCGTGCCCCTGGTCGGAGGGTCGTCAACGCCAATCCCTCGAGCGGGGGCCATTCCTCGGCAGCGCCAAGGAACGGCAGCGCCGCGACTGGCCGCGGCACCACCGGTCCGGGCCGCCATGCGGAGCGGCGTGTGCCAACTTCCGCGCGCATGAGGCTCGGCAGACGGGCGACATCGTCGATCCGCAGCAGAACCCCGTCATTGATGTCGGCCAGAGCCTCGAGGTCCGCCACCTCGCGGTTGCCGCTGACAACCAAGGCGATCAGGGAAACCCCTGTGTCAACAAGCCTTTGACCCATCGATGCCAGATCTTCGTCGGGAGACGTAAACCCGTCGGTGACAAGGACCAGAAGCCGCTGATCGGCCTCGGCAGCTCCAAGCTGCTCGATCGCTGCTTGCAGGCCGGGCGCCAGTGTCGTCCCGCCGGACGGCGCCACCGTCCACGCGTCATCGACCGACGCCATGAACGCGGCTTTGGACATTAGGGGTACGGCTTGTCCCGGTCCGCGGTCGAACCACATCAGCCCCGCAGCGTCGATTCCGCCCAGGGATTCCGATGTCACCCGCACCGCGTGCCGAGCATGGGCGAGCCGGCTGACGCCCCGGTGGTCTCTTTCCATGCTGTCGGATTTGTCCACCAGGAACAGGACGGCCGCCCGAGGGGCGGGTCCGCGGGGCTCCGCCGTGACCGGCAGCAGGTCTTCCAAGCGGGACCCCCGATAGCCGCCCGCAGCAAACGACCGCGGTCCGCCGAGCACGACGAGCCCCGTTCCACGCCGCTCCACCGATTCGGCGAGGGCGACCCAGGCGGATTCGGGGGCATCGCCGATGGCGATATCGTCGAGGACAACGACCCCGACGCCTTCGGCAACCCCCTCCCCGGATTCCAGATGACGGGGATGGATCGTCCGCATGGTTCTGCCGGCGTCGGCCAGACTTTGCGCCAGCACCGCGGATTGAGGATCGCGAGTCACCATCAGGATGGGTTTCGACCCGTCGATGGTGATGGCCGAACGCCACCTGTTGTTCGCCGCGTCAGGATCGCCTTGAACGTCCAGGGTGGTCGTCAGGTCGCGATGTCCCGGTTGGTCCGACGCCAAGTCGATGGCAACGACGGTCGGACCCCCCGCATCCAGCTTGACGTCGATTTCGGCAGCCGGCTGGCCATCGACAAGACCGACAACCTTGCCTTCACGCGGACGATCGCACGTCGCAGAGACATGGAGCCGGAATTGTCGTCCGGCCCGTGCGGAGTCGGGCGCATCGACCGTGTCGATACGGCAATCGCCCGCAATCGTGACCGGTTCGATCAACTGTCCGTAAACGTCGACGCCGGCCCGTTTGGCGAACGTGATGGCCCGGTCAATGGAACCGTGTGTATCGACGCCGTCGGAGACGACAAGGATCGCCGTCGACCGACTCGGCGATGCGAGACGCAAGGCGGTCATCAATGCCGTTTCCGAATTGGTGAACGATCCATCGACGGGCAAGCGGCGGGGAGGACGGGACTCAGCGAGCGCCGCCCGGATGGTCGGATCGTCGATCGGCGTCGGCCGGAATTCGACCGCCGCGTTGGCGCCGTACCGGATCAGTCCAAGCCTGCTGTCGGTGGGCAGCGATCGGGCGGCGGAGGCGGCCTCGTCCCACCCGCTTCCGCCGGTACTGCGGGAGTCGTCCAGAACGACAATCAGGTCGAGCGGTCGTCCGCCCCAAGGCAGGGTGGGGTTCCACAACGCTGCCGCGACCAGCGCAAGGACGCCGACACGCGCGGCCGTCGAGCCGCCGGCCCGCCGACGCCGAGACAGTGTGTCCCAAAGCAGCACCATCAGTGCGCCCGCCAAAAAAATCGGCGCAAGGGAAATACCTGTACGTTTGGACTCGGGCGCACCGGTCGGTTTTCCACCGTCGATCGATGTAGGCGCGATCACCGAGACCTCGGCCGGTCTCGACGCGATTGCCGGTTCGTCCAGAAGGGCGCGTCCGGCGGTCAGATCGAGAAGCCCGGCGATGAGGGCGGCAAACTCGGGCCGGCCAGCCAGCGTGCCGGCCGCAGGATCAATGCGGACGGCGACACGCCGCGTCGGCGCCTGCCGAACGGCGACGAGCACGTCCTCACCCGATGCCAGCACCGGCACGAATCCCGTGTCGGGGATCGCGGCGGTATGGACGCGCATCCACGCCGCGTCGAGGCCGAGGTTGGCAAGAGATCCCGCGATCGGGCTCCACGCCGGGGTCCCCGAGACGGGAACGACGCCAGGGGCGCTGACGAACCACAACACCGGTTCGCGGACACCAACGGGTTCGGTCGCTCCGCACAAGACCCGGACATCGATGGACGGCGCGGAGGCGGTGACCAGGGTGACCCCTGGATGGACTCTCAGCGCCGCGGAGAGATCCGGACTGCATCCGGTGTCCAACGCGACTGTCGCCAGCTGGACAGCGCCCGCATCGAGTTCGAGGGTGTCGTCGGCGGCGAGGGCATCGGTGCGCGTGAACGCGGCGCGGATGAAAGGTGTCTGACCCGCCGGCAACGCAAACGCCACAATACGCCTGTCGCCCGGTGCGAGCTCGGTCATCGCTCGATGCACGAGCGACTGGCCGGCGTGTACTTCAACCGTCCGCCGGGCCGGGGCGCGGCCGGTATTGACGACCTCGACCAGGCCCTGCGCCGCGGCCGATCCCAAGGCGCGACGGACGGCAAGCCGGGTGATGGCGACGTTCTCGGTTTCCGTTCCGACGGTGACAACCCGCGCCAGCGGCGCAGTTGCCGCCCAGGCGGCGAGGGATCCGTCGGCACCATCGGTCACCAGCCAGTGTTCGGTTTCAGAATCCATCTCGGCCGATATTGGCGGCTGTGCCGGACGTTCTTCCGGGCGGATCCACGCCAAGAGGCTCTCACGGGCGCCCGCAACGTCGGCGAGCGCGAGGTCGAGGGAGCGGCCCGGCGTCGCCAGAGACCGCACGCGCGCGGACGTAATCCCTGCATCGACGAGGGCACTTGCGAGGATGTCTGCGGCCCGGGCAGCGCGCGGTGTTCCCTGTCCAGTGGTAGCGAAGCTCAACGAGTCGTCAATCCACACATCGGCGGTACGCTCGCTGCCGCCCGGCCACAACGGCCGCGACAACGCCAGGGCGAGCAGGAGCGCTGCCAACGCCCGCAACCACCAACGCCGGTCGGCAGGACGCAATTGATGGCCGCGAGGGCTCGGGGAGTCCTGTTCGCGCCACAGGAACGCGGCTGAGACCAAACGGTCGTCGCCCTGGTGATGAAACCGGTGCAGCCACCAGATGACGACGGCCGCCGCTGCCCCGACAATCACCCAACCGGGCTGAACGACGTCAACCACGGGCGCCTCCCACGGCCGTAAGGTGGGCAATCACGACCGATATCCAGGTCTGGCTGGTCTCCGCCTGGGTCAGCGGTACGCCAAGCTTCGCGCATCGGTCACGAAGTTCCGATTGCGCCCGGGCCAGCCGTTCGGCGACCAAATCCGTCGCGCCACTCTCGCCGAGACCGATGCGTTCGCCGGTCTCGATATCGCGGACGAAATGCTCCCTGCCCGCAGGACCCGGCCGGTCGGAGTCGGAGAGGATCTGGACGCCGTGGACGGCGCCGCCGAATCCGACCAGACGCCTGAGCGCCGAACGCATGCCGTCTTCGACGAGGAAATCGCTGATCAGCAGCACCGACCGCCGGGGACGGAGCCGGTCCAGGCAGGCCGACGGGTCTGACTCTCCCCCGGAGGTGCGCGGAGCGTGGCGGGCGAGGAGCGATGCCACCTGGCCGAAATGGTGGCGCCCTCGGCCCGCCGGACACAGGGCATCAACGTGGTTGCTGAACGCCATGACGCCGACGCTGCTGTTGCGCCGAAGCAGAAGGTAGGCGAAGGCGACGGCAACCTGGGCCGCCAGGGTCCATTTGGCCGCGCCGCCGATCGACATCGATGCGCTGGCGTCGATGCAGATCCACCATTCCGCCGCCAGTTCGTCGACGTAGCGACGGACCAGCAGGTCCCGGCCGCGCCGGCTGGCACGCCAATCGATATGCCGCAGGTCGCTGCCGGGCGAATAGGGTTGGAAATCCAGGAACTCGACGCCGCGGTTTGCGCCGCGGCGGTGCTTTCGTGGACCTTCAAAACGAACGGGCTGCCCGGCGAGGAGCCGGTCGGCGACATGGCCGACGGCGGCCAGGCGTGCTTCGTCGACGCCGAGCGGCGCGGCCATCAGGCGGTCCGCCGCCACTCCGCGACGATGCCCTCGAGGACGGCATCGATGTCGGTCCCATCGAGCTCGCTCTCGATGGACAACAGGATGCGGTGGCGGAGCGCTGGCGGAGCGCCGGCGGCGACGTCGTCAACCGAGACATGGCCGCGGCCATCCGCCAGCGCCCGGACGCGTGCGACCCGCAGCAAGGCCTGCAAGGCCCGCGGGCTGGCACCGCAGCGGAAGTGTGTCCTGGCCGCCGCGTGTGCCGTCGGTCGCTCCGGGTGGGTGGCGAGGACGAGATCGATGGCGGCGCGTTTCACCGGTTCGGCAATCGCCGTTTCGCGCGCCTGGGCCATCATCTCCTCCACCCGCGTGGTAGAGATGATCAACCCGATCTCGTCGGCCGGTTCGCGGTCGAGGGCGCTATCGACCAACGAAAGCAGCACCTGCTCCGAGGGAAAGGCGATCCGTATCTTGAACAGGAAACGGTCCAGTTGCGCCTCCGGAAGCGGATAGGTACCTTCCAACTCGATGGGGTTCTGCGTCGCCAGCACCCAGAACGGCTGCGGCAGCGCGTGACGGGTCCCGCCGTAGGTGACACGACCTTCCTGCATGGCTTCCAACAGAGCCGCTTGGGTCTTCGGGGTCGCGCGATTGATCTCGTCGACCAGGACCATCGGCGCGAATACCGGACCCGGTCGGAACTCGACGCGGTGCCCGGTTCCGCCTTCCAAGTCGATGAGGGTTTCGCTGCCGGTAATGTCCGACGGCATCAGGTCCGGTGTGCACTGAACGCGCCCGAGCGGAACGCCCATTGCGCCCGCCAACGCCTTGACAAGGTTGGTCTTGCCGAGACCGGGCAGGCCCTCCAGTAGGACGTGTCCGCCAGCCAGCACGGCGAGCGCGATCTCCCTGACAACAGGCTCCTGGCCCACGATCGCCCCATTCAAGGCCGCTTCGAGATGAGCGAAATCCTGTTGAAATCGGGCGATGTCGGCTTCGGTCAGACGCATGGCGACGGTTACCGCGGGCGGGGGGCTCGGGACAGATAATCCGCTGCATACGCGCGGAGTGCGGGCGTCCAGGCCGCACCTTCGACCGGGAGGGTCGCTGCCGATGCCGCCGGACCGGCGACGACCGGCGGCCCGTCGTCACGGATCGCCGTTCCCGGGGAAACGCGTCCTCCGGCGCCAAAGCCGGATCCGGCACTCGGCCGGTCCACGCCGATCCTTCGGGTCGCGATCACCGCTTCCGGCGTGGTGCTGGCTCTCGCATTGGCATCCGGTCGGTCGTCGCCGGCGATGTCCCGAGATCCGCCGTCGCCCGACGCTTCTCCCGTTCCGGGGCCGATGTCGGCAGCGGGCAACGGCGCAGAACGTACCGCTCCATCTTTGTCAGACGCAGATTCAATAGATTCCGGTTCCCGACCCCTGTCGGGTTCCATCGGTATTCGCCCCGACCCGGTGTGGACGGCATCCGAGCCCTGCGACGCGATGTCTTCGACGCGATCCGCAGATCCGGGTCGCGGCGACGCTTCCTGAACGTCTTCGACCACCTCCCGGATGGTGCCCGACGCCGCGGCTTTGTCCGTATCGGCGGACACCGACGACGCCGGGGGTTGAGGCGCGACGTGGATCAAGCCGCTGACACAGATGACAGCCAAAGGCAGGACGAGTTGTGGTGCCAATGGGCGCCGGCCGTCCTCGCCCGGAAGCCGCTGCGTCGACTCCGAGCAGGCATTGGCCTGAGCGAAAACGATACCGGCGGCGCCGGGGCGGCGGCTCTCGGACATCGCTGCAAGCTCGACGGCCGTTGCCAGCAGATTGCCGGAGGCGAGCCGGCGATCGGCTTCTGCGGCGGTCGCCGCCTGGCCGGGGCGGCCCGACACGAGTGGGCGGCCCAAAGAAATCACCAGCGGCAGGACACCGGCGACAACGCTGGTCGCAAGAGGAACGGACGCGACCAGGAGATGCCAGAGACTCGTTGCGGCAACCAGCGCGGCGGAGCCCCACAGCCCCGGGACCACCGCGTCAACGACCGCTTCAGCCCACAACTGACGCCGTGCGGCAAACAGAAACCGGTTCAGTTCGGTCCCTTCAGTGGCGACTAGAGACCCAGCCATCCCAACCAAACATCCCGCAGCGCGAAGGCTGTGACGCCGCCACCGATTTGCACCGTCGCAAGGACCAATGCGCAAGCGAAGGAACCAGGCATGGCGCGCGCAGTTGCCTTGGATATCAACAGTATAACCAGCGAAAAGAGGGCAAGCACGCCGAAACCGGCGGCAAGCGCCAAGGCCATTGCGCCGCCGATCAGCCACATCAGCACGATCAGTGGCAGCGGAACCAGAAGCAGACAGGCCGTCGCCAGCACCAAGGCAGGACCTGCGAGACGCGTGGCGCACATCGGCAGGACGAACGATGCGCAGACGGCGGTGGCGACGAAGAGCGCCCGCACGCCGCCCGTACCAAGTCGCAGACCCTCGACATCCGCGGCGGCGGTACCGAGCATCCAGATCGCCACGGGGACGGTCACGGCCAGTCCCGACAGAGCTCCAACCCGCACCGCGTTCATGGCCGAGGCTCCATCGGGTTTGCGTTCCTGATCATCAGCCAGGCGGATATCGAGCCGACTCCTCCCAGCAGCGCCGGCGGGACGTCGACATGCTCGAGCACAAAGGCCGTTCGAACAGGCACGCCAGCCACACGTCGCAATTCCGGGGGCATTCGTACTGCGCTACTTTCCGCCGGCGCCCACGCCGCCGCCGGCTGGAGCCCCGGCAGCCGGAAGGTCTGTCCGTTCCACACAACGTACCCCGGCGGCGTTTCCGTCGGTCCGGAATTACGGATCGACAGCCGGTCTTCTGTTGCGGTTACCGAAACAGGCGCCGTCATCGGAACCGTGCCGGTGAACCGTACGACCGACCGCGTCAACAACCGCGTCGGAACCGTCAGCGAAGCGGAAACCCGGCCCGACCCATCGACCGACCGTTCGTGCAGAGCGTCATTCGGGAACGGGTCCAATCGTGCATCGGAGGGAAGAGAGACTTCCGCCGCGCCAAGACCCTGCCCACGGATGTCGATAACGGCTGCAAAACGCGCGCGTTCCTGTCCCGGCTGCGACTCCAGCCAGAGGACCGAGGAAACGCCGGGCGCGCGTCCGCTCCACAGGAGGAGCGCGACGGCCGCGGTCCCGATCGGCACCAACACCGACGCGATCGGCCGGCCCGCCACTGCGACGACCACCATCAGTAGCCCATAGGCGCCAAGGAATACCCCCAGCTGGACGAAAGCGCTCCCGCTGCCGTCGTCCGGGGCCAGTGCCGACAGATCGGAGGCGGATGGAAACGGTGGTTTTTCCGTGTGCAAATCCGGACCGACATCCAAGGCCATCGCCGGTGTCCGAGTGGTGAACCTGACGAACGCTCCACCGCACCCAGCGATGTTCTGGATCTTGGGTTTGGCCCGTTCCGGCAGGTCGGCAATGGTCAGTCGGCCGCAATCGGCGATAAAGGCCTCGAGTGCGGAGAGCTGCGGACCATCGAGGCGGGTGAACACCGAAACATCGAGCACCAGCTCAGTAACCGGGTCGAACCCCTGCAAGGTCCTCGGCAAATCTGCGACGCCAATGCGGATCGCACCGCCGCCGCCGAACCGCGAGTCCGCTCGCCGGTCGCTCTTGCGCGCCGACGCGGCGACGACCAACGGCACGCCCGGCGCCGCTGGGCGGATCGACCTCATCTCGTGCACCTGAGCAACGGTTCCCTCGAACAGGACACGAAAGACGAGGGCTTTCGTCAGATCCGCTCGGTAGGGCAGCCAGATGGATCGCGGTTGTCCAGCGCGGAGGGTGATTGACGTCGACGAGCGTCCATCGGCGCCGGCGTGGTCGATTCGCACGGGGCCGTCTCGGCTCGAAACCAGGCGGATGCCGACTTCGGCGAACGCACCGGTGCGGACGTGTCCCTGAAGTGCGGGTTGGAAGGAGGCGTCGACCGGTGGCGCCGGGTCACTGCCGTCGGCCAGGGACGATCCTGAGATCATCCCCGCCAACAGGCAGGTAACCCCGGCCGCTCTGCGGATTTGCCCTCGATTAACGTGCCGCAAGATTGAGCGCGATGACGCTGCGCGCGGTGATCAGGTCTTTGTTGCCTTCCCACCACCGGGTGGAAAACGGGTTGACCCACGAACCGTCGTCGGCCTGCATGCTGAGCAGTTTGCGAGCAAGGTCATTCCGCCAATTGTGCCGGGTGCCGTCGGCCGTGGTGATCTCGGTTTCGCCCATTGCCGCCATGGCCTTGGCGAACGCGGTGTAATAGTAGAACAGGCCTTGCTTGCCTTTCGCTCCGGGATGGTCTTCGAGCGTGTAGTTGGCACGGATCCAATCCCACGCCGCTCGAACGCGGGGATCATCCTTGTCGACGCCGGCGAAGATCAGGCTGATCAGGCCGGCATGGGTCATCGCCCCATAGGACTCTGTACCGCCGTGCGGGCTGTAGCCGGGCATGTAGGTGAAGCCACCGTCGTTCGCGGCCCATTCCTGGTCGTTGCTCTCGCTGCGGTTCTGGCTGCGAGTGACGAAGGTGATCGCCTTCTCCCACACGGGGTCGCCCGGATCCATGGCGGTTTCGCGAAGCGCCTCAAGGGCATAGTACATGTTCGAGAGGTCAGGACGCTCGTCGCCGCCGTACCCAAGTCCGCCGTAATACTTGTGGCTCGGCTCGTATCCTTCGTCTTCGTCAACCTGCAAGCCGGTAAGGAACCGCTGGGCGTTTTTGATCACATCGTCGTATGCCGGATTGTTCGTGAGTTTGAGAGCGAACATGGCCGTGGCGGTGTTGTAGTTGGCGTTCTGCAGGCTCTCGCTGATCGAGCCGTCTCGCCGCACGTGGTAGAGCAGATACTGAACGGGGCGCGTGATGAAGGCGCCATCGCCCTCCCCGTACCCGCGGTGGCTGGTCAGAAAGGCGCGCAACGCCAGCGCAGTGACCCCGACGGATTTCGACCACGAGCCGTCTTCGGCCTGGGTCCCCCTCAAATAATGGAGGCCGGCGTCCGTTGCGCGACGGGCCTTCGAGCGAAGCTCCGAATCCATTGCCGGGTCCGCGGCAACTGCGGCTTGCGGCAGAACCAGAGCAACGACAAGCAGCAGGCTTCGCCAAGTGAACGTTATCGATCCTCCTATGATGATTGTCCAGCGGGATTTTGCTGTCCCGTGATTTTGAAGGCCGGGAAGTCCTCGAAGACCCAGCCGTTCTTGAGCGTGTCGTAAATGATCTTGAGGAGTTTACGCGCCGTGGCGATG